>OHRX01000342.1_pt1 | contig 15016 bp, 8 predicted proteins | sample 1578581 | NCBI WGS metagenome assembly OHRX01 (sample SAMEA3879573, study PRJEB24766) | human gut metagenome | biome: human-associated habitat; feature: feces | place: USA | collected 1985/1987 | reverse complement strand
CCGACCGCTACTTCACCAACATCGCATGGAGTCCCGACGAAAAGACAATCTACATGTTTGAACTCCCACGCACACAGGACAAGGCTGAACTCGTGGCGTATGACGCACAGACGGGAGCCCGCAAAGGTGTGCTCTACACGGAGGAGAACAAGCGCTATGTGGAACCGATGCACCCCATCGTGTTCTTACCGTGGGACAACTCGAAATTCATCATGCAGTCGCGCCGCGACGGATGGAACCACCTCTATCTCTTCGACGCTACGGGCAAAATGCTGAAGCAGCTCACGAAGGGACGTTTTGAAGTGATTGACCTGATGGGATTCAACACCAAGACGCAGAGCGCGATTTTCAACTGCAACAAAACGGGAGACATCGACCACACTCACTGGAGCGTCAGCGTCAAAGATGCTCGCATGGAACTGCTCGACAACGGACTCGGCGTTCACAACGGTTCGCTCTCTGCTTCAGGCAAATGGATTTACGACACGTGGTCGAGCCACGACACGTTCCGCCACATCGACCTCGTCGGAACAGCGAAGAACGGCGGAAAAGTGGTGGTGACGAATTTCAAGAAATACGACTCACCTTGGAAGAGCTATAACGTGCCTATAATAAAGGGTGGCACCATCCTTGCTGCCGACGGCAAAACGCCGCTCTACTACCGCCTCGTGCTCCCCGTTGGTTTCGATGCCTCGAAGAAATACCCAACAGTGGTTTACGTTTACGGCGGCCCGCACGCCAACAACGTTGAAAACCGCTGGAACTATGCCTCACGCCCTTGGGAAATCTATATGGCGCAGCGTGGCTACATCGTCTTCGTGGTGGACAACCGCGGTTCGCAATATCGCGGCTTCGAATTTGAAAGCTGCACCCACCGCCACCTTGGCGACGTCGAAATGCAAGACCAGATGGAGGGCGTGAAGTTCCTCAAGTCGCTGCCTTACGTTGATGCCAACCGCCTTGGCGTTCACGGCTGGTCGTTCGGCGGATTCATGACGACCAACCTGATGTGTTCCTACCCCGACGTCTTCAAAGTAGGCGTGGCAGGCGGCCCAGTGATCGACTGGAAATTCTATGAGGTCATGTATGGCGAACGCTACATGGACACGCCGCAGGAAAACCCCGAAGGCTATGAAAGCAGCAACCTGCTCAACAAGGCCAAAAACCTCAAGGGACGCCTGCAGATTATCGTGGGCTACAACGACCCGACTTGCGTGCTCCAACACAGCCTCTCCTTCCTCCGCAAGTGTGAAGACGTAGGCACACAGCCCGACTACTTCGTTTACCCGGGCGACGGCCACAACATGATGGGACACGACATGGTGCACCTCCACGAACGCATCACCCGCTATTTCGATGATTATCTGAAATAATCCCCCTATAAATTCAAGCGCCAAACCGACATATTGATTCGGTTTGGCGCTTATTTATTAGCAAAACGTCTTGTTTTCCTCTCGAAAAGTGACAGATAGATACAAAATACGTTTGCAGCTTAAAAACCCAGCGCAAATATTTCTTGGACTAAGATTATTTCGTAATTTTGCGGCAAATCTCACAATCAATAAAATATTCAGCCTATGAATTTCAAAAAATTACTCGCATTCACTTTCGCTTCCTTAGCAATGGGAAACGTAGCGTCTATCGCACAGATTACACCGATCGACCAGTGTAATGTCAAGGACATGACCATGTGTGGTTCTGACCTCTACGTAGCCACCAACGAAGGCTACCTCATTTTCGACACCAAGGTTGGTGAAACAAAGGAAATGAAAACCGTTGGCAACCTCACGTCCATCATCGCCAAAGACCAGACCGACCTCTGGTATATCGCCAATTTGGGCATGAGCAGCACCATCAACCACGTCAAAGGCACGGAGACCACCACCTACAGCGTGGCCAACGGAGCCATCAAGGGTGGCCAGTACGCCGACTACTCTGCCAAAGGCTTGGCCTATGGTCCTGACAACACTGTGTGGTTTGGCGCCTATGGCTTCTTCCACAAGTTCGACGGCAAAGAATGGACCAACTACACTTGCCCGGCTTCAAACTTCGGCCGCATCTACTATAAGCGCTTTGCCTTCGACAGCAACGGCACTGTGTGGGTTGCAGGAAAGGACGGACAAAAGAACGCCACTTTCGGCGAGTTCGACCCAGTGAAGGGCGAGCAGACGCCAGTTGCCTGCGATTTCGCTGACGACGGTGTGAACAGCATGTTTGTTGATGCCAACGACAACGTATGGATTGGCACTGACTACAAGGGCTTCTACAAATATGACGGTAGCACCTTCGTCAACTACAACAAAGACAGCGAAGCCAACATCGACATCAACATCAAGACCAACGCCACTGTCGGTCTCTGCCAGGCTACCAACGGCGACATCTACTACGCCTTCAACAAATCATTGGTATGTTTCAGTGGTGATTACATGGTTGTTGCCGGCACTGTTACCAACGAAGACCATCCCCGCGATGCCATCACCTGCCTCTTCCCCTACGGCGAATACATCTTCATCGGAACGTCAGAAACCGGCGTTCACTGCTACAACACAACGACTGGAGAAATCACCCAGTTGGCCGACGGTACGCCTGTTGTCAGCGCAATCAGCAACGTCAACACCGACAAGACCAAGACTTCAAACGCCATTTACGACCTCAGCGGTCGCCAAACCAAGAACCTGCTGAAGGGCCAGATTTACATCCAGAACGGCCAGAAGTTCTTCAACAAGTAAAGCCAAGTATTCACGACAAGAATACATCTCAAAGAAAAAGCCGCGTGGACATGTTCGAAATGTCCACGCGGCTTTTTGATTTTATGCAGATAGCCAAGATGGTCTTAATCCCTGAAATCTCCCAACTTTGTTCAGGGGGCCTAATAATTCCTCCAAAAGCCGCCCCAATCATCACACCGCCCTCTCATACTTCACAAAACGCTCTCACGTTTTGTACGTCACATTTAAAATATGTAATTTTGCACATTTTGACTGCGCCTACCACAGGCACGGCATATAGGCTACTCTATCACACGACAACAAAACATAGTACTTTTTCATATGATTCCAATGAGAAAAAAATCAACCCCCTCCTCCAATAAGTGGCTGACACTGCTTTTCGCGTGTCTGCTACTGAGCTGCACGGTATGTAACGCAGCCACCACGGAGACGCTGAAGCCCGACACCATCACTCTAAGCTTAACGGAGGCCGGCACATTGCACGAGCGCATCGGCAACAACAAGAAACTGAAAATTGAATGTCTGAGGCTCACTGGCATGCTCAACATAGACGACATACAGTTTATACGCGAAATGGCCGGATGTTACTATGATACAAAAGGGCACAAATACGACGGCCACCTGCGCTATCTTGACATCAGCGGCGCCACCCTCACCAACACCGACAACAAAGAGGTGAGTATATACCCACGCGACCCATCGGAATATGAGGGAACGCCGTGGCCTTCCGCTGAGGCATACATCAACGACAAAGGCACACCAGTGGCCATCTTTGCCTACCTATACGACATGGAGGAGATTGTGCTCCCAGCCAAACTCAAATCCATAGGCGATGACGCGTTCATTTTCTGCCGATCCCTGAAATCAATCAACATTCCCGAGAGCGTACAAAAAATCGGCCTGAGAGCCTTCTTCGGATGCAGCAGTCTCAAATCCATGAAATTGCCGATTGGCATCACGGAAATAAAGTCTGGACTTCTCTCTGGCTGTACGAACCTCACGTCGATAGACATCCCATACACCACGGAGGAAATAGGGCACAACGCATTCAGTAAATGCACGAGTCTTAAGTCCATAGAGCTGCCATACAGTCTGAACAACATGGGCATAAGCGTGTTTTACGGTTGCACCGCACTCACGTCTGTCACCATACCCAAGAACATAAAATACATCAGTGACTACACTTTCTATGGCTGCACCAGCCTCACCTCTGTAGAAATGCCGCTCACCGTAACGAGAATAGGAAACCAAGCGTTTTACCGATGCACGGCTCTGGTCAGACAGGACATCCCTTCAAACGTAACAGAGATAGGCAGCGAGGCATTCTGCGGATGCAGTCGGCTCATCGACCTCACCATTCCTTCGGGCATAAAGAGCATCGGCGAAAAGGCTTTCAAAGACTGCAATGCACTGACCACACTCTATATGCTCAGCGCATCGCCAATAGCGATAACCTCCAACACATTTGAAAACGTAAACAAGTGTACGCTGTACGTTCCGCAAGGTTCCCGACAGGAATACTGGCTAAAAGACGGATGGGGCGACTTGAACAGGGTTTCAGAGTTTGACCCCGAAGCCCTGATAACCGAACCAGTGAGCATTCATGTGCAGACGGCTGGCACGCTCCACAATATGCTCGACTGCTTCCGCAGATACCGCATACAGAATCTGAAGGTGACTGGCAACATCAACGATGCCGACATACACACCATCCGGAAGATGAGTGGCTACAATGACCCTGGCGCATACATGCGCTACGACGGCCGCCTGCAGCATCTCGACCTCAGCGGTGCAACCATTGTTACCGATGATTGGGACTTCGCAACATGTCGCCTGACCTCCGTTGTATTGCCCACTGGCTTGACGGCCATCCCCGATCTGGCCTTCGCAGAGTGTAACGAACTGGAGTCGGCACCCATACCGCAAGGAGTAACAAGCATAGGCTATGATGCCTTTGGAAACTGTCACAAATTGGCATCTATCACCCTGCCAGCGGGTCTGACAAGTTTACAAGGCGGAGCTTTCTTCGGCTGCACGAGTCTCACCTCGATAGTCATACCATCAGGAGTGCAAAAGATTGAAGGCAAGACATTCTCATACTGCACCGGACTGAAGTCGCTTACCTTGCAGGAAGGAACTACCGACATATACGATTATGCCTTCACTGGCTGCACACTTCTCACCACGATTACTTTACCCTCTACCTTAGGGACCATCTGCGATGCTGCATTCGGCGGTTGCAACTCATTGGAATCCATATACGCCTTTAACCCACGGGGCATAGGCATCAAAGGAAAGCCCTTCGAGGAATATACACAATCCCAATGCACGCTCTACGTACCCGAGGGATCCATGTACAATTACAAGCGTTTGGAGGAATGGAATGCCTTCAACCACATCGTAGAATTCTCCCCAACGGGCATAGACGGCGTACATTCTTCCGCAGAACGCCGCGAGGTGGAACGCTATGATACCAGCGGCAGACGCCTGACCTCCCCCACCAAGGGCCTCAACATTGTGCGCTTCAACGACGGCACCACAAGAAAGGTAATGAAATAATATTTCAAGTTCCAACACACTATTTGAAAGGAGCCGACCAAAGCTCCGAATATAAGCTACAAAACTCGTTGCTCGTCCCTGACCTAAGACGTGCAACGAGTTTTCTTTGTAAAATATCTTCTAAGCAAAAATTTTGTTTTCTGCCAGCGCCCGAAAGGCGCTATAATAAAAAAGTCCTGCAAATCTTTCGATTTGCAGGACTCAACTGCGGAGAGAGAGGGATTCGAACCCCCGGTACCTTGCAGTACGCCGGTTTTCAAGACCGGTGCATTCGACCACTCTGCCATCTCTCCTAAGATGCTGTATAGCGGTCTTAACGGGTGCAAAGATACGGAGTGTTTTTGATATGGCCAAGCATTTTGGCATTTTTTTTAGCCACGAGGGCAATTTTCTTGGATTTTAGGGGAAAATCGGGGATTATGAATTGGAGATAAGGGGGATAAGGCGCCAAACGACAAAGGGGAAGGGAGGGGCCAAGCAACAAGGGGAGGGCTCGTCAGGCACAAGAAATGGCATAAGAAATAAAGGTGGGAACGACAGATGCCGCGAGGGAAGTACAACAGGCGGCTGGCGTTATGCTTGCCGCGCCGCCAAGTCCATGGCGCGGCGGATGACGGGAGCCATGTCGTAATATCTGTATTCGGCCAGGCGACCGCCGAAGATGACATTCTTCTCTTGCTGGGTCAACTGCTGGTAGCGGGTCAAGAGGGCGGAGTTGCGCTCGTCGTTGACAGGATAGTAAGGTTCCATGCCAGGTTTCCACTCCGTTGAATATTCGCGGGAGATAACAGTGAAAGGGTTGTCGTTAACGGCACTGCCGAAGGTCTCGAAGTGCTTGTGTTCGATAATCCGCGTGAAAGGCACGTCATGCGCCGTGTAGTTCACCACGGCACATCCCTGATGGTTACTCTCCTGCAATGTCTCATGTTCGAATCGAACGGAACGGTATTCGAGGGCCCCGTAACAATAATTGAAATAGGCGTCGATGGGACCGGTATAGACGATGTGCGCAGCCTCAGCGGTGAGGACTTCGCGATGAAGGAGAAAATCGGTATCAAGACGCACTTCTGTTCCTCCAAGGAGGGCGTCGATGAGGGCGTTATAGCCAGCGGCGGGAATACCCTGATGGGCATCGTTGAAATAGTTGTTGTCGTAAACGAAGCGCACAGGAAGGCGTTTGATGATAAAGGCCGGTAGCTGGGTACACGGACGTCCCCACTGCTTCTCGGTATATTCCTTCACGAGATGTTCATAGAGGTCCCGTCCGATAAGCAGCAGGGCCTGTTCCTCCAAATTCCGAGGTTCGTCAACCCCTTGCGCCTTCATTCGTTCAACAGCCTCCGCCCGTTGACTTTCAATACGCTGGCGTGCCTCTTCGGGAGTGACGACGCCCCACATCTGGTGGAACGTATTCATATTAAACGGAAGATTGAAGAGGCGGCCCTTATAGTTGGCAACGGGCGAATTGGTATAGCGGTTGAACGGCGTAAGGCCGGTGACGAAGCGCCACACCTCCTCGTCGGAAGTATGGAAGATATGCGCACCATATTGGTGTACGTTGATATTGTGTATGCGTTCGCAATGAACATTCCCGCCAGTGTGCTGGCGCTTGTCAATCACGAGGCAGCGTTTCCCACGTTGGTGCATGAGATGGGCAAAGGTGGCTCCGAAAAGGCCGGTGCCCACGATGAGATAGTCGTAAGGTATTTTCATGGTTTCTTTTTTCGTTTAACAAGTCCAAGGGCATATTGCCCCATCTCACGCAAAAGAGCGTCGTGCATAAAGGCCAGGGCGCCAACATAGACGATGCTTCCAGTGGCGATGCTCAGCAAGAGCTGCATCCACACGTTGGGCATGCAGCCGCCAACGGCCCAGAGGGCAATCGCCATGAGAACACCGGCGGCGACATAATGGAGGTGAACACGCTCAATGATGGGAAAAGGAATGAAGCGGCGTCCCCACGTGATTTGTATGATGAGCACCACCAGTTCGGCGGCAAACGTGGCGATGGCTGCCCCGTCTTGCGCCAAGAGGGGGATGAGAGCAAAGTTGATGAGAAAATTAAAGAGGGCGCCGCCGGCCACACTCCAAATCACGATATTCTCCTTGCCTTGCGGATACAGCACTTGCAAGCCAAACATATTGGTCAGACTGATGAAGAGGATGATGGGGGCCGTCCAGCAGAGCACGCTCACTGCCGGCGTAAAGTCGGGACCGCAGAAGATAGCCACGATGCCCTCAGACACAGAGAGCAATCCTATCATGCAGGGCAGCGAGAGGGCAACCGTGAGCCTCAGCGTTTTGCGGCAGATGGCAGCAAATTCGTCCATGCGCCCAGTCTCGAAGAGATTGGCGCAGCGGGGTAGCATCACCGTACTGATGGAGGCCACCACGGAAAGCACAATTTGCGAGAGGCGATTGCCTGCGGTGTAATACCCAACGGCGGCGTCTCCTTTCATGAAACCGAGCATCATAACGTTGAGATTGAGATAGATGCTCGTGATGAGGTTGAACACGAAGATGTGGAGCGAGGGCTTCAGATGCCGCCACACGCGCAGTTCGCGCCACGGGATGGACTTCAGGGGGATGAACTTGCGCAGGTGAATGAAATTAATAATGTTGTTGCCAACGGTGGTGCCGACAATAACGAGGGCATAGATGAGCAAGTCGTCGGGGGTTTTCACAAAAAGGAAAAGGCCAAACACCACCCAGAAACGGAAAATGGTGGTGCGCACCGTCATAAACATGAAGTCTTCTATGGCCTGGTAAAACCAATTGACACCGATGGCGGTGAACACGATTGAGAGACTGAGCACATAGAAGATGCCCAAATTCTGGTTGATCTGCGGCACGAAAGCGCCGAGCGCCCACACCAGGACATATCCCATGAGACACAGGATGACGCTGAGCAAGAGAATCTCCACCGTTGTCTTGTTGCGCAACGCAATGTCGTCGCGGTGGCGGGCCACTTCCCGAACGGCATACATGGGGATGCCGAGACTGGTGAGCAGCACGATGTTGGTGATGATGGAGAGTTGGAAGTTCACGATTCCTATACCCTCCGGCATGAGGATGCGGGCGGCATAAGGAAAGGTCACGATGGGGAAGATGATTCCCGTCATCGTGTTGAACATATTCAGAAGGGTATTGGTTTTCAGAGAGTTTGTTTTCACGTCAGATATGCTTTCTGCTTGAAGGAAAATATTCTAACAGCGGAGCGGTTTTCCTCCCCCGTTGCTGGCAACAGCGCCTTTACTTGTCCTCGGATTCTGAGCGCCCCGAAGGGTCTCCAGCCGCAGCGGCCTCATTCGTTTTCTTCCAGATGTCCTGCACCACCAGTCCGGCCAACGTAAAACCGAAAATGGCGGTGGTGTGCGCCACAGTGCCATTAATCTGGGCCTTCTGCGGACGCCAGGCATCGCCACCCTCCCCTTGTGCATTTGGCAGGGTGTCTATATCGCAGTTGTTGTCCACCACGGCGTTGGGAACGAGTTCTTCGCTAAACACGCAGCGGAATTTCCGGCGCGGCAGGCGCTTCGACTGCTTGAACTTGCGGCGCAGCGCGGCAGCCAGCGGACAGCCCTTCACCTTCCAAAATTCGGCAACAGAAATCTTCGTCGGGTCCATTTTCAGGGCGGCGCCCATAGAGGAGAAGAAAACGGATTTCGTGTCGGTGGCGCGGCGAATGAGTAGCACTTTGTCTTTCAAACTGTCGATGGCATCAATGATATAGTCATAGGAAGCGAGGTCGAAATCGTCAGCGGTCTCTTCGCAGTAGATTTTCATCAGGGCCTCGATTTCCGCCTCCGGATTGATACTCAAGAGGCGTTCGCGCAATGCCTCAACCTTCACCTGCCCCACTGTGGAGGTGGTGGCCATGAGCTGCCGGTTGACATTGGTGATGCAGACGCGGTCGGAATCAACAATGGTGAGGTGACGTATGCCAGACCGCACCAGGCTCTCGGCACACCAGCTGCCAACACCGCCAACACCGAAGATGATGACGCGGGCCGACGAGAGAACGTCCATGACGGAAGGACCGACAAGGAGACGGGTGCGATGGAATATGCCTTCTTCTATATTGCTCATTGTTTATTATATCGTTAATGATAAGTAGGTCGTCAAGAACCTTATATCAGACCCACCTACTTATTGCAATGAAAACTGATTAACTTGCAAAGATAACTGATTTTTCCGTATCCTCCCAAGCAATTCCAGTTTCGTCGGATGATTTTTCCGCATGTCGCTTTGCATTCCAATTAAATTAGTACCTTTGCAGAAGATAGATTTCTGCGTTGGCAGAACGCTCAAGGACGTTTGACGCCATGCCGCCGGCAGACATCATTATTGAAACTTTAAACACCAATAATAATATGAGTACGTTAGAAAAGATTTTTGCAGAAAAACTGCTCGCTGTCAAAGCCATCAAACTTCAGCCTGAACAGCCTTTCACATGGGCCAGCGGCTGGAAATCACCATTTTATTGCGACAACCGCAAAACCTTGGCATTCCCGGCTTTGCGTTCTTTCGTCAAACTGGAATTGAGCCGCATCGTGGCTGAGAAATATCCTGAAGCCGATGCCATTGCCGGCGTTGCAACTGGCGCCATCGCCCAGGGTGCTTTGGTTGCCGATGCTCTCGGTCTGCCATTCGCCTACGTACGTTCAAAACCCAAAGACCACGGCATGACCAACCTCATCGAGGGCGACTTGCAGAAGGGCATGAAGGTGGTGGTCATCGAAGACCTCATCTCAACAGGCGGCAGCAGTCTGAAGGCTGTTGAGGCTTTGCGTCAGCATGGTTGCGAAGTGATTGGCATGGTGGCCAGCTACACCTACGGTTTCCCCGTGGCTGAAGAGGCTTTCAAAGCTGCCAACGTGAAACTCACCACGCTGACCAACTACGAAGCTGTGGTTGAAGTGGCACTCCAAACTGGCTACATCAAGGAACAGCACGTGGAACTGCTCCACCAGTGGCGCAGCAATCCTTCTGAATGGGGAAAATAACCTAAGGACATTCTCAACAATTTAAATATTCTAGCGGGACGCCCCCTGCGCCCCGACAAAAAAACACATACATCATGGCACAAGTTCCAGAATTTAAATACGCGCCGATGTTCCAGCTCGGCAAAGACACAACGGAATACCGCCTGCTTTCGAAAGAAGGCGTCAGCACTGCCGAATTTGAAGGCAAAACCATTCTGAAGGTGAGCAAGGAAGCGCTCACGATGGTGGCCCAACAGGCTTTCCACGACGTGGAGTTTATGCTCCGCCGCGAACACAACCTCCAGGTGGCCAAGATTCTCGAAGACCCTGAAGCTTCTGAAAACGACAAATACGTAGCCCTGCAGTTCCTCCGCAACGCCGAAACAGCAGCGAAGGGCATCCTGCCTTTCTGCCAGGACACGGGCACGGCCATCATCCACGGCGAGAAGGGCCAGCAGGTGTGGACAGGCTTCGAGGACGAGGAAGCCCTCTCCCTCGGTGTCTATAACACCTATACGCAGGACAACCTCCGCTATTCTCAGAACGCCCCGCTAAACATGTACGACGAGGTCAACACGCGCTGCAACCTCCCCGCACAGATTGACATCGAGGCCGTGGAGGGCGACGAGTATCGCTTCATCATGGTCGCCAAGGGCGGCGGATCCGCCAACAAGACCTACTTCTACCCCATGACCAAGGCCACCATCCAGAACGAGGGCACGCTCCTGCCGTTCCTGGTGGAGAAGATGAAGAGCCTCGGCACGGCAGCCTGCCCGCCCTACCACATCTGCTTCGTCATCGGTGGCACGTCTGCCGAGAAGAACCTTCTCACCGTCAAGCTCGGCAGCATCAAGTACTATGACAACCTGCCCACCACGGGCGACGAGACAGGCCGCGCCTTCCGCGACATCGACCTGGAGGAGAAGCTCCTCAAGGAGGCCCACAAGATCGGCCTCGGTGCCCAGTTTGGTGGCAAGTACCTGGCCCACGACATCCGCGTGATCCGTCTGCCGCGCCACGGTGCCAGCTGCCCCATCGGTATGGGTGTGAGCTGCTCCGCCGACCGCAACATCAAGGCCAAGATCAACGCCGACGGTATCTGGCTGGAGAAGATGGACGAGAACCCCACGGAGCTCATCCCCGAGGAACTGCGCAACCCGGGTGAGGGTGGCGAGGGCATCGTCATCGACCTCGACAAGGGTATCGATGCCGTACGCGCCGAACTGACGAAGTATCCGGTCTCTACCCGCGTGAGCCTCAATGGCACGATCATCGTGGCCCGCGACATCGCCCACGCCAAGCTCAAGGCTGCCCTCGACAAGGGCGAGGAGCTGCCGCAGTATTTCAAGGATCATCCCATTCTCTATGCCGGACCTGCCAAGACGCCGGAGGGCTTCCCCTGTGGCTCTATGGGCCCGACGACGGCCAACCGCATGGACCCCTACGTGGATGAGTTCCAGGCCCACGGCGCCTCGCTCGTCATGATCGCCAAGGGCAACCGTACCGACATGGTGACGGAGGCCTGCAAGAAGCACGGCGGATTCTACCTCGGCACCATCGGTGGCGTGGCTGCCGTCCTCTCCAAGGAGTGCATCACGAGCATCGACTGCGTGGCCTATCCCGAACTCGGTATGGAGGCCATCTGGAAGATCACGGTCAAGGATTTCCCAGCCTTCATCCTCGTCGATGATAAGGGCCACGACTTCTTCAAGGAGCTGAAGCCCTGCAAGTGCCAGGGATAATACGCGGTGGTTGATAAGTAAAACCACAATAGATTATTAGTAGGGGGCGGTCGCTGACCGCCCTTATTTTTTATCTTCTGCCAACTTTCGATATTTTCGCCTTTGTTGTATTGGTTTTTCCTTTCCAAGCAGGCCGTATTGCCTCAATACAAACTACCCTATCACGCCATTTTGCGTATGAACCATTAGGCCCAAGGAAAGTTTTGTATGGCAACGTTTGGTAGTTTTGGGGAAAATATGTAAATTTGCGCCTTAAATATCACAAAAAAGTAAGAAAAGCAAAACAGGCTTATGGCAAAGAGATTTCCGGAGTACAAAGGTTTAGACCTTGTAGGCACCAACAGACGGGTGCTCGAAGCGTGGGAGAAGGACGATATTTTCCACAAAAGTATCGACGAGCGTGAAGGCGAGCCGAAGTTTATTTTCTTCGAAGGCCCTCCCTCGGCCAATGGCCATCCCGGCATCCACCACGTCCTGGGCCGCTCCATCAAGGACACATTCAACCGCTACAAGACCATGTGCGGATTCCAGGTACGCCGCAAGGCCGGCTGGGATACCCACGGACTGCCCGTGGAGCTCAACGTAGAGAAGGAGCTGGGCATCACAAAGAAGGATATTGACAACAAAGCCTCAGACAAGTATATTTCCACCGTAGATTACAACCGCCATTGCCGCGCCGACGTACTAAAGTTCACGGCCGAATGGAGCAAGCTGACCAAGGAGATGGGCTATTTCGTCGATTTGGAGCACCCTTATGTGACCTACGACAACAAGTTTATCGAGACCCTGTGGTGGCTCCTGAAGCAGCTCTACAACAAGAACCGTCTCTACAAGGGCTACACCATCCAGCCCTACTCCCCCGCCGCCGGCACGGGCCTTTCGAGCCATGAGCTCAACCTTCCCGGCTGCTACCGCGATGTCAAGGACACCTCGGTGACGGCCCAGTTCACCATCCGCGACCCGAAGGAGAGCTGGACGAAATGGGGCAAGGCCGTCTTCCTGGCCTGGACCACCACGCCCTGGACGCTGCCCTCCAACGTAGCCCTCTGTGTGGGCCCACGCATCGACTATGTCGCCGTGGAGACCTACAATCCCTATACGGCCGAGAAGATCACAGCCATCGTGGCCGAGCCACGCCTTGGAGCTTATCTGAAGTCCGAGGGCGAAGTGGCCGAGGGCGCCGACATGCCCGCCTACGAACGTGGCGACAAAGTCGTGCCCTACCGCATCATCGACCGCATGAAGGGCGCTGACCTCGTAGGCATCCGCTACGACCAGCTCATGCCCTGGGTGAAGCCGACGGAGAAGCTCGACGACTACGCTTCGGAGCAGGTGAAGGCCTACGCCGCCGCCCATCCCGACCAAGTCTTCACGGGCGAGAACGGCAAGGATCGCTTCGTAGAGATGAGCTCCGCCGCCTTTGTCGTCATCCCTGGCGACTACGTCACTACCGAAGACGGTACGGGCATCGTCCACACCGCCTCCACCTTTGGTGCCGACGACGCCAAGGTCTGCCGCGACGCTGGCGTCCCGGGCCTCTACCTCGTCAACAAGCAGGGCGAGACGCGCCCGATGGTCGATCTCCTGGGCAAGTACTACGCCATCGAGGACCTCGACGCCCACTTCATCGATCGCTGCGTCGATAAGGCCGCCTACGGCCACCATGCTGGCGACTACGTGAAGAACGCCTACGACCCGCGCTTCAACGAAGGCGGCAAATGGGACAAGGAGGCCTCGGAGAAAGCCGAGGACCTCAATATCGTGATCAGCCTGGAGATGAAGATGGAGGGCACGGCCTACAAGATCGAGAAGTTCACCCACAACTATCCCCATTGCTGGCGCACGGACAAGCCCATCCTCTACTATCCGCTCGACAGCTGGTTCATCCGCGACACCCTCGACAAGGAGCGGATGGTGGAACTCAACAAGACCATCAACTGGCAGCCTGCCTCCACGGGTACGGGCCGCTTCGGCAACTGGCTCGAGAACCTCAACGACTGGAACCTCTCGCGCTCCCGCTTCTGGGGCACACCGCTCCCGATTTGGCGCGACGAGGACCGCAACGAGAAGTGCATCGGCTCCGTCGAGGAACTCTACAACGAGATAGAGAAGGCCGTCGAGGCAGGCGTGATGAAGGAGAACCCGCTCAAGGTCCGCGGCTTCGTGGTCGGCGACAACGCCCAGGAAAACTACGACCGCATCGATCTCCACCGTCCCTATGTGGACGATATCGTCCTCGTCAGCGACACGGGCAAGCCCATGCACCGCGAGAGCGACCTCATCGACGTGTGGTTCGACAGCGGCTCCATGCCCTACGCCCAGCTCCACTACCCCTTCGAGGGCGAACTCAATGCCGAGAAACTCGCTGCCACGGGCAAGAGCGAGGCCGAATACCGCGACCCTCTGGACCGCCGTTTCCATGCCCAGCCCGTGGCCTGCCCGCAATGCGGGCCGTGCCGCCCGCTTTCTTCCCCGCCGAGTTTATCAACGAGGGCGTCGATCAGACCCGCGGCTGGTTCTTCACGCTCCACGCCATCGGCACGATGGTCTTCGACAGCGTGGCCTTCCGCAACGTCATCTCCACAGGCCTCGTCCTCGACGCCAAGGGCAACAAGATGTCAAAGCACGTGGGCAATGTCGTCCCACCCTTTGAGATGATCGAAAAGTATGGCGCCGACGCCGTCCGCTTCTATATGATGACCAACTCCGAACCTTGGGACAACCTCAAGTTTGACGAGAATGGCGTCGATGAGTGCCGCCGCCGCTTCTTCGGCACGCTCTACAACACATACAGCTTCTTCGCCCTCTACGCCAACGTGGATGGCTACGATCCCAAGGACGCCCAGCTTCGCGCCGACGCTCCCGAGATCGACCGCTGGATCATCTCGCGTCTCAACACGCTCGTCAAGGGTGTGACCCGCGAACTTGACGGCTATGATCCCACGCGCGCCGGACGCCTCATCGAGCAGTTTGTCAACGACGAACTCTCCAACTGGTATGT
>OHRX01000341.1_pt1 | contig 15117 bp, 16 predicted proteins | sample 1578581 | NCBI WGS metagenome assembly OHRX01 (sample SAMEA3879573, study PRJEB24766) | human gut metagenome | biome: human-associated habitat; feature: feces | place: USA | collected 1985/1987 | reverse complement strand
GTAGAAATACGACTTGTTATCGAATTCGGTGGCACAAGACACATCAATGTTACGCCCACCGCGAAGATGCAAAATAGCACGTAAAAAAGATTCCTATATAACTTCATTAAATCAGGATAATACTTGTTTATCTATATTATTCGCACTATAGTCATAGCCTTTCCAAACAGACTCAATTCTTCCTGTTTCTGCAATCACAATTGTTTTCAACCAGAGAGAAGCAGTTAATAATCCTTTCAATCTTCCGTATCCAACTTACTACAATTATCTTTTTAACATCCGCTTCCTGGCGTTTCGGCAGGATTTTTATCAGTTTTCCATGACAAGGATACAGATTTTCCATAAGAACACATCATAGACAGCTTATTTCCGTATCTTGCTATCCTTAACGCCGTTCGCCATTATCCACCAACTGCATTAAAATTGTCGAATGGATATCGTAAAAAATAATAACAAGTCTGTTCATCTGCATAGAACGGCGAGCCCCCATTCTACAGTTTATTGTACACTATGTCTTTTAGTCAGTGGATATGTGAATTCGCATTTCAATCACATAAGGTTTTTGATTCCTAACTCCGTTCGCAGGAAAAATCGCTTTACAAAAGAGATATAAAGAAAAGAGCCCCAAAAGACAGACAAACGTAATCACTGCTTTTCTGAAGAATTGCTTCCGATTTTTAATCCTCATACAGCTTCAGCAATATGTAATTAAATACATGATCATTTTTTGTGCGAAGTTTATGCAGTCGCTCAATCGTACTGTCAGTAAACTTCACCTTCAGATTATCGGAATATCCACTTTCATAGTTTTCATCTTCTTCAACAATCTTTAATAGACCTTGACGGTATGCACTAAGATACTTTTTATCCACATTAAACTTCTCATTCAACACATCCATAAGGTCGTTGATTCTAACTCGCAAAAGATTATGTTCGCGTTTAATAGATTGAGCCTCCATCTGTCCTCGGATTAACAAATCCAAAAATGCTCTCAAGTCTGTCCTTAGTTGAATAAGTTCACCAGAAAAATAATCTTTGAGAACCTTTTCTCTATCAATCTTGGTCTGAACTGATTGAACTACCCATATAGCCACGAAAGCAGTGACAAGTATCTCCATCACGCTCACCACAATCTGCGTAGCTTGCAGATAATCAGTTATTTCCCATCCTTGGAACATATTTACATCGCACTTGATTCTGGAATCCAAACCTTTTTTATCAAAGAATCAGAGCCGTCCTCTAATCCATACCATGCTTCATGCTCCTCTGTTTTCACCGGCATTACATGCTTCTTTCTATTATCCTCCCAAATAGGGAACGTTTCCTCTTCTATATTTTCGCCCCATTCTGGATCTCCTTCAGATTCTATTATAAGCCATTGTTTTACCACAGACAACGTAAAATCGTAAACAAGATTTCCAAAGGCTTCATCAAGGAATGATGGACCATATCCATCCTCTCCGCCATCAAGGATAATGGTGATTTTCTCTTTAGCTTGATATGCCTCCGCAAACCATAGATTTAACTTCTGGTGATAAAAATCTTCTCCTGAATGATCTGAACGCTTACAGTACCTAAGTCCAGTTATAGGGGAATAATCTCTTGATACCCTGTATGTTCTCATTTTTTCAATTTATTGTTATAGCAATCCACATCTATCCGCCAACTATACAATGTCCCCATAAAACCTCGATTTTTATTGGACACAAATTTACAACTATTCCTAGAATCCGTAAAGTCTAGAGTCACATTGTTAGTTATTACAACCAAATCTTTGATATACCCTTTTTCATTTGCGTACTTGATACTTGGGAGTCCCTTATTACGATTAGGTTTTCCAGACTTTGAACCATATTTTTTATTGAACGCGCCTTCCAAAATTTCCACATGAGAATTCAGTTGCAGAAGGTCTTGTAACAGTTCCGAAAACTTTCTACTTATTGATTCTAATATACCTTTTCCTAAGTCAAGAGCGACAACAATAACTCTTCCTTCTTCAAACTTTGTTCCATATATCCATTGATCTCGCACCGCCCCGCTCCAATCAACAGTATTGCCACATATCTCTTTTATCATTGCAATGTGAGGGAACATCTTGCCAGAAGAACCTGTAACATGCTTACATATGCGCTGTTCTATCTCAACAACACTCCTCACATCTTCATCTTTCAGTTTAGTATGTCCACGTTTGATCTTAATATTAGCACTATGTCCAACATCTGGATACTTACGTCCACATCCATCGTATTTATTTTTTAAGAAACCCGAATCCAACAAATACTGACGACATTGCGTATTCCGAGGTGACTTCCCGATTACATGGCATATTGGAGACATTGCTGCCAATTCTTCGCAAATAGCATCCAACATCATTGTAGAAGCAAAATCAATAAATTCTACATTACTCAAATCTACATGAACTACCTGATTATTATCATCATCCACAACTGCTTTCTTTCTCGCACGTATCTTTCTAAAGAAATCTATGCACTCCTCCGTATTCTGCAATAATCTAAAATCTTTAGGAGCAGATATTGGTTCTATATGCCTTGTCGGTTGAAGAGGAATTCCCAAATGAGAAATGTGGGTCTTCTTTGGACCAAGTTTAGGCAATAACTTCTTCTCTCTCCGACGAGTAATAGCTCTCCGACGAGCCCTCAGCACATCTCTTCTTCTCTTTATATCCCGTATTCTCATTGTAAAAAGAATCTCATTGTTATTCCCTAGTAATTATCGTCCATCATTTCAATTTAGACGATACCGCAACTATTCACTTCAAAGTCTTCATTCACTCAGCAAATATACGTTTTTACATAATTTTCGCAAAGAAACTTGATTAGTGATTGTCGTCAAATGTTCTCACTCAGAGCGAAGCAGCGACCAATCCCTTCAATTTCAGCATTCGACTCATCAAAACTTCAATTTTATATCTATTTCCGTCCGCTTCGTCCTTGCTTTGATACGTCGGAACACACTTTACTCTTTCTGTATTCCGAACGAACCATCCACCTCAACAGCCATCACTCTCGCAAGTTCTTTTCGGACAAGATGCTTCTTCTCAACGGACAAACGCTCCCTCTCCACAAACAATGTCTGTATTCCATTCTCTCGCAGTAGTCCCAATCTTCGGTTTCAACGTAGCACTTACCCCATCCGACCTTTTTCGCATCGACTCCAAACAGCCTCTTGCAACTTCCCAGAACTACCAGAGTCTTCTACCATTCAAGCGTAAAGAAAGACAGCAACACAGTTTCAGCCTCATCTACACTATCAGCTGCTTTTTCACCTTTGCAGGAGCACCCGCAGCCATACAATTATCCGGAATATCAGAGCAAACAACAGAGCCTGCTGCAATCACACTATTATTACCAATCCTACATCCAGGAAGAACGATTACTCCAGCACCTATCCAAACATTATCACCTATCCGTATTTCCTTATGAATCGGAGGATAAATTTTACACAACTCATTATATGGAGAATTCGGATTTGCATTCGTTGTAAGTATCGTGCGATACGCCAGTGTACTGTTCTTTCCGATGGTAATATCCGAGGAAGCTACAAGCATACACTCCGCGTTAATATTCACATTATCAGCACAATATATCTTCCCCCCCCCTATCTTTCTCACCCCATGGATTGAGACCATCACATTATCCGAAAGCACCCAACCACGCCTCTTCAGCATCATCCTTTGAATCCACTGTACAAAACTATATATAAATCTGCCCATAATTCTATGGATTTAGTTTACCATTCTTCAACAATTTCCCAAAGTAGTAACTGAACTCGCCAAGAATAGCCCTTTTATCCTCCTTGCAGAAATCATCATATGCATCAAACCCGCTAAAAGAGAAAACTCGTCTTAACTCAGAGAAATTCCATTTAAACTTGAGAATACGGCCAACAAGCGTAATAATGTCCCCCAATATCCACTTCGTTTTAGTGCCTATACGAACATTGATAGGCTCAGTATATTTGCCTTCAGTTGCCAATTTATAGACGATCCATGGGATATCAAATCCAGCCGCAACTGGTGTAGCCAATCCTCCTGTAAAGCGAGCATTAGTTTCAATATATGCAATCTTATTCTTTTCCGCATCATAACGAAAATCCAGACCACACACACCATGAAAATCTACAGCATCCATCAATTTCAGAGCAGCCGCTTCCAACTGAGGCATATTCACAATTTCACGTTGAGTCGTAGTTCCACCGCCATCTGTTTTAGTTACCAATGCATGATAGACTGAAGTCTTGCAGAAGCCATCCCACCGGACACAATCCACACTATAATCTGTGCCGCCAATCCATTCTTCCAAAAGGGTTTCCTCATCCCTATGTTCATCCATAAGTTTCACCAACTCTTCTCTATCCTTTGGAAAAAACACACCTTTAGCAGAATTGCCAATGACAGTTTTGAACACAACCGGATAACTCTTAACCTCATCTATTGACTTATATACCTCAGGCACAGGAACGCCTGCTTTACGAGCCAATTCTGTGCTCTTAGCCTTATTTGCAAGCAACAACAACTTCTCTTCCCCTTCGTAAGGAATAATCAAATCTGCAGGGAACTCATCACAATGACGCATAATCACTACACTCTCATCATGAGTCGGCATCAGAACACGCGGCCTAAGTTCAGCCACCTTATCCTTCAGAACCTGTATAAAAGCATCTTCCTCTGTAAAAGGATCAGGATAAGTAAAACTACCCGTACAGAATTTAGACATAGAGCAAATGTTTTTTTTGCTCGTATCCGCCGCCCATACTTTCAACCCTTTCTGATGAAGTGACTTAAGTATTGTATAACCCACACGATTCCAACAGTAGGTGAGAATAACATCACAGCGTTTCATTAGGCAGCCCTCCTTTCTTGCATAGCGACATTAAAGAGGGGCCTAAAAACTATTACTTGAGATTTATCCCCACCAGTCATATTTCCAGTTATTTCACCACTTTGTTTCATATCATTAATTATTTCCAAATAAAGTTCATTATGCGGTAATTCTTTAATAACCTTAAACGCGCTCGCGCTAATAGCACTCCCATACAAAGCTATGTTATCTTTTTAATACTAAAAACAAGAAACATTTTTACTCTACTTCATGAGCAAAATTACTTTGTAATCCGCAGACTACCAAACTTTTCCTACACTGTTTGAACTTGAGCCAGTGACCGGCAAGAAAGTGATGGTAGATTTCTCTGCACCCGAACTCACCTCGCTCGGCGGAATGCCTCTTGTCCGCGAACATGAAAAGTCATCGAAACGTATCATCGAACGCATCGAATCCTGTATCAAAGATCCGCGCCGGGGACCTATGGTGGTACACAGCCAGACGGAGATGCTCCGCCAGAGGATATACCAGATAATGGCCAGCTTTGAGGATGCCGAAGACTGCGATAGACTATGCCGCGACGGAATCCTAAAGATGTGTGCGGGACGGTCTGTTTCGGATGAAATTGACCTGGCTTCCCAGCCTACGATGACGCGTCTGGAGAACCGCCTGTCCAGCAAGGAACTGTTTGATATCTGAGAGGCCTTCATCGATGACTTCATAGCTTCGTATAACACAGAGTCCGATTCCATCATCATTGATGTCGATGACACGAATGCCGACACATATTTGCCCTATCACATTATCTCCTTATAGTATTCAATCTGGCATTTCAGCACAAAGCTTCTTTCAAATCGAGAGGCTATCATTTGTCTTGCATTATTCTTCATTATCATACGAGCCCTATCATCAAGCAGCATACGTTCCATTGCGTTGTAAAGAGCATCTGCATCCTTTGAAGGAACAATCAGTCCGTTCTTCTCGTTCTCGATAATCTCACGGCTACCATTGATATCTGTCACAATCGAGGGCAGTCCCATTGCTCCAGCCTCAAGTACCGTATTAGGGAAACCTTCACGGTATGACGGCATCACAAAGCAGTCTGCATCAACATACATCTGCAGCAAGTCGTCGCCATATTTAGGGCCGCAAGCCTCAATGCCCTCATTTGTATCAATAAGCTTGCGTGTGGCATCACTCACGGGGTCGAGATTATGCTCATAGTTGCCCACAAGCACAAGACGAGTATTCTTATGCACGTCGTGCAGTCTGACGAAGGCCTCCACCAGTTCATTGATACCCTTATCTCCAACAATGCGACCGACAAACACGAATGTAAACACCCCAGCATCCTTCTTGACAGAGAACCTATCAGGAGAGAATCGCTCCATATCCACACCCATAACGTTGCCATAACCCAGCACCCTCATAGGTTTCTTCGTAATGCCACCGTTCTTAAGGTCATTAAGCACCCCTTGTCCTTCAGGAATCACATGCGTAGCGCAAGCGCAGGTAAGCCAATCGGTCATCATCAGTATCTTTCGCTTCAGACCAGTAGCCGTAGGCCACACAAGACCAGTAAAAGTATGGATACGCACAGGTACACGAGTCAGCCATGCAGCCACCATACAAAGCATTCCAGCCTTAGGAGTCATCGAATGCACCACCTGAGGTTTCTCCTTACGGAATACGTCAATCATCCTAATGAGCGACTTCAAGTCATTCACCACAGAGATATGCCTCTGCATAGGCACCTCCACACAATGGAATCCATCTTTATCCCTAAGCTCATCAAGTTCAGGTCCAGGCGACGTCACAGCCACCATGTCATATCCCATCGCCCGCATCTTAATCATTACCTCACGACAGAAGCCTAAAGATTGCGGGACGGTAACGGCACGAATAATTTTGTTTTTGTTATAACTCATAGTTTAATTGCAAATATCTCCTTCTGATAATTTGAATTATTATTGTATTGTTTTTACTTTTAAAGAAAATTACTAAGCCCAATCATCTGTATCTCTCATTCTTAGAGGTACATGATTTTTTGTCTTTACTGTTACTAACAATTTACCTTCTTCGTCTTTTTTTGAATCAAACTCTAGGTCCTTATAACTATTTAATTTATTGAATGAAGATAGCACCAAACAATCCTTTACAAAAAAGAGTAACAACGAAAGGCGTTCGTCCTCTGCCAGTTTATAAATACCCCTTATTAAATCAGAATCATTCAGTATTACATTCTTATTGATGTACAGATAAACTTTTAATTCTGCCGCTTCATCATTTGACGATACATTTATATTGTATTTTCTTGGATTGTTTGAATAAGATTCTACAGACGATGGTGTCTCAAGTACTTTCTGTATATTGTGTTTCGTTTCTAATAACAAGACATTTGTACACCCTTGCTCTTCCAATGTCATCTTTTTACTCCACCTTTTATACTCCATTAGTTCCAAAGGTGGAAGATGCTTCAATAGATTAAATTTGTTTATCAGTGGTACAAACTTTGCCCCTTGTCTACTCATTCCATTATATCGCAACAAAGCAAGTTCTGAATCCGATAATTGCGCTCTCAATATTTTCATCAATTGAATTGAATGTACTCTAAGACATTTATCAGAGGTTTCAAGCAGTTTAAAAACTCTAAACAATGTCCTAAAATATATAGGAGAAAAGTCGCGCGATACAGAATAGAAATTCAAAAACGAAGATACAGCATGTTTACGATTTTGACTATCGTTTTCCTTAACATCAAACTGCTCATACATTTCTTTCAATTTAAAATGCAATGCTTTTCTTCCTTGTAATTCATTATCATCAGTTGTTCTCGTTTTAAATGTTTTCAGAATATCGTCATATTGTTTCAAAAGGTGAAAGAATAAATCATTCAATTGCTGCTGTTTATACACTTGTACATTATTTTCTGAATCACGCCTCTGCAACTTTAATGTATAGTAAAGTAATACAATACTTACAAGTGTACCAATTGCTCCACCTATAAAATCACCATAATGACCTACAATTTCCGTATTTAGGACATATTCATCCCACTTAAACAGAACTCTTCCATGCAGAAAGCCGAATGTGAAGAGAATGCTTATTGCTATAGATAAAATACATATAATATTAACATATGTGATGTGTGATTTTAAATTAATTTTCATACAAATTGATATTAAGAAAATTTCTATTCCATAGCAAGGTTTAAGAAATCTATCTTTGCTTATAACTTATAGGAATGTTCAAAATCTTCGCTGCTGTACGTAAGTTTATATCTAAAGTTCCGCAGCAAAAATACTTCTTTCTAATTTAAGCCCTAATTTGAGTGGTTAGATGAATGCTCACATTCTTCTATACCTGTTAGTTACCGTGCAACCCTCTTCTGCATAACAGGCATCACATATTTCAAAAGGAAATAGAATGTAAAACATAGTCTATATTTCATCAAATAAAATATAATACGCTTATACAGATTCATTTTTTTAGGTCGCATATAGTATATTCCTTTTCTAACGTTTGGTTGGGTTATTTTCTTACTAATAAAAGCCAGAGACTTAAATAAAGAATAATCAGTTGCAAAATGTAGTATATCCCACCATGCCAAAGTTACTTTACGTCTTGCTTTTTGGATATCATATTCATATTTATCCTTAGGCCATTCTTTCATATCCAATATATCAAACACCTTCTCTCCGAAATTCTCATTCATACGATTGGGCTTTGATGGAGCATTGTCTTGACGATAATTATAAACAGGAGTATTAATCACAACAAAAGAATTTGCGAAAAGTGCTAATTCAAAATTGAATAGGCCATCCTCGTTATTTTTGAGTCCTTCCATAAAACGTAGATGATTTGCCATTATGACCTTCCTCTTGTATAATGCAGCACATGCACTACCAAGCAAAAATCCACTCAAAGTTCCATCATCAATAAAATCCTTCAATACATCTTTAAATAAATATTTCCCTTCCAGTAAACGCGATGCATGAGGTAATAGTTTGTCACCATATTGGAACTGAAATGTTCCAAATACAACATCTACATTACTCTGATCCATCGAACACATTAAAGCTTGAAGACCATTCACAGGAAGTGTGTCGTCAGAATCGACAAAACAAATATAGTCTCCAGATGCTATTTCAAGTCCTGAATTCCTAGCGGATGAAACGCCACCATTAGGCTTATGAATTACTTTAATTCGACTATCTGTTGCCGCCCATTTATCACATAGCTCCGGACAATTATCAGGTGAACCATCATCTACTAATATCAACTCAAAATCTCCATACGACTGCGCAAGAATACTACTTACACATTCATCAAAAAAAGTTTCCGCTTTATATACAGGGATTATTATGCTAATCATTTTATATTTAAAATTTACAAATCACGCAAACCGTAAACGCAATACTCAAAGGAAGCAATGCTACTTACTTTCTATATTTCAGCACGCGTGCTGGATTACCACCCCCAATAGCGAAATTAGGAAGATCTTTAGTCACAACACTCCCAGCTCCTATAATACAGCCATTGCCTATCTTAACTCCAGGCAGGATGGTTACCCTCGCACCAATCCAGACATCATTTCCAATCGTAACAGGTTTAAAGTCTTGCATTCCTTGCTCTCTCATCGGAATGTCTGTACGTGAGAAAGCATGATTACGAGTGTAGATGTAACATTCAGGTCCCATCATTACATTATCACCAATGGTCGTTCCTCTACCTATTATGGAGTTGGCTCCAATACCAGAATTATTTCCTATTACTAAGGTTGGAGATATTGTTGCGTTCTTATTGATATAAAGTCCATTACTTTTACAGCCTGTAAACCCCTTGACAAGCAAACGCCTGATAAAAGTTGAACCAAGCGTTATTCTACCGTCATTATTTGGAAGATAACGTCCTATTAACTGATAAGCAACGTAACATATGCTTTTTAGTATCATAATGTATAAACCTTTAAATATTGATTAGCACAATTTTTGATGTCATATTTTTCAAAGCTCTTCAATGCGTTTTCTTTCATACAAACACGTTCCTTATCAGTCATATTAAGAAACTTATTTACAGTTATGAAATATTCAGACTCTGAAGAATCTTTTGAAAGCAATCCGTTTTTTCCAGATTCAATAACATTCACTATACCTCCAACTGGAGAACATATAGGAATACATCCTACAGATAAGGCTTCAAGTAGTGTCACTGGAAGACCTTCCCACAACGATGGTAGGCAGAATGCATCGGCATGCGACATAAGGTCTGCAATATCATTTCTTTCTCCTAGGTAGACAATCCTATCAGAAAAATAAGGCTCAATAGATTTATATATTGCTTTTTCCTCTGGACTTCCCGCTATTACCAAAACGACATCGTTTCCTTTTGTAATAAGTTGGTTAAAGACTTTACATAAAACCAATTGATTCTTAGGTTCGCTGATTCTACCAGCATGAATAAATATTTTTGTATTCTTTGTTTTTCTTAATCCGTCAATTACGTTATTTAATGTTGTATCTACTTTACTCTTTGCAATACCATTAAAAATTAGATGACTTTGACAATGGTAGAGGTCTTCAAAAGACTGCTGTGATGCATCAGAAATAGTAACTGGCAACATCCATTGGTGAGCGAACATATACTTTTTAAGTTTAAAAAGTCTCCAATCCCATGTTTGATTTTCTTTACGTGCATCCGAATGTATAGTATATACAAACCTAACCTTTGAATGCAGCAAAGCAATGGCAAGAAAATAGTATTGAAAACAACCATGAATATGCACTACATCATAATGTCCACGTGAAATAACTCTGTATATTTTCCATATTTCCTTAATGGAAAATCCAAAATTCTTCTTACCGATAGTTATTTTCTTAACTTTATTATCTAATTTACGATAAAAAACATCGTCTTCTGTAGGTTGAAATATTGTACAAAGTGTCACATCATGTGTCTTTGCCATTTCATTTACAAGGTTACAAACAATAGCTTCTATACCGCCTGAAACCATCTTGGTATGTATGTGAAGTATTTTCATTTCCTTTATTTATTGTTTTTTTAAATCCCATATCAAACATTCTTCTGCATTATCTCTCATTGATAACAAGGAATAAAATATCAGAAAATTCCAAATTGTTCTTTCTTGTAATGTATCTATAAAAAATACTGGCATAAACACAGAGACAAACAAAGACAATTTTGTAATCTTAGAAACAGAAGTACGTTTAAATAAAGAAACAACAGGAATAAGAAACAAACATATTCCTATAATACCTCCATAATGCAAAATCTGAATAAATGTATTGTGGCACGCCATTCCTCTATGGGTTATTCCCATATCATAGTTCATACCATATCCGTATAACGGAGAACTGGTAAATAAATTTAATCTCTCAATCCACACACCTGTACGGCCATTACTTGCATCATCTCCAGTAAAGTCAAATATTCTATCAAATCCAAAGATTGCATCTTGTTCAGAAATAAAATCAAAAACAAAAAATGCGACCAATACAACTGCTAATAAAGAAAATATCTTAATCCACAATTTAGTTGTTCTAGAAATAAAATATTTCAATAGCAATAAAGAACATGAAACAACAAAGGATACCGTAGCACCACGGGAACCTAAAGCAATGGTGGCAATTGCAAAGCCCCCTAAGATTACCCCTGCTAACAGTTTATATTTTCCATATAATAGGTTATAAATAGAAATAATCATCGGTAAAACAAATACTGCAGCAACAACATTTGGATCCAATGCAACTTCGCTATTAAGAATCCTTACTTTTGCTCGACCATAATATTCTGTATCTTGTCCAATAGCTTGGATAACCAATATTGCATAAACAATATAACTGATACATATAAATAAAGATAAGTATCGAACCTCAAAATCCTTGACTTTTATTAAAGAAGAATAATATAAAAAACAAATTGTAATGAATAATTTGAAACAATCACGTATTTGATCTCCTCCAGAAAGTAAAGTTGAACATAGAATTACTATTGATAGCCAAATAAAGTATATATTTTTTTTGTTGGCTTTAGTCTTTTCTGCATAAGAGAAAGTCAATAATCCTAGAAAAATAACTAATAGTGGCACATACGTTCCTAATCCCAGATACGTCGTATTAAATAGAACAACAGCCAAGAAAAATGCAATTATTAAAATAGCAAATCTCTGCTTGATTAAATAAAATAGACTTGAAACAATTTTCATATTATATTCAAAATCTCTGCATACAAAAGTTTTACTAAGAATTTCAATTTTCTACTATTAGATATAAATGGATTACTAAATGCTCTCAAATTTATTTCTTGAAACATTTCAAGCCATTCTTTGCTATATTTCTTTTTCCTTGCAAAATCACCTGCCAATTCTTTTTGGAGGAATTTTAGAGATCCAAGTTCATTGGCATACTTATGCTCCAATCCTTTCTTTTTAAAAATAGAAATTACCGTCTTTGCATTTTCTGCTGAATCTTTCCAATGGTTATAACGTGAACTTTCAGACTGTACCTTAGTAATAGAATTAGGATTATAAAAATAATTATACAGTGCTTTATTTACTACAGCTATTCTCTGAGCATTAAGAACCATCTGTGTAGTAAGCACCATATCCTCACCCATAGCCAAAGTAGGATATACTATATCATTGTCATATAAAGACCTCTTGCACATCTTATTCCATACACTCCATGATTCTTGCATGGTAAGAAGGCTTGACAAGAGCTTTGTTTTATTAGTTTGTTGATGATAACACTCTTTAAAAACTTTTACACCATCAGTTGCTTTATATCCACACATAACAATATCAGCATCAGTACGCTTCGCCTCCTCATACATTATGCGATACATATCCATATCAACCCAATCATCAGAGTCACAATGAATGATATATTCAGCTGTACAAAACTGAATACCATACTTACGAACGGCAGGCAAACCACTATTCTTTGACATTCTCTCAATGCGAACCAATTTTTGTTCCTCACCTAAACGAGAACGATATTCGTCAGCTACCCGCTCCAATATCTCTATCGACTTGTCTGGCGAACAATCATCAACAAAAATATATTCAATACAATCAAGAGTCTGTTCAAACAGACTACGAGCACAACGCTCTATATATTTTTCAACCCCATAAACGGGTATTATTACACTTACTTTCGGCATATCATTATTTTGCATAACTACAGTAATTATTTAATAAAGAAACGACGAACTCTATTTATTACTCTCTTCCAAAGTGGAGTTGGAGAATATAATATACAATTGTATTTTTCCATAAACTCTTTAGGACTAAGAGAACCTAACTCTTCATAAACAAAATCTCTTTCCTTAGGACGAATATCAGGATGTATCAAATTATGATTATCTATGACAGCATCTTCATATGTCTTTTCTTCAAAATAAAGTTGATTCTTTATTTTATCAAACATTGCCTTGCCTTTTTCTGTATTTGTCATTACCATGGACACTCCCATTGATACCTTCCCTTCAAACGGTGTCTTTCCTAACAATATTCCCCAAAAGTCACAAATAGTGCAATCTCCTTGGCGATGCTCACCAGTAAAATGACAATTATAGCAAGACTCTCTATGAATCCATCCCTTTAGATATGCACAAATATAACTGTGTTTCTCGCGAGGTATATCCCAAGATTTTCCATCTTTAGGTTTTACTGAATTCGTGTAATACACAGAATTATTTTGGTTGCGGAAATAATAATTCTCATATTCTTGTTTATCTGAAACTCCTATAGATTTTAAATACGACTTAAAAAGCCGAGGAGAAGGAACACCATGGCAAACCAAATCTACAGTAAAAAGATTCTGGTACTCTTTTCCAAGAAACGAACGCAAGCCTGCAACTTGACAAGGCGTTCCAAGGAAAAACACCTGTTTCTCTTCCAACAAGAGTTTTCTAACACTTTTATAGATTTGCCCTGGCTCACTTTGTACATACTTGGAGCCTCTAAGCTGTTTTAAATCTTCTTTGCAAGTAGACGTTTTTATTTTTAAATTCAAGTTTTTGTCAAAGGCAGACGCACATACAACACCATTTTCTAATTGGTAGAAATAATTGGCAAAGGCAGAAAACAATCCTCCTGATGCGCTCTTTTGATGTTGCTCTTTATTTAGATTATATGCTGCATATATCTTTTTGTGCGTTTCCTCAAATTGTGGTATGTTAATAACAGGACACTTTTTTGTGCAGAGATTACAATCAATACATTTACTCTCGTTCACAACAGGAATAAGAAACCCCTCTTTGTCCTCTTGCATGGTTATTGCGCCATGTGCACAACTATTATAACATACTGCACATCCAGTACAATTTTCTCTATTTGGCAAGTTTTGTTGCATTTGCTAAAGCTGAAGTTAAATATTTTATTGAATGTTCTCTATACGCATTAAGCTTTTCAGATATTTGTTTCCAATTCTGAATTTCGAATGTAGAAGGAGAAGGAAGCGGATCACCGACATGGATAAACCGATTTTCAGCTCCAATTAATTCTAGTAAACTTTCCTGTCGTTCATCTTTTACACCCTTTGGGAATAAAGAATAAAAATCCTTTTGAAAATTAACAGAGAAAGCAGCTCCATGGAATGAAGAGGAAATTATAAAAGAGGCATTCTTAAACAGATTTATAATTTCTCTTGGTCCATAACTTCTGAAAGACTTGTATTTGAAATCAAGCCAATAACGTCCTGTTTCATCCAATATCACAACCTTCTTGTTCAAATGCTTTTGTATATGCTTAATAAGTTTGGTAGCATAAGGATAAGGGTTGGCCGTGTACGTTAATATATAACAGAGTATATAATCATCCTTAATTATCGGCTTGTCATCAAAAATCTTTCCCCACTCTTCACCAGACAGTAATAAAGTTGGGTCGCATGTGCATTGGGATTCTTTTCCACAAATATCCTTTACCATAGCAACACCCGATTGCTCGCGCAACGAAATACTGCAATATTGATTAAGCAAAGGACGCATATACTCTTTCTCTTCTTCTGTCAATGCCGTTGTTCCAAAACTTGCAGAGAATGCAACTTTAGGCACGTCGTTAATAAAATCAAGAAAGTAAGTATTATCCCTGCACATATAACGTGGATTCCAAACCTGATCACTTCCTGTCAAGTATATGTCATACCTTGGTGGATTCTCATGCAACGACTGTATAGTTGGATAGAGTGGAGTTTCTATCAATAGTTTTTTTCTTTCCTTCTGAAACAACATTTGTTTCTTCTGAGCGTTTTTCTTC
>OHRX01000338.1_pt1 | contig 15233 bp, 15 predicted proteins | sample 1578581 | NCBI WGS metagenome assembly OHRX01 (sample SAMEA3879573, study PRJEB24766) | human gut metagenome | biome: human-associated habitat; feature: feces | place: USA | collected 1985/1987 | reverse complement strand
CTTATTTGAGGCTTGATACCCCGCTATGCCCTTTCGCTGAATAGTTACTTGAATCTAAAACCTTATCTCCTTTTGTCGTGTTTGAAATAACCAAACACATTCCTTTATCATCATCTATTTCTGGAGCAAGTTCACTGATACCCCATAAATCACCTAATACAATATCTGCGTGCGAATGTCCTTTAGCAGGACAATGTGAGCATGATGGTCTATTATATAAACCTTCTAAAAAACCTTTCATCCAAAGATTCTTTTCTCTATTCTCAACTGAAACAACACCATCTTTGTATGCTATAGAACAACTATACCCTTTCCAACCTGTTATCTTATCACGAAATTTAATAGCCAATATCTCATTCCTTTTACGATTTTGACTTTCTATTAGTTGAACAAGATATCTATTCCATAACCCTGGACTTGGAACACTATGACATACACATTCAACTTTTAAAAGATTTACATACTCTTTCCGTAGATATTTAGTAAGACCCGCTATCTGACAAGGCGTACCCGAGAATAAAACTACTTTACCTTCATTAAGAAATTGTTCTGCCTTTTTGTAATTATTACCTATCTTACTCTGTAGATATTTGCTGCTTCTGAATTTTGAAATTTCCTCTTTGGTTTTGACATAATCATGCACAACCTCCCAATCATCATCCCAACAAGCACCAAAAACTACACCACCTTGCTCAATTGTATTTTCAGCAAGCATTGTAAAAATACCACCAGACGAACTTTCCTTCCTTATATTATCATCGGGATTATTTGCTGCATAAACATTCAAGGGAGTGCGTGACTCACCTTGATTGATAACCGGACAAACCTTCTCGCACAAATGACAATCTATGCAATTTGAAGTGTCTACATGTGGATAAAGGAACCCTTCATCGTCAATTTTCATCGAAATACATTGCTTGGGGCAGCGCTGGGCGCAAGCTGAGCATCCGCAACAGTCTTGTTTATTTTTTATATCTATCATATTCTTATCTTTGCCGAAATCAATCTGATTTTGTTTATAAAGAATTGTCGTTCAGCGTGAGTAAAGCCTAAAACAAAGGAGGTTAATGCAACAGACATTACAGAAACAATTGACACTGTGAATAATTTCACAAAGCCATCAGTCATAACATTATATACCATAAAAGGTATAATTGTAGATATTATTGTCACCGTCATAATTGGCATATAAACTTTCTGTATATATGCTATTATTGAAAGCTTCAATCTATCTCTCACCATGATAAGTCTTGCAACCTGTGTCAGCGATTCAATACAGAAATGCACTACGAAAACACTATATGCAGGACATCCCAATCGTAATACTATATATGAAATCGGCAATATTGAAATCATCATCGAACCACATACAATATAATATGTACGAACCTTTCCTGTAGCATTATTTGCAGTAAGTATAGGATTGATAATTGTATAGATTAGAGTTGTACATATTATCAAACGTAAAAATATCACAGTATTATCAGGCACTGTCTTCAACCATATCTGCAATATCAGTGGAGCTTCAAGCAAAACTGGCAAACTAAGCAGATACATCAAGAAATATGAGAATCGTGAACTACGAAACATCAATGTTTGCATTGATTCAAAGTCTCCTTGAGCATAGGTCTTTACAATCTGTGGATTAAGAGCCATTTGAAAGTTGGTGATAAACATCTGGATGGCTCCCTGTACTTGGGTTGCAACAGCACGTGCTGCATTGACAACAGGTCCGAAAAACACATTAAGCAACATACTCAATCCTTGATTGAATGATATACTTGACAATCCACCAAACATATTCCACCCAGCAAACGATGTCATCTCCTTAAACAGACGCCAGTCTTTAACATGTCTGTACCTTGACTCTGGAAAATGTCGATGGCAGTAAACCATATAGCATAACTGTATGGATAATTGTACAACAGCAAGTAATATTGCATAAACGATAAGCTTATCAAACGGTACTGCCAACAGCATATAGACAATAACCAACTTTAACACCGCCTCTACTATAGAGATATAAGCAAAAGCCGACATTCGTTCGTGGGCTATAATATCTGCATTGTATGGCACAGACATTATTGAAAAGATAAACGTTAATGCAGATGCTTGAAGTACCCAGAAGGCTGCTGTCATACGTTCTGGCGGTATGGTCATCTTGTTGTACAAAAACCATAAGCCTACAGACTCTATTAACAATACTGTCACAACGGCTATAAGCACATGTATTTGCAGGGACAAACTGAAAATCTTGTTCAAACTCTTGCTGTCGCCTTTGCCAAGTTCAAACGTGATATACCGTTGAGTTGCAGACGACATAGAGCCGTTCAAGAGTCCGAACATACTCACCAGTCCACCCACCACATTATATATACCATAGTCCTCCACTCCTAAGGTATTAAGCACCACACGTGAAGTGTAAAGCGCAATACCCATCATAAAGAACATACGCACATACAACAGCAACGTATTCTTCGCTATCCGGGTGTTGTTTGAAGATGTTTTTGACATAAATTATTTTCCAAAATCTTTAATTCTCTGTTCTTCTTTCAATGAGCAAACAAGCTGTTGTCCATTCTTCTCTGATTCGATATAGCCATCCAAACCTTGAACTACCACCTTGCTTTCATCGGCTGCATGAACCACGCAGTTCTTGCATTTATGCTGTCGGATATCCCTACCTACGCTGCCGGCCATAATAATGATTTGTATATCGTTGCAATTAGTCATAAGACATTTATTTCATAAAGAGCATTCGGAAATAAAGAAGTAAAGTATTCTTCACTATTCGTTTGCTGTAACCTAAAGAATTAGTTTTCATAAATTCCCCTGTACTTCTTCTATACCTAACACTTTTGCATTATGCATAGAAGTAAAACCACATTTATTACAAACTAAAGCAACAGAAGGTAAAAAAGATCCACCTAATTGAATACTTGAAAAATCGTTTTGTAAAGTGTTGGCTAAGTACCCATCAACAATAGTAAAAGAACCATTATGACATATAGGACATTGATATCGACTGATTCTTTCCAATAATTTGTTTATTATAAGTTGTTTTTCCTCAGTTGTCAACATAATACATATTCTTTAATGTTTCATATAATTTATCGTGCAAGTCAGTAGTGTTAGAATAAAGCAATAACCTATCTGATTTCAAGTCAAAAGGAATTTCATCTTTATTATTTTTATTTGCTAACAAAAGAACAGTTTTCCCTATGCTATGGGCAATGCCTATTTCATAAAACACATTTGGATTTTGTCCATCTAGTAATGCAATTATTAGAGATGACTCCAACATCATATTTACAATCTGGCGAAGTAGATTACCAGGATTATACACTTCATCACTTCTTGCACAACTATAATTTGCTGCTTGACAAGAATAAAAAATAGCTTGATATATTGCTGAATACCTATCATTAAAAGGCATCAAGCAAAATGCAGTATTTTCTTTTATTTTTATATTTTCTATCACAATACCCAGATTAGTATAAAACTGAAAATTAGGTATTGTATTTTTTATTGACAAATCAGTTTCAGGATTTTGTAACAACAATTTATTTGTATCAAAGAAACGCTCTGGTGATGATTGCATAACATCTCTCCATTCATATATTTTATCTTCTATACGCTCTCTCTGACCAAAGATATTCTTCGTATTTTTCCTCTTCTGCCTCTCATTTAAAATAAGTACAAAAATAGAGAACATCAAAGCTAATATGCTTCCCAACAATGAAAAATATAATATTGTTTCAGACATAATTCTAACAAATTTTAGAATAAACTAACCCAACCCATACTACAGCAAGAGCGACATCTAAAAGTCCAAACAACAAAGTTTTCGTCAACTTACCGTCCATATAAGAATAACTCATACTACATCTTCTAAAAATGCAACAAAATATTGAAACAACCAATGTTACAATAACTAAAATTATCCCTAAAGGCATATTCTCACCTTTCATAAAGCCTGTTATAACAATAGTTATTACTACAAGGCATACATCTATAGGAAATTCCAAGACTAAATTGGCCCAATCACTTTTCTCGCTTTCTTTCGAAACAAAATATTTCAACAAAGAGACAAGCAATAAAAGGAAAACTGACAACCAAAAAGCATAAGATAAAGATTCTGAATTTCTTATTGCCTCTATAAATTTTTCCATTGAAACTATTTTTTATATTAAACCATTCCTCATCCACCAAACAATTTTCACTATTTGGGTCTGGACTTGCTTGCTGTTAGTACTCAATTCAGGGTATAGCCCTTTGTATATGTTTATAACATAGAATTCCATACGGATGGATTAGTTATAATATTAGCAACAATATTGGACAAAACATCACCGCCAAAAGATTTTAACTTCTCAACAATTTTTTGCTTTAAAGTATCCGGATTGGACTCTTCTTGTGCTATTGATTGTAGTTCCTTATATTGCTTTCCCGTTAACTCATCTGATATTGCTTCAATAAATAAATTTATTTCTTGATTTTGAGTTTGACTTTGATTTATATTGACTGTTACGGCTGAAGGTGGAGTTTGCTTTACATTTTCCTTTCGTTTTATATTATTAGGTATCTCTTTAAACGAAATCAAGATACCTACCATTTCTTTAAGATATTTAGGTGTATAATGCGATTTGTCGAAAGAATTAGCAGCCTCAACAAATGCTGTAGACTCCGTATCGTCCTTAAAGTTTACATTTAAAAAACGTATGCTTTTGCTCTTCCATGTTTGGTATCGAGTTTCATCTTCAACCTTATATACATCAAACATACGTATAATTCCAGAAGGTGCTTTTACATAAGATATTGTTTTGACAATCTCATTTCCTTCTTGAATAAGAGATTCTAGTTGGTAAGCAACTGAATAATGTAATTTGTCAATTAAAATCTGAAAAAAAGTCTCAATATCATCAAACAAATCTGCATTGACATATGAATTACCCTTCTCTATATTTTTGAATTTTACAAGATTCTCATCATCGTTAGATAAATATCGAGAAAATAGGATTGCTGCTTTACTATGCCATGTATTAAACATGTCTAACAACTCCATAGGACTACAGGAAGATTGATCCGGGTATCTTACTACAGAATATCGATCATGTAAATCTACAACCTCTTTAATTTGCTCATCTATTGTCATAATAATTATGTTTGTGTTGTTAGTACTCAATTTAGGGCATAGCCCTTTGTATAGGCACTTTTGCAAGTGCCTATATATTGAGTGTTAAAAAATTTACTTGGTTATTAAATATTTCATACATTGTGCTCGACAATTTAAAAGCGAGCTTTCATTGTTCTCACTTATCGAAAAAGTTGGCATATTGCCTCTCACTTTACCTTCCATTTTGCTTGACCTTATATTCCAATAGGTCAACAACCATCTTGAAATCATCAAACCTTTGACAGTATTGAGAGGCTAGAGGCTCTGGAAACTGCTGTCGTATAGCAGTCTTTATCATGTTTGACATTGCCTCCTTGCGGAGAGCTTGGAGCAAGTCGTTAAATTGTTGTTGTGTCATAACATTAAGCATCAATAGAGAATTAGAAATTACGAGTTACGAGTTAATCTAGGCTAAAGCCTGCGATTGTGAATTAGACAATTGTGAATTGATTGTCTTTGTCTTTAAACACGAATTATCATAAATTGGCCATGAATTATGCCATGAATTAACTTTCTGATTCATTATTGTTAGTTTGGGGGAACATTAATGACCGTTAATTGAACATTAATTATTCGTTAATGTAGCTTGCTATATTAGCTTATAATCACTGGTGTTTGAGATGATAATCGAAAATACAATTATGGCTCTTATCTATAAGATTCTCTACTGTCAAATTCTCCAAAAGATTATACTTTATCAGCAAATCTCTTAATTTTGGAAAAGAAAAACTATTATAGAATACCATTAATAATTCTCTTGTAGACATCTGAGCTTGAACAAATTGGACCAATTCATAATATCTTTTGGTAATTTGCTGCCTTACAACATCATCCTTTGTGTCATTTAACTCATCTTCTTCTGACTGACTCACAAAACGTAATATTCTGTATAAATGCCTAAAATAGTTACCACACTCTTCATGGACATAGAAAAAACGACGATAAACAAATTCTATTTTCTGTTCTACATTCAAATGTTTATAAGCCTCGAACTCTTCATTTGTTATCTTATACTTATCGTTCAGAAAGCAGAACTTTGATTGCGTCTTTATTGTTTCAAGACTAAACTGATATAGATTACCATTAGAATCCTCAAAATAGTTTTCTGAAAGAGCATCACAATAAGCAAGTTGATCACCAATTTCTTCTGGATCATATGCGTGACAATAACGTCCATATTCCATTGATTCAAACAGATTCTTAAGAACAAAGCTACCCATTCTAAAAAAATCTTGTCCTTTTACTAGAATTTTTTGTATCCTTGTTGGATCTTTCATATCAACACCTTCGTACTTTGTAAACAAAGAGTTTTTTATATCCCCTTGTTCTTTCAACAATTCGAAAAATGTTGTTTTAAATTGCTCTTGTCGTTGTAAGTCAACTTGCTTTGCATTAAACTTCAATTGCTCAATTAAAGTATATGCAAGTAGAACGATACTTACTATGCCAACAATAGGCGCTGTTGTACCACCTATAGTGTCTCCAATTTGCCCCATATTCACAAAAGACAATTTATCACAAAAAGGTCTCGTTAAAAGATATGGTGCGAGCAATATCGCTACAAGACATGAGCATACGCAAATAATTATCTTTCCTTTTGAATATTTCATTTGAATACAAATAAATTCTTATTGATATAGAATGTTATTATTTTCATATAAATTTGTATTAGTACTCAATTTAAGACATAGCTCTTTGAACTCTTGCAAGTGCCTATATGTTGAGATGTTAAAAATATCACTTGTTTGTTAACTTTTGGCATATTGCTAATCATGTTTTTATGGAGGAACTACCACAATACATGTTTAACAATTGGTATTGTTAGAGCTATGTGAAAAAGGTCTATTGATTCGAAGCCATGCAATCATATCTTTATAATTTAGACTATTTTCTGTACAAAATGTCTTAAGACTATTATTTTTTCCAACATTTTTCTTCCATATTATGTACTTATTATATTCTTCAGTAAAATCTAAAGCCTTTTTATCTTTACGCTCATACTGAACAAGAGGATTATCAGAAACCTTTTCATTATTAGTGTTTGTTTCATTCATCACAGATTGAGGACCTTCTTTTTCTTTTGAGAAGATTCTTTTCATATGATATTTTATCCAAGACATTAATAATTGCCACTGGGTAGGAGATGCAATACACAAAAGTTGCTTTGTAAGCACCTGATAGAATGTTGTGTATGTAGGATCTTCATTTGATATAAACATCGCATCACTCCATGCCTTCATATAGATTTCATCGACCTTAGATTTGTCTTTTGTTTTTATTCCCAACATTGAGTCTTTATAACGCTTATATTCTTCTGAAACATGGTGTTTTAGATATCCTTTATACACACTTGAATATAACCAATAAATATAAAGTTGATGAATAATAGGTAATAATATTATTGCTATCAACAATAGAGATTTATATTTAAAAATGGCAATCACTATTACATGTGTTTCCAAAACATCTAAATGTACACATTTAAAAAACACATAAACCAATACATAAAAAATAACACATATTATAGTTCTTCTCCAATTTTTTAATATTTGCCTTGAGAATATTAAGGTCAAACCAACTAAAATTGTATCTGATAGGATTGGAATATAATGTTCTACCGACATTCTATTGGTTTCATCCTCATACCCCATAAAAATAAGATAGAAGATACACAACATCAAAACTATAAATCCACGATAATGAGCACGGCTTTGAACATTCTCATATTTATGTTTTATTTTGTCCATTAAACTATCATGGATAGAACTGCTTCCTGAAAAATCATATTCTTTTAAAAGCGAATCCATTTCTTTATAGTATTTTGGAGTCCAAAAATTACTACAAAAATCGTTGTTGACTGCCATTGTAACGTATATAGCAGCAAAAAATTCTACAAAAGAACTAAAATTTGAAATCATAGGCGATAATCTTTAAAAAGTTCTTTTATCTGACATTGTATATCATCATTGATTTCCTTTTCATCCTCACAAATGACGTTGACATCATTTTTCTGTCCTGTATCATCTGTTATTACTCCTGCTTTTCTTTTAGCTTGATAGTGAGGATAATCAGAACCCTTAGACACGTTATTATGCCAATTCAAAGGACGAAGGTTACATATGTCATCTATCTTTTGTTGTGGAACATTCATATCTTTCAACTTGGATTCAGGATATATATGATCTACTTCCCAACCAAATGAGCTAGACCTATCATTATATCGTCCCTTTATCATCCAAGCACCACAAGCATCCTTACGAACAAAATCTGGATTGTATTTATCATCCTTCAATCCCTTTTCCCATATTTTATTCAATTGTGCTTCTGTAAACTGTGCCATAAAATTAATATCAGTTTTAATATTTTGAATTTATATATTATTCAGACTAAGTCCTTTGGTTAGTACTCAATTTAGGGCATAGCCCTTTGTATAGGCACTTTTGCAAGTGTCTATATGTTGAGTTCTATACATTTCCTCGCCATGACATAGCTAAAGCGAGCTTTGTTCTGTTCATTTGGCTTGACGGAAACGCTGTTAAAAATTTCACTTGTTTATTAACCATTTCATACATTTTACACACATGTGATTTTCGGCTACATTCGGCATAGCTCAAACAAGTTTGGCTCTGTTCTCGTTGGCACGAAAATTCTTCGCTCGACAATTTGAAAGCAAGCTTGCTTTGCTCATGGCTTATTGAGAAAGTTCCAAATCTTCATTGCTGCACATAAATCAATGTTTTCAATTCAGCAGCGAAGATACTTCTTTCTAATTTAAGCCCTGATTAGAGGGCTTACCCCTAAAGTGTCTGTATGAAGAGGTATGGCAGATTTAATTATACAATCTTTCTTTTATTGCCAACAAATAAGCTTTATATAGACGCATAAAAACCTCGTCTACAATAAGGATTATCGCAAAGCGAAAGAAATAATTATGTAAATAATAGTCTTCACTTGAAAGCGATTCTAATGCTGGTAGGTTCTGTTGATAAGATACCGTATTGTGAGCTATTCGGTTACGCTGCAGATAAACCAAATTATTATATAGCTTGACCAAGTTGCCACCCAACAGATTTACTCCATCTTTGTTTTTCGTTGCAACATCAGAACCTTTAATCATTTTTTGACAACGCTTTTGATAATTCAATAAATCTACATTTCTCCATGCTTCAAAACTGGTATTGACAGACAACAACTGCACTTCTTCTACTATTTGTGCAACTCTTGAACTTCGCTTGTTTGCCGAAAGATGATTATTGAAATTATCTTCATTTAATGGTCTGTTCATAATGCCGATTGTCATCTTATCAATTTCATCTTGTGTCATTGGATTGCCTTTGTCAATACGCTTTTTTATTATCGAATCAATCTGCTTTTGTCGGTTTTCTCTTTCCTTGTTTTCCCACTTACTTCTTTCTTGTGCTACTACAGCAGGATCATATACATAATCATCCCAAATGCTTTGAATATTAAAATTAGGTTTAATATTAGTGATTTGGGTAACGAGATCCTTGAACACTGTATTCTTACTTGAATATGTTGAACATTCTCCAAGACCTTGATAGTTGAGATACTTGTTTCTATACTGGTAATCATCAGTCGCCATTTGCCATAAGATGCACTTCATCTTTTGCTCTGCAGCTCCTGTCATTCGCAAAAAGAGAGACTGCAAATAATACTCTGACATTGGGAAAGATTCTATTCCGAATGTTAAAGAACAACTAGCGTTTATACCTTGTTCCAAGATGGTTCGTATTGGAGTTTGAATAAATTCAGTATGTATATCAGTGTACATAAGATTGATATATTTTTATAGAATCTTGAATCCTATTTCTTAGATTTGTCAATCCATTAGGTGTTTTTGAATAACCAGGATCGGTTTTCTTGGATTTAATGGCTTTCTTTACCTTAGTGAACAACTGATTTATCTCATCATTCAAATCTTTTCCTTCAAACACTATATGATATATAAGTCCATACAACCAATAGTCGGCATCAATCCAAGAAATAAAAGCAGATTTATTGTCTTTGGTTTCAAGATTCCATTCGTTTTTCATTCTTTCCACACTTTCCTTCAACTTTTTGTATCTTACTTTCCAGCTATTATTGATAAAGACCTCACCGAATTTGAATCCACTAAACTTTTCAGACCTATCCTCTTGATCAAGTTGCAGAATATATGAAACATAATCTGCAAAGTAAGATTCACGTGAGGAATAAGCTGAATAGTATTTAAGTATGTTACCTGCGTTTTCATTCACTTTGTACTGTGAAAGAGTGGAAAGATATCGAACAAAGTCAATGGTGTTATAATCCATATTTTCTTTTATTGTTATTCCACACAACACACTATTTCCATGCTCGTCTGTTCCTTCAAAATAGCTCTTTAAATCCTGATTTGTATAATAAAGCGACCTGCGACTACCAAGAGTTGTTAGTCTTTTTCCAAAATAATTAATGTTACGAAAAAGACTTGTATAGCCATTTTGAATTTCAACCATATCTGTTGTGTCAGGAACGATATAAGAAAATCCTAAAAATTTATTTTTAAGATAGTCTACAATAGCCTGTTCGCCATTTCCATTATTATCAACGCCTTCCACTTCAAGTGCCTTATAATTTTCATCTGCAGCAAGCCTGGAGCGTATTTGCTCTATTTGATTTTTATTCGGATCTTTATCAATTATTTCCTTAAACGTCCACTTTATTGATTTTGCAGAAACTTCATTGTCCTCATCCGCACTATCATCGCCAGTAGCCAGCATATCATCTTTCGCGAACTTTGATAAGTCTGGTATGTATCCTATATATGCCAAAAGTATTGAAGTTAACCTCTGTTGCCCGTCAAGTATCAGATTTATTTTCTTCTTACTTGTATAATCAGGATATAAGGCTATTGTCACAGGCTGAACAAACTGACCTTCTGCAATAGATTTCAACAGTCGTTTTATATCTTTTTCTCCCCACACAAAGCTTCTCTGATATTCTGGCAATGTGATGTTGTTTGTCAGCATCATATTTACCCAATGCATGAGCGAATACTCTCCGTAGTAAGTTTTTAATTTCATATGTAAATTGCGTTAGTTCTCAATTTATGGCATAGCCCTTTGTATAGGCACTTTTGCGAGTGCCGTGTATTAAGTTTTATCACTTATTCAATCTGGCAAGCTTTAATTTCGCCTTTAAGTCTTTTGCTGTACACTCGGCTGCCTTACGTTTATTTCTTTCATCCTTTATGGATATCTTTAAAGACTCAACACGAGCAAGCATATCAGATTGCAACGTTTGTGTTGAAGCCATAGCGGGCTATGGCGAAACGCGAACGGCGGCAAGATGACGAAACAAAGGCGGAGAAGGGTGGAAAAGAAAGAAAATTTCTTTTATAATACGCTTGTTTCGGTCTAATGACCGATTTGGGTTTAACTATTCAGCGGTAGTGAAAAAACATAAAAAGCGGCAGAGTTGGGCGATGAGTCAAAAGTCGCCGTCTCTGCCGCTTGCTTTAGCAATAAATCCTATCAATTTCTACAATCTCCATCTTTCGAAACCAAATGGTATTTCTTCGTCCGTCTCCTCAATGAATATGGGCTCATAAGACGATATATCTGCCGGTGCTCCACCGCCATTACCGCCTCCGGGAAGCGAGGGAGAAGAACCAGCACAAATAGTTACAGGCAACATATTTATTATCTCTGTATGGGGCTTTTCATAAATTCTTTTCATTTCACAAATATTTTTTTTCCGTTAATTATATTTATTCCTTTACGCATTTCATTAAGTCTGCGGCCTTCCATGTCGTAAATAACAGTCACTGTGCCATCCGCATTCTCAATACAGTCAATGTCAGTGGTATCAACATCTATTCCATAGACGAAGACCTTGCCGTCGGCTGAGCGCGGCGTTTCAAAATAGGCGCGGTAAGCTGCCACCTTGAACGGGACATCGCCATATACGAATCTGTTCCGTGAGATATAGTAAATGTCGTTGTCTCCTACTGACGGGTCGATGGTCTTTGCCACATAAGTTCCACGCAGGCTCCAGTTTCTGCCGGCAAGTCCGGCACTCCATTTTCTGGCGGACTTAAGCACTGCGTCCGTTTCCGACAGTTCCATGCTGCTCACATCCGTTCTGAACACCACGGGGGTTCCGGCTGCGACAGTCTCAACTGGAGTAAATGTCATAGCCGACTCATTCATTGATTTCAGTTGATAGTATTGCACATTGGCATCGCTTGTCACTTCAAAAGGCAGACACATCGTACCCCAGTTATTAACAAGTGTTCGTTTATATACCACCTCTGCCACCGTTGCTCCATTTGTCGGAGCAATAAGGTCGCAACCGTCTTTCAGTTCCAAGCATCCTTCTATGGCAACAGCATCTGAAAGGTCAAGTTTTTTCAGACTTTCCTCATTTCGCAGAGCGTTGCACACCTCGTCGGTAATGATTCCGCAGAGCTCCAATTCCGATTCCGCCGGAGTTCCCACTGTAACAACCGTCGATGAGTTGGCAAGCGTGTAATCACTGCCGTCGGCACCTTTCATTTCCACATTCTTTACTTTTATCGGATACATTCCTGCCGGAATGGCATAGTCTTCGTTATCGCCACCACCATCTTGATAGATTGTAAACGAACCTATCTTGGTAGAAGCTACTTTTCCAAAATACTTTCCCTGACTCTTTGCTGTAAGTACGAAATGCCAGCTGCCATCAGTATTTTCCGTGGGGTCAGTCAGAGTGTAAAAGCGCGTACCCAAAGCCTCATTCTTCACAACATCGGCTACCATATAGTTTTTAACCCATGCCTCCGGGAAGATGACATCAAACTCCACTGTTTTCCCCTGCACGACATCCGGCTCAACATTAAAGTATATATCTGCCGTTGCAGACTCCCCGCCTGTGTCACCCAGAGTCAATGGGGCTATCGCCACCACATAACCTTTGGCATATTCAGGAGTGCTCTTGGCAGTCACGGTGAGCGTTGCCTCCAGGCGGTCGGCCCGGTGTGCCTTAAACGCCATGTCGCTCACCTCTACCTCTTTCAGCACGATGGTGTAGTCGCCCGGTTCCAAGTTCTCGTCAATGTCGAGTTGTATGGTAGCCACCTCACCCTCGTTTCCGTCAAATACAGCATTGGTGGTCGAGGCGCACAGCACACGCATATATCCATCGGACCTCATGGCATATTCGAAGACATTATGATTCTGCGGTGTGGTGCGTTGCGTGCTGAGTTTTATCAGCTCCCTCCCGTCGCTTCCTTTTGCGAATGTCACTCCGTCGGGCAGTTTCATGTCGAGCTGCCAGCCCGGAATTTCCAAGTTGTTTTTCAGTCGTATCGACAGTGTGGCAGTGCTTCCCGCTTCTGCCGTGAGATCCTGCGCATACACGATGTTCGCGTATTGCGACAGGTCCGTAGTCTCTGCCTTGGCTGTTGCGCCAAGGCAGAAGGCTACAATTGTTATAAAATACCTGATGCTCATGTTACTTTAATATTTTCTTTCCGTTCATTATATAAATACCTTGTTTCAGTCCCTTTGTGGTTCCGTTCTTTTTCACCAGTTTTCCTGCCACATCATAGATGTCGCCGCATTCTTCGCCGGCATCAATTCCATCAATGCCGGTGGCATCGCCCACGTTGATGCTGAAAGCCGTCGGTTCAGGCTCTATGTCATGCCCGTTTGCTGCAAGGACGATGTTGCCTACCGTTGCATTATGCAATCCGTAGGCGGCGTCACGGTCGGCAACGAGTGTGATGCGTGCTATACAGCCGTCAGCCTTATTCACCAATGCACCGTCGGTAGTCGCTCCAAGCACACGAAGGCTTCCATCCGGCATGATTCCACTTGTAAACACATTGGGCAAATGGTCGCTTGCGCCACTCTTCACGAGGGTCACGCAAGGCTTCCCGTTCTGCATCTTCACCCTGACGCCTTCGGGAAGGTCAAGGTCAAACTGGTAAGCGGAGAAGTCGTAGTTGCCGATCACCTTCACATCGACGGTGCATTCCATGCCCCTGCCCATGAAGCATTCGGCGGCGGAAAGCTCGGCGTAAGCCGATTCCGAATTCATCGAAGGAGACGCATGACGAGGTGACGCATTCGTGCCTTGCATGATGAGGGGCACCAAGGAGGTGAGGTCGGTCACGGAGATCTTGCCGTCGCCGCTTATGTCGGCGGCCTTTTCTATGAATACTGCCGGTACGTTGCCCATGAGGTATTCCACAATGGCGGTAAAGTCGGTGATACTTATCCTTCCGTCGTTGTTCACATCGCCGACGGTGTAGGCAGACACTGTGAGGGTTGATTTCACAAAGTCAATGACATTGTTGGCAGAGTTGGCGTCTGCTATCTCCACGTTCCTCAAGATTATGGGCAGGTCGCCCTCCTCGAGGCTGTCACTCAACTGAAGCACGATGGTAGCCACCTCGCCGTCATTGCCATTGTAGGCAATGTTGCTTGTCGATGCGCTGAGAATGCGTATGCATCCGTCGGACTGCAGCGCCGACTTAAACACGTTGCTGTTTTCCGCTGTCGTACGCTCGGTGCTGAGCTCTATTTTGTACGAGCCGTCGGCGTTCTTAGCCACTTCCACACCGTCAGGAAGATAGAGGTCGCACTGGTATGCCACGGCTTTAAGCCTGTTGCGCATCTTCAGCGACAGCACCACCTGACTTCCGGTAACACCCGCAGTCTTGTCGAAATAAAGTATGTCATAATGCGCGCTTATGTCCGTGTCTTCGTCGGGATTCACGTTGAACACTCCATTCACTTCCACATCGTGCGCCGGCATTGTCTCTGGCAGTTCCTGCCAACCGGAGAAGATGTATCCTTTCTTTTCCGGGGCAGCCTCCGGGGTGAGCTTTGTGCCAAACGGCACATCTGCCTCCTTGTAGGTCTCGCCGTCAAGGATGTAGGTAAGGTGATAGGAGTTCACGGTGTAGGAACCTACAATCTCAATGTCGTGGTCGGGCATCGTTGCCGGAATGTCGTTCCAGCCGGCAAAGGTGTGGCCCTCTTTGGCAGGAGCCTCAATGGCTGTGACAGTCTGACCGCTGGCGAGAGTC
>OHRX01000336.1_pt1 | contig 15273 bp, 14 predicted proteins | sample 1578581 | NCBI WGS metagenome assembly OHRX01 (sample SAMEA3879573, study PRJEB24766) | human gut metagenome | biome: human-associated habitat; feature: feces | place: USA | collected 1985/1987 | reverse complement strand
GCTACCAGAAGTTAACGCTGATGCTTATGCATCAGCGTTTTTTTGTGTAAATTCAACTGAAATTCTAGCTACAGTACTAATCGACAAGTGAGATGACTTGCTTGTGTAAGTGAATCGTTTGCTTTCATGCTAATTTCGTATATAACATTGACGTAAAATGACAGAATCAACCATGGCACCAATAGCTTTTTGCTTACGCCACAGAACCTAATGCACTTTCTGCATCCTTTGACAGAAACCCTACTCACAAAATATTTCTAAATAACGCATAGATTTCTGCACACAAAACAGGCAGCACATTCGCTGCCTGTTTTTTTATTCCATATGCTTATTACAATCTGCGCATAACAAATCCTTGCGCAGCATCATCCCACAAAAGCTCCAGCTGCAAATCCGTGAAATATCTTCTCTGCATGCCGAAGGTAGCTTCCGGAGGCATATACTCATACTGACTGAGCAGAATAAAACGTCCGCTGCCATCCGTATTAATCTTGGTCACAATTTGCCGCCACTGGTCAATGGCATAGCCGTTTTTAGCCAAATCCTCCAAGGTTACATATGTCACCCATTGTCCGTTTTCCTTACCGATAAGCCAATAACCGCAGTTCTGCTCATGAGCACCGATAGTGGCATTTATTTCAAAAAATATATTTTCGGGATTGGCGGTAAAAACATCCCGCACCCTATAGCCAACCATTCCATTCTCCGCAGGAACAAAGGTCTTATAAACATCTTTGGTATTTTTGTTCATCAGCTGCAGAGTGCCGTCATCGGCAAGGAAGAATTGCACGCCTTCTTCCTCATCACTGATTGCCAGCTCTCTGCTGTTCATATAAAGAAATGTCCCGTCATCAGCAGTCAGAAATTCCGCTGCCCGAACCTTAGGAGCATCCGCAAGCAAGCACACGATGCAAAGTAACAATAAGGCTAAGCAGGAAAACAATTTCTTATAAATGCGCATATTCATCAACCTCCTAAATTAGTTTCTGTCATTATAATTATAGCAACAAGAAGCTCTTTTTCCCCCACCCCAAAGCATGATTTCGGGTAGGACGGAAGAAATTTTCTTATGCTAACAAGCAAATTTCCCAAAGCTCTCAAATTAAAAAGCTGCATCCTGCTCCCGTACTCAGGAGCATAGCTGCAGCTTTTGCTTTTATTCTATTGTTATAACAGAACTGCTCTCTTGTGCTTTACACCAGTTCTTCTCTGGACTCATGAATCTTCTTCAAAAGCTCCTTACCGGCAATACCCGGTCTGGTCATTTCCGCAGGAGCAAGGATAACATCCAAATCCTCTTTACTCAGCACCTTGCGTTCAATGAGCAGGTCCTTAATGTTTCTGTTGGTTGCCAGCGCCTCCTTCGCCAAAACGGAGCAGGTTTCGTAGCCGATATGCGGCAGCAACGCCGTAACAATGCCCACGCTCTTATCCAGCCATTCCGCACATTGAGCACAGTTAGCCTTAATTCCGTCTACGCAGCGGGTGCGCAGAGTATTAACGGCATTGGTCAGGAAACGTAAGGAATTGAAAATATTGTAGGCCATAACAGGCTCCATAACATTAAGCTGGAACTGGCCGTTTTCTACGCCGAAGGCCACAGCCAAATCGTTGGCAATTACCTGATAGCAGGTTTGGTCTACTACTTCTGGGATAACGGGGTTAACCTTACCCGGCATGATGGAGGAGCCTGGCTGACGCGGGGGCAGCGTAATTTCGCAGAAGCCTGCCCTCGGACCGGAGGCCATCAGACGCAGGTCATTGGAAATTTTAATCAAGGAAAGTGCCGATGTTTTCAAACTGGAGGATAAATCGGTGAAGATATCCGTGTTACTAGTAGCATCAACAAGATTGTCCGCGGTAGTGAAGCTCTCGCCGGTAACCAGCGTAAGCTGTTCGCAAACCTCTTTGATATATTCGGGATCGGCATTCAGGCCGGTGCCGACTGCTGTTGCGCCCATATTCATAGTGTGCAGCAGCTCACAGCTGCGGCGAATGTAGTTACTGCGTCTGCGCATGGAGGAAGCAAAGGCTTTGAACTCTAGGCCTAAGGTAATAGGCACAGCGTCCTGCAGATGTGTACGGCCGATTTTCAGTACATCCTTGAATTCCTCGCCTTTCTTATCAAAGGAATCCGCCAGGTTTTCCAAAGCAATAATAAGCTGTTCGGCGCGCATCAGAGCGCAGACACGGATGGATGTAGGAATAACATCGTTAGTGGACTGCGACATATTGGCATGGTTATTAGGGCTGATATAATTATAATCGCCGCGCGGACGACCGAGAATTTCCAAAGCACGGTTACAGATTACTTCGTTTGTATTCATATTGAAGGATGTTCCGGCACCGCCCTGAATCGGATCAGTCGGGAACTGGTCGTTCAGCTTGCCGCTGATGATATCATCGCAGGCCTGAACCATAGCATTGCCGATTTTTTCATCCAAAAGACCGATTTTCATATTGGCCAAGGCCGCAGCCTTTTTGACCATACCCAAGGCTTTGATAAAAAGCGGATCGGCAGTATAGCCTGTAATCTGGAAGTTTTCCATGGCACGCATGGTCTGTACACCATAATATGCATTATCAGGAATTTCTAATTCACCTAAAAAGTCGTGTTCTTTACGCATAATACATTTGCCTCCTTCTTCAAAAGCGTGTAAAAGCTGCTTTTAATCGAAATCTGTATTATGTATACATAATACATTCAAGCCACTATTCTGTCAAGCACATTATTGCGAATTTTGAGAAATTTACTTACAAAAAAGAACTGCCTTAAGACGCTAAGCTCAAGGCAGCTCAAAATAATCTGCTTTAGATAAAATCTACCACACCATTCTCCAGATGGTACATGGCACCGATAACGCGCAAGCCTTCCTGATGCTCAACCTTTTGAATCTCCAGGCTTGCTTCGATTTCCGCTTCACAGCTTTTGACATTCAGGCAGGCTGCCTTATACGGGTCGCACTCGTCGCCAATCGCTGCTTTGATTTTATCCGTGATAAATTTGATATAGCCCTCCGGATCGTGATTGATTGCAGCATGCACCGCACCGCAATGCGTATGCCCCATAACAACAATCAACGGTGCGCCCAGATGACTGGCAGCGTATTCAATACTGCCCAGCTGATGCTCATCAATCACATTACCGGCAATACGGATAACAAACAGCTCGCCGATACCTGTCATAAAAATATTCTCCGGAATCACGCGGGAATCAGAGCAGGTAATAATAATCGCATAAGGCTTCTGACCGTTAACCAAGGTATCTGTTCTCTTTGCCTGCGAAATGTCCTCGCTGTTGACCTTGGCATCAATATAGCTGGCGTTGCCTGCTTTTAATTTTTCTAAGGCCTTTGCCGGTGTTGTTGTTATATGCTTAATCATAAAATCGCCCCTCTTAGAACATACTTTGCAAAAAAATCATTCGGTAATCGCTATCTTGATAACTCCGTCTAATCTGTTTTCGAAAATGCGGTAAGCTTCCTCGATATCCGCCAGCTTGAAGCGATGCGTAATCAGCGGCGTGGTATCAATTTTGCCTTCTTCAATCAGGCGCAGAATCTCCGCACAGTCGCAGCCATCCACGCCACCGGTTTTGAAAATAAGATTCTTGCCGTACATATCGGGCAAAGGCAGGCTCTGCGCTTCATCGTAGAGCGCCACAACCGTTACGATAGCATTCGGTCGCGCGCATTTCCACGCGAGCTGGAAGGTGTCGCGACCGCCGGCAACCTCCAGGACAACGTCCGCACCGCCGTTGTCGGAATGCTCCTTAACAAACGCTTCGCATTCCTCAGGCTCGCAAAGCAGTACATCGGGATAATGCTTGCTGACAAACTCCGCTCTGGCAGCATCCTTCTCGCAGATGATGATGCGCTTCGGCTGCTTCAGCATAACGCACAGCAGAGTGCAGATACCCGTCGGACCGGCACCGATAATCAGCACGGTATCCTCCTCGGTGATTTCCGAAATACGTGTTGCCCAAAAGCCGGTAGCAAGAATATCGCCCACAAAAAGCGCTTGCTCATCGGTAACGCTGTCGGGAATTTTGTTCAATCCCTGGTCAGCATAGGGCACGCGCACAAATTCTGCTTGTCCGCCGTCAATGCGGCAGCCAAGCGCCCAGCCGCCATGAGGATCGGTGCAATTATTGACAAAGCCCTTCTCGCAGAAGAAGCATTCGCCGCAGAACGTTTCTACATTTACCGTCACACGGTCACCAGGCTTCACGGTTTTTACGTCAGCGCCGACCGCTTCTACCACACCAACCATTTCATGGCCCACGGTAATTCCAGGCACAGCACGAGGTACAGAGCCATGCTTGATATGCAAATCACTGGTGCAGATGCTTCCCAGCGTTACGCGCACGAGAGCATCACGCGCAGAAACAAGCTGCGGCTTGGCCTTTTCCTGCAGAGCAAACTTACCGTGTTCAATATAAGTTAATGCTTTCATAAATTTGCAGACCTTCTTTCTCTATTTTTTGCTTCACTGAAGCTCATATCGCTTCACTCATTATATCATAATATTGACGCTGTGGATAATGACATAAGCAACATGTCACGCAATACTATCTTCGCTGTTAAATTCAATAATCTTTCTGAATAAAGAAATCACAACTTTTTCGCTGATAAAAATGCCGGAATGTGTTAAAATATTAGTTAGATTTTTTAGGAGGCTTTATCCATAATGCATCAATATCTCTTTTTTATCGGCGATTTTCCCATACGCATGTATGGTCTGATGCTCTGTACAGCAATTTTTCTGGCCACCGGCACTGCCTACTTTTTAGCTAAGCAGGACGGCCGCTGGCACGAGCACATTTTAGACATCGGCATCTACGGCGGCTTTGCCGGCCTCATCGGCGGCAGGCTGTGGGATGTTTTCTTCTTCGACTGGGATTACTACAGCCATCATCTGTTGGAAATCCCCTTCGTCTGGCAGGGCGGTATGGCCGTGCAAGGCGGTATGCTGGCAGGCATTGCGGCAGGCATTGTTTACTGCAAGCTGCATGACATCGACTGGGTAGCTCTGGCGGATATCATTTCGCCTTCTCTGCTTATCGGTCAGTCCATCGGACGCATGGCCAACCTGCTCAACGGTGACGCCTTCGGCACACCTACCGGCGGCAGCTTCGGTATTCTGTACCCGGAAGGCACGCTGGCCTACAAAACTTACGGCCCCGTACCCCTGTGGCCGGCAGAGGTTTGGGAAGGTCAGCTGGACATCGTCATTTTTGCCCTGCTGCTTTTATTCCGCACTACAAAGCATGCACGCGGTCAGGCTTTATGTATGTACGCCATGCTTTATTCCGTAGTCCGCTTCTTTTTGGAAATGCTGCGCGGTGACTACGCCGAGCCCTGGATGTTCGGACTGAAATCCGCTCAGGCAACCAGCTTAGGCTTCTTCCTCGTTGCCTTAGGCTTCTTCATTTACTGCGGTTGGCTGGAAAAACATCAGCCTGCTGCCAAAGAAAAAGCTGTCGGTAAAAAATCTAAAAAATAATTGCAAAAAAGTGTTGACAAGAAGCGTACTTTTCGCTATAATATCATTGTTGCTTGAAACAACAGCAACGCTGATGTGACTCTGTAGCTCAGTTGGATAGAGCGTTTGACTACGAATCAAAAGGTCGCAGGTTCGAATCCTGCCAGGGCCACCACTTGAAACTAAACTCTGTAACTTCGGTTACAGAGTTTTTTGTTTTTGCGGATAAAATATATTCTTCCGCTAACCGGTACTCCCCCGCTTGTTAGCACCAGCATTCAGTCTTATAATAATGATATATAATCAAAATCGTGAGGTAACTTTATGAATGTAAAATATTCTAAAATAGCCTGCATCATCCTGGCGTCCGGCGTAGGCCGCCGCTTCGGCAGCAACAAGCTGCTGACAGCTATCGACGGCGCGCCCATGCTGCAGCACATCCTTGATATCAGCCAAGGACTTTTCCCCAAGTGCATCGTTGTTACACGCCACAAGGATGTTGCGGATATATGCGCGCAGCAGCAAATCCCCTGCCTGCTCCACGACAAGCCCTATCTGAGCGACACCGTGCGCCTGGGCACATCATATATACAGCAGCAGCTGCCACAGGCCGAGGGCCTGCTTTTTGCCGTTGCCGACCAGCCGTTATTGCAGCATGCAACACTTATCCGCCTCGCCGAAAGCTTTTTAGCTCAGCCGCAAAAAATTCATCGCCTGTATTACGAAGAAACTCCCGGCAATCCCATTATCTTCCCTGCAAAATTTGCCGACGAGCTGCAACAGCTGCCGCAGGACAAAGGCGGTTCCGTACTGACAAAAAAATATCCTGAACTGGTAGTAAAAGTACCGGTTCAGGATATCAACGAGCTGCTGGATATAGATACACAGCAGGATAAAACTAAGCTTGAACGTCTTCGCCCCTATTCAGAATAATATTCAGCAGAATTGCTACAAAGGCTGCCGGAACGATACCGGATTCACCGAACATCATGCGCATAGCCTCCGGGCAGTGTGCCAGGATGCCAGGTGTAGCGCCCATGCCGTAGCCAACGCCTAAAGCAACGGAAATAATCGTCAGGCTGCGCGGGTTAAGCTTCTCTTTAGTAACCAGCTGAATACCGCTGACAACAATCGAGGAGAACATCATTACGGCAGCGCCGCCCAGAACGGATTGCGGCATAATGGAAACCAAAGCGCCCAGCTTAGGAATCAGGCCGCAGAGAATCAAAAATACCGCACCGGTTGCCAAAGCAAAACGGTTAACAATCTTCGTCATAGCAACCAGACCTACATTCTGAGAGAAGGAAGTATTGGGCAGTACGCCGAAAACAGCAGCAATAGCAGAGCCAATGCCGTCACAAATAACGCCGCCGGACAATTCCTTGTCCGTAGCTTCACGGTTCAGACCGCTTTCGACAACTGCGGAAATATCACCAACAGTTTCAACTGCGGTAACAACAAACATAATCAATACAGGCATAATAGCACGCATATCAAATACGATGTCAACCGGCATAAACTGAGGCACAGCGAACCAGGAGGCGTTCGCTACCTTATCCCAATGCAGTACCCAGGACTTGGTATATTCCACACCGTCAGGAGTAACTGCGGTTGTAGGCAATACAAAGCCCATGAAAATCGCAGCGATATAGCCTGCAATAATACCAAGCAGAATGGAAGAAGAGCTTAAAAAACCCTTAGTGCCATGCTTGAAGAAAAGGATAACACAAAGTACAAACAGACCAAGCAGCAGGTTTTCTACAGAACCGAAGTCCTTAGTCTTGAAGCCGCCGCCAAAGGAATTGATACCTACGGAAATCAGCGACAGACCGATGGACAGTACAACAGTGCCGCAGACAACAGGCGGGAAGAAGCGACGGATGCGCTTGAGCACGAGGCCGAGCACCGCTTCAAAAACGCCACCGATAATCGAGGCACCCATAATAGCGCCATAGGCGACAACACCACTGCCCAAGGTTGCAACGATACCGGCAAATACACCGATAAAGCCGGAGCTTGTACCCATGATAATAGGCACCTTGCCACCGCAGGGACCAACGGAATATAATTGCAGCAATGTTACCAGACCTGCAACAATCATCGCATTCTGAATCAAAACAACCTGCAGCTGTTCAAAACCGGCACCGCCGACAATACCGCAGGCACCGCCAATAATCAGAACCGGTGTAAGATTGCCGACAAACATAGCCAAAACATGCTGCAGACCTAAAGGAATAGCCGAGCTCAAAGACAGCTTGCCCTCAAACTTATAGGCTTCCTCAGACAGTTTAACAAACTTAGACATATAAGCACCCCTTCATTTTTTCATGCATATATTTTATCGCATATCAGGCAATATTGTAAAGAAAATTACAGAGAAAATCCGTATAAATTTTATCAGATAGCCTTTTTTGTTCGCAATTCAAAAGAGAAATTAAAAAATGAGCACCGACGGCGTACTTTTGCTACGTTGAAGTGCTCATTTTTATGTAGATAAAGTATGTGCTACATTCCCTTTTACTTATCAGCATAACACCGGAAGGTACCGAAACGCTTTACTATTTAAACAGAACGCGAAGAAAATATTCGATAACTTTACCATTAAATAGAACGCGGAGAAGGTATCAGAGACGAAGAAGGAGGGCCGACGGCGTACTACCGCTACGTCGAGGCCTCCTGATGAAAGTATATGATGTCTTATACTTTATAATCAGCAGAACGCGGAGAAAGTACCGGAGACGAAGAAGGAGCACCGACGGCGTACTAAAAGTACGTCGAGGTATTCACGATGAAGTATATGATGCCTTACACTTTACCAATCGCAGAACGCGGAGAAGGTATCAGAGACGAAGAGAGAGGGCCGACGGCGTACTATTGCTACGCCGAGGCCTTCTCGATGAAGTATATGATGCCTTATATGCGTCCTGCCCTAGTTTGGATTAATTGTGCTGCAATACTCACCGCAATCTCCGCCGGCGTCTCACTGCCTATATCGATTCCGATGGGCGTAATCACACGCGCAAGCTGCTGCTCGCTGTAGCCATCTACCAGCAAAGCTGCTCTGGCCATGGCTGCTTTATTTTTACTGCCCATAATGCCGATATAACCGACCAGCGTAGTCAACAGATAACGCTCCACATTAGCGTCATGCACATGGCCGCGCGTCATTACTACCGCATAATCCTTAGCCGTCAGGCTGCAAACCTCCTGCAGCTTAGTAAAATCGACCTGCTGCACACGCTCCGCCTGCGGAAAAACTAATGCGTCCGCAAACTCCGCCCTGTCATCCAGCACGATGCATTTAAAGCCGAGATGGCTCAAAAGCGGTACCAGCTCACGCGCAACATGACCTGCACCGAAAACATAAACCGAACCGTCATAATCAAACTGTTCAGCGTAATAAGCGCAGCCGTCTATATCTGCCAAACCTCTGCGACCTGCAAGCGGCAGGTCTTTTTTTATTTGCGGCAGTGCGTTGCCTTCACCCAAAGGCAGTAAAAACCACCAGGGAGCACGCTGCTTCATTACACTAAAAGCTTCCTCTGCCAAATTCTCCGTTTCTTCCCCCACAGGCAGGTAACAAAACTGCACCTGACAGCTGCCGCCGCAGGCCATACCTGCTACCGGAGAAAGGTCAAACGTTTTGACAAAGCTGCCGCCACCGCAGCGCAGACGCTGCTGTGCCAGCTGCTGCGCCGCATATTCCATACCGCCGCCGCCAATGGTTCCGTAAAGCAAACCCTTTTCTCCGACCAGCATATAGGCGCCGCTGGTGCGCGGAGTAGAGCCTTCACTCTCAATCAATGCAACAAGATAGCAAGGCTGCGAATCCAAAGCCTGCGCCTGTATTTTTTTCATTAAATCCTTCATTTTTGTTTCTCCTGTGCATAACGGCAGACTAATTCCAGAACGCTGCCGGCAATGCAGCGCGCCTTATCCGAAATCGTAAAGCAGTTGGCCAGTTCTTCTTTACGTGGGTCGATATCGGCAATTTTAAAGCCTTCGGTAACAGCAAAGCCATCGCGAATCATGCCGCGAATCAGACCGGACAGTGTTGCCTTTACCGCCACCTGATTACTGCCGTCGGTAATAGTTGCAATAGTTGCGCCTGTTTCCACAATGCTGCCTATATCATGAACAACGTGCAGAACGCCTGCGCAGGGTGCGTGCAGCACACGCTCCTTGCTATAGCCTGCGATATTACCGGGCACGCCGCTGTTAGGTGCAGCACTGCCGCTGCGGATAATGCGTCCCAGGTTATGACCGCGCTTCGTTTCTACAATTACGTCGGCATCTGCGCCCACGCTGAAGCCGGGGCCTAAAGCAATAACAAGCGGTGCCATTGTACTGCTTGTACCAAGATTGCGCTTGGCAATAATCGCATCAATCACAATATCAGGCGCAAAAGCATGCACACTCTCCGCTGCTGCGTCAACCAGCACCGGCACTTCACCGCGCTCCCAGACAGCGTCTGCTTCCGCCAGTGAGTTTATCAAATGTGCAGTCAGACCTTCTACCTGAGCGTTGCCTTGATACACCGCTTCGCACAGCGCTACCTGTCGACGAATTGCAGCAGGCTTAGCGCATTCCAGCACTAAAACTTTGAAGCCCGCTCCCCACAAGCGATGGATAACGCCTGTTGCCAGGTCACCGCCACCGCGTACAATAATCTTCAGCATTTGCTATCTCCCCCTTCACGAAGCCATATTCTTCGCTCGTCTATTCCTTCACCCACTAACAGCCGAAGCATTTCCTCCTGCTGCGCTGCTTTTAGCAGGTCGCATTTATTCAAGACAATATAATAAGTGCGTGTTCCTACATTTTTGCGTGATCCTTGCTCAGACAGCAGCAAAGCAGCCAGCATTTGTTCATCAATGACAGAATCTAAGCTGCAACCCAAAAGCGCTGCCGCCGGCTGTGGACGCTGGCAAGCCTGCGCCAACGGGCGGCACAAAGCATCCATCCCCGCAACAGCCAGCACTATGTCACTGTCAGGCAAAAGTACAGGCTCATGTGCTGCAGGCACCTTGCAGGGATGATGTCTGGAACCATCGGCCTCACACAAAATTACGTCAGCCTGCAGCTTCAGCGCTTCATACACGCTTTGCGGCGGTAACGTCAGCTTACCGGTAGCAAACTCCGGTGTACCGATAACGGCATAACGCCCCTGCTGCCACAAATTTTGCACCGCAGGCACATCGGCAGCAAAGCTGCCATCTGCAGGGCACAGGATATGCGTACTCGTCAGCACCAGCACCTTGCGTCCGCAGGCTGCCCAAGCCGCTGCCAGTTCATACATAACCGTCGTTTTACCGCCGCCGCCAACAAGGCAGATGTTATGTTTCTTTCCGTCAGTAAAAAAATCAAAGGGACAGTGCGCCATCAGCTTCACCTCGCCTAAAATTACTTATATTATAACACACTCACTGAAAAAGGCTGTCGCTTACCTGCGACAGCCTTCAATAACATTAGTCTTTATTTGCCTTGAGCAACAGCAGCGATAACTTCTTCAGTCAGATCCTTGCCACCAAATACAACAGCACTGGCATCAACTACATTAGCAATGCCATGAGCTTTTGCTACCTGGCCGATAGTTTTGCGGATTTTTTCGCGGATAGGATTCAGCAGGGATGCTTCCTTCTTATCTACCTGAGCGGATAATTTTTCGCCCAGCTCGCGTCTGCCCTTGTCGTCAAGTTTCGGAGCCTTTTCGTTGAATTCATTTTCAGCCTTTTGGCGCTCCAGATTGATAACGCTCATAGTAGTCTGAATATCAGGATAGCTGCGGAAAACACGTTCAACATTTACATAACCCAAATCTTCCGCAAAAGCACTGGTTGCGCAAGCTAAAGCCATAACCAAAGCCATAATCAAAGTCAATAAGCTCTTTTTCATTAAAACAGTAACCTCTCTTCTTAAGATTTTGATACTAATATTATCTTACACTATTTCCTATAGAAAAGCAAGCTGTTTATAATTGGCCGCTCTGCCACGTCCGTTTGCGCAACGGCGGTGCAGGATAAGCCTTGCGGCTTGTTTTGAGCCCCTGCCGCACAAGGCATTCCGCCAGCGCCACAGGTGCCACCGCCGGGTCAACAACAGGAACGCCCAGACGCTCACTGAGCGGGTGCGCCAAACCTAAAAAGGATAAGCAACCCAAAAGCAGTACCTGCACTCTGCCTGCCGCCAGCAAATTTTTGCCGGCTTCCGTAAGCAGGTCAAGAACACGCTCACGCTCTGCCCACAAATCAACACCACGGGCCTCAATGCCGCCGATTGCAGCAATACGCGCAGGATCAACACCGCATTGAGCAACAAAAAGCTGCTTTTCCGCATAACGCGCAGTATCTGCCAGCAACAGTCCTGCCTGCCTGCCTACCAGCGGTGCCAGAAGGCAGCTCGCCTGACCGCCGCCTACTACAGGTATGCTTACCACCTCACGGCAGGCATCCACCGCAGGGTCACTGAAGCAGTAAAGCACGACTGCGTCATAGCCTTCGCTTTCCGCACGCACAGCCATTTTGATAATCTCGGGCGCAGCAAGCGCAGCATCCAGAGCAGAATCAATTTCGATATGATTTTCAACAAGGCACTCCATGTGCAGCTCCACATCAGGACCTACATGCACACTGAGCAGATGACAGCGTGCTGCCATCTGCTCAGGAGTAACCCCAAAGTCAGGATTAATTATAAATATTTTCATCTGTATTTCCTTATACCAAAACAGAATTAAGGAATTTCTTCGCGCGTTCCGTTTTCGGATGATTAAACACTTCATCCGGCGTACCGCTTTCAATCAGATAACCGCCATCCATGAAATAAACGGTATCCGAAACGTCCTTAGCGAAGCCCATTTCATGGGTAACCAAAACCATGGTAATACCGGTATTGGCAAGTTGCTTAATAACATCCAATACCTCCTTGACCATTTCCGGATCAAGTGCGGATGTAGGCTCGTCCAAAAGCAGTACCTTCGGCTCCATCGCCAAAGCACGCGCAATCGCTACGCGTTGCTTCTGGCCACCGCTCAGACGGCTGGGATATTCATTGGCTTTATCGGAAAGATTGACCTTAGCCAACAGCTTCATAGCCTTTTCCTTGGCCTCCTGCTTGGACAGACCGTTGACTACACGGGGAGCGTAGGTCATATTCTCCAGAACAGTCATATTGGCAAAAAGATTAAAATGCTGAAACACCATGCAGGCATTCTTGCGGATATCTTCAATTTTAATTTTGGAATTTACGATGTCCTTACCTTCGAATAAAATCGCTCCGCCAGTAGGCTGCTCCAGCAGATTGATACAACGCAGCAGCGTAGATTTTCCTGAACCGGAAGAACCGATAATGGTCACAACCTCACCTTTTTTTATTGTCAGGGAAACATCCTTAAGGACCTCTAAATCACCAAAGCTTTTAGACAGGTGTTGAATCTCAATCACTGATGCGTACCTTCTTTTCTAACAAACCGCCCAAAAAGTTCAGGGCCATAACCAAAACATAATAAACAGCAGCAGCTACGATAAAGGCTTCAAACGCACGGAAGGTTTTTGCCTGTATCAGATCAGCCCAACGCAGCGTATCGGCAACACCGATAACGGAAACAAGGCTAGAATCCTTAAGCAGCATAATGCTTTCGTTTACCAGAATAATATCCAGCAGGAAGCGATGCTTAGGCACGCCCAAGGACATTGCTCCCTCCCACTGACCTTTGTCGACAGCAAGAATACCGCCGCGCAGTGCCTCGGAAATATATGCGGCACTGTTCAGGCCAAAGGAAAGCACGCCTGCCTCCAAAGCAGAAATAGTATAGCTCGTCAGCTGCGGTGTCGCAAAGTAAATCAGCATCAGCTGTACCAAAAGCGGCGTACCGCGGAAGACAGAGATATAAACCTTCGCCAGGAAGGAAAGAACTCTGTTTTTGGACAGGGTTATCAGCGCCAGGATAAAGCCGCCGAAAAAGCCCATAATTGTAGAAAAGAAAGTAAATTTAAGCGTAATCCAGACAGCGGTTGCCAAAAGCGGTACATAAGGTTCCAGAACGGAAAAATCTAACATCTGCTAATTCACCTCTTACAGCTTTGCAATATCCAGCTTTTCAATTGCAGCTTCATATTCTTTAGTGCCTTCTTCACCCAGATGAGCTACGAGAATTTTGTGCAGCTCGCCATTGGTGCGCATTTCCTTCAGGATTTCGTTGATTTTTTCGACATCCTTGGAATCCTTCGGCAGCGCAATAGCAAAGGTATCGTCTTTTACTACAGTTCCCTGCAGAACGTGCAGCTCCAGATCAGGATTTTGTTTTACGAAAACAGCAGCTTGGGAAGAATCAAACAGACCTGCAGCCAGACGACCGTTTTTAATATCCTGAACAACCAGCGGAGTAGTATCCATTTCAACAACTTCGATACCGCCGACAGCCTTCAGCTCTTTAGCATAGGTAGTACCCATAGAAGCACCGGCTTTTTTACCCTTCAGTTTATCCATAGCGTCATAGCCTGCACCCTTTTTGCAGAGAATAGCCTTCATCGGGAAATAATAAGGCTTGGAGAAGGATACAACCTTTTCACGCTCGGAAGTCGGAGAAATTGCGGAGATAATAACATCAGCACGGCCACTTTGCAGAGTAGGTACCAAAGAAGCGAATTTCATGTTCATCTTCTTGGCGATGTAGTGAGCGATATCAATATCAACACCTTGGTAATCCTTGGTGCCTTCCTTTACGGATTCAAACGGCGGGAAGGTGGAGTTGATAGCAACAACCCATTTGTCACCCTTGCCTGCATCAGCTGCAGCATCTTTTTTTTCGCCCCCGCAGCCTACCAGCATCATAGCCAGCATTGCTGTTGCCAGGAAAGCAAAAATACTTTTCATTGTAAACTTTTTCATTAGAAAAACCCCTCTCAATTTTTAATATCTGTTTACTCCGTACATTTAATGAGTAAACTTGCTCATATAATGAATTATTATACCATAGAATCAACGACACTGCCAACAGATTTTTTTCAATCAGTAATGAACCTCAATATCATAACCCTTCTGCTTTAAAACATGTTTAGCGCAGGCTTCGTCAGTAGTAATCCAGGCTCCATTTTCTTTTGCATAATGAATAAATGAACGCAATGCACGAACATATCCCGGACGTCCGATAAACTGCGGATGCATAACAAAGTTAATGATGCGGCCCTCGTCTGCCAGGCCGTCAAACTCATCCTGCCAAATCTGCACCATTTCGCGTCCGCTGCGCAGATAATAATGCTCCGGATGCTGCAGAGTATACATATCATAGGAGGTATCATCAACAATGCCGTCCTTCGGCAGCTCAACGATAGGTATTTCCTTGCCGTCTATTTGCAGCAGGAAAGGCCCGTCATTGTTACGCCAGTTGGAGGAATAGATGCAACCGCGGTCCAGCCAGAGCTGCTTATGAAAATCATGCAAGATACCATCAGGCATACGCACACCTACGGGACGTTTGCCGGTAAGGCTGCGGAAGATAGCATCAACCTTATCCATCAGCGCATTTTCTTCTTCATAGGTATCCTTTACTTCATGCAGATAACCGTGATAGCCGATTTCATGTCCCTGCGCTGCAATGTATTGAATGATTTCCGGATGAATCTCCGCAGTATAGGCAGTAGTGAAAAAGGTTGCCTTAAGACCTTCCTCCTCCAGCATCTTCAGAATGCGCGGCAAGCCTTGTTTCGTGGCATAAAGACCACGGGACATGTGCACCAGATGACGTTCATTGATATCGTTGCGTGTAAGCCACAGAGTTTCCGCATCGATATC
>OHRX01000335.1_pt1 | contig 15304 bp, 9 predicted proteins | sample 1578581 | NCBI WGS metagenome assembly OHRX01 (sample SAMEA3879573, study PRJEB24766) | human gut metagenome | biome: human-associated habitat; feature: feces | place: USA | collected 1985/1987 | reverse complement strand
CCTTGCCGAGCAGCTCTGTGATGTCAAACATGTGCGGACCTTTACATTCACCTACCACCGTGAGGCGGAAAGCGTTCATCACATTGCCCATATGGTAGCCGTTGTCGGTGATCCATTTAAGCACAATCTCTTCCGACGGTGCCGATGTGAAGTCGCTGATTCCCTCAAGCACGCCGATAAGTTGTTCCATCAATTGTGCCATACCGTCTTTCCATCGTTTGCGCACGTCCTTCTCGGCATAAGTTGTCGGAGCCTCGAAGAAGAAGCGTGACTGCTCCCACAAATCGCGCACAAAGTTGATGCGACCTTTCACGAGAGCCACCACACGAGCCACGTAGGCGGCATCGGCGTCGGCATGCCCGTGTTCGGAAAGAATTGGCATATAGAGCTTCGCCAAATCGGCGTCGCTCATCTCCTGCAAGTATTTATGGTTGAACCACTTGCCTTTCTCGAAGTCAAACTTTGCGCCACTCTTCGAGCAGTGCTCGAACGAGAACAGACTGATAAGCTCGTCCATCGACAGGATTTCCTGGTCATTGCCCGGATTCCATCCGAGAAGAGCAAGGAAATTGATTACAGCCTCAGGAAGATAGCCCGACTCGCGGTAGCCTGAAGAAATCTCACCTGTCTTAGGGTCTTTCCATTCCAATGGGAACACTGGGAAACCGAGACGGTCGCCGTCGCGCTTCGACAGTTTGCCCTTGCCGTCGGGCTTGAGCAACAGCGGAAGGTGAACGAACGACGGCATAGTGTCAGCCCATCCAAACGCCTCGTAGAGAAGCACGTGAAGCGGAGCCGAAGGCAACCACTCCTCGCCACGGATCACGTGGCTGATGCCCATCAAGTGGTCATCGACAATATTGGCCAAGTGGTAGGTGGGCAGCTCGTCGTGGCTCTTGTAGAGCACCTTGTCGTCGAGGATATCGGTCTTGACGTGAACGTCCCCACGGATCATATCGTGGACCACAACCTCCTCGCCCGGCTCCACGAGGAAACGGACGACATACTGCTCGCCGTCGTCGATGAGCTGCTTGACCTCCTCGGCAGAACGCGTGAGCGAGTTGCGCATCGTCAGTCGCGTGTGGGCGTCATACTGGAAGTTCTTCACCTCAGCACGCTTCTGCTCCAGTTCCTCGGGCGTATCGAAGGCATAGTAGGCCTTGCCCTCGTCGAGGAGCTGCTGCACATACTCCTTATAGATCTCCCTGCGCTCACTCTGACGGTACGGGCCGTGGCTTCCACCGAAGCTGACACCCTCGTCAAAGTGGATACCCAACCAGCGGAACGACTCCAAGATATACTCTTCCGCTCCCGGTACGAAGCGGCTGGAGTCTGTGTCCTCAATGCGGAACACCAGCGATCCATGATGCTGGCGGGCAAACAAATAGTTGAACAAAGCCGTGCGAACACCGCCAATATGCAACGCTCCCGTGGGACTGGGTGCAAAGCGAACCCGCACCTGCGAAGACGCTGCTTCTGCTGTAAATTTTTCTTCCATCATAAATTGATAAGCGTGGATAGCCTAAAATTTTCGGCAAAAGTAATGCTTTTTTTTCGATTATACCATATTTTTTTCGTAATTTCGCCGAGTAAAGGCATTTAAGCCCCTATACTAAGGGCTAAGAACCAACCAAAACAAACATTACGCATCATGAAGCAATTCAGACATAACGGCACCAGCAACTGGCCTTCCATCCTTACGCGCATAGCGCTCGTGCTGACGAGCGTGACCATCATCGTCCTGTTTTTGCCCCGCGACAGCAGCCGGCTTCTGCACTATAGCGAGGGCCAGCCGTGGACGGACGGCGCCCTGATCGCTCCCATCGACTTCCCCGTCTTCAAGTCGGAGGCGACCCTGAAGTATGAGCGCGACTCCGTGCGCGAACGCTTCCAGCCCTACTTCAACTGGGACGACCGCGTGGAGGAGCAGTCGCTCCAGGCATTTCATGAGAAGTTCAAGGACGGCATACCGGGACTGACGGGCAACTACGTCCAGATCATCGCCCATAGGTTGCACCAGATCTACGAGCGCGGCGTGCTCGACCCCACCCAGCTGGCGCAGTATAGCGATGGCGACACGACGACAGCCATCCGCGTCGTGACGGGCAAGGAGGCCGTGACGCTGCCCACGGATAGCGTGCTGACGACGCTCGGCGCCTACCAATACCTCTTCCTCGACGACCGTCTGATGCCGGTGAGGGCCAAGCTACAGGCTTGCAACCTCAACGATTTCATCTCGCCCAACCTCCGCTACGACCGAAGCCGGAGCGAAATGGAGCTCAACGACAATCTCAGCCTCATCACGCAGGCAAGCGGAATGGTGCTCAAGGGGCAGCGCATCATCACACAGGGCGACATCGTCACCTCGCGGATGATGCTCGTGCTCAACTCCTACGAGCGCGCCATGGCGAAGCAGAGCGCCTCGGAGAACGAATTGCGATCGACCATAGCGGGACAGACTATCTACATTCTGCTACTCGTCTCGCTCTTCACCCTCTATCTGGCGCTCTTCCGCAAGGACTACTTCACGAAGCCGCGATCCATAGCCATGCTCTACGCCTTGGTCGTCTTCTTCCCGCTCCTGACGTCCTTTATGATGAAGCACCCGTTCTTCAGCATCTATATCATCCCGTTTGCCATCTCGCCCATCTTCGGGCGCGTCTTCATGGACTCGCGAACGGCCTTCATCCAGCATGTCACGACCATCCTCATTTGTGCTGTGGCCGTGAAATACCAGTATGAGTTTATCACCGTACAGCTGGTGGCGGGCCTCGTGGCGATCTACTCGCTCCGCGAACTGTCGCGAAGGAGTCAGATATTCCTCACGGCGATCCTCGTCACGGCTGCCTCGGCGCTGGTCTATTTCGCGCTCCAGCTCATCCAGATGGATGATGTCTCGAAGCTCGACCGCGCCATCTACTACCACTTCACGATCAATGGTTTCTTCCTCCTCTTCACCTATCCCTTGATGCTGGTGATCGAGAAGGCCTTCGGATTCACCTCGACGGTGACGCTCTTCGAGCTTTCCAATACAAACAACCCGTTGCTTCGCGAACTGAGCGAGAAGGCGCCGGGCACATTCCAGCACTCCATCACCGTGGGCAACCTGGGAGCGGAGATAGCCAACAAGATTGGGGCCAAGGCGCAACTGGTTCGTACGGGGGCGCTCTACCATGACATCGGAAAGATGGAGAACGCGGTCTATTTCACGGAGAACCAGGCGGGCTTCAACCCGCACGACAAACTGTCGGACACGGAGAGCGCAGCCATCATCATCGGCCACGTCACGGAGGGACTGCGCCTGGCCGAGGAGCACCACCTGCCACAGGTCATCCGCGACTTCATCGCCACGCACCACGGCACGGGACTGACGCGCTACTTCTACATCAAATATACCAACGAGCATCCCGACGAGGAGGTCGATGAGAGCCTGTTCCGCTACTCGGGTCCGAACCCGTTCACGCGTGAGCAAGCGATCCTGATGATCTGCGACACGGTAGAGGCGGCTTCGCGATCCCTCAAGGAGTATTCTCCCGAGAGCATCAGCGCCTTGGTCGATAGTATCATCCAGGCACAGGTGCGCGAGGGCTTCTTCAACGACTGCCCCATCACCTTCCGCGACCTGCAGACAGCCAAGAACGTGCTCATCGGGCGCCTGAAGTCGATCTACCACACCCGTATCTCCTATCCCGAACTCAGCGAGGAGGCTCGCAAGAAGGTGGAAGAGAAGAAAGAGGAGGAGGAAAAGAAGCGGGAAGAACTTACCGAGCAGGTGACGGAAGGCACGGAGAAGAAAGAGGAAGACAACGTATAATTGGAATAAAATTGACAAGCGTCCTGCCTCTGCAGGACATCGGGTAAAAAAGAGAATGGGACTCATCGGCCTTCGTCATGTGAAGGCTTGGTGAGTCCCTTTCTTCCGTTGCTTCTATTTTTCCTATCGCTATTAGGGCACGACCACTACAGGCTGCGGCGATAGATCTCTATCACTTCGTCGCGGGTCAAGGTGTGGTAGCCACCGGTATTGCGGGGGCAGACATCGGCATACTTTTCGATGTCGGCTTCCTTGGCATCGACCTCCGTGATGGTCATGGCGAGGCCGAGCTCGCGCATCCAGGACTCCATCGTCTCCAGTCCTTCGAGGGCCACGGCCTTGTCGTCCTTGCCCTCGGGACGCACGTCCCATACAGCGAGGGCCAGGCGCTTGAAGCGGGCCACGGCCTCGTCGCTCTTCTCTATCAGCAGGCGGTAGTAGGCCCCCGAGACTGCCGAGAGGGTATGGCCATGGATGGCATTGGTAAAGGCTGCCACGGCCTGTCCCAGCATGTGGACCTCCCAGTCCGTAGCCTTGCCACACTCCGTCAGACCGTTGAGGCCCCACGTGGCCGTCCACATGATGTTGCTGCGCGCCTCATAGTCCTCGGGGTTGACCAAGGCTTTGCGCGAACTGACGATCAGCGAGCGCATGAGGCCCTCGGCCAGGTAGTCGCTCGTGTTGTCGTCGCTTCCCGAGAGATACTGCTCCAGGATGTGGGACATGATGTCGTAGATACCCGCCACCATGTGATACTTCGGGACGGTGTAGGTAAACTCCGGGTTGAGGATGGCAAAGTCAGGATTGCGGAAGTGGTTGAACAACTTCAGTTCCTCCTTGTGCGAGGAGATGACCGATCCACTATTCATTTCCGAACCCGTGCCCGCCATGGTCAGCACCACACCCACGGGCGTCCAGCGACTGTCGAGTTTGCCGAAATGCTTGAAATAGTAGTCCCACGGATCGCGCTCCTGGTAGGCTGAGGCCGAGACCGCCTTGGCATAGTCGGCCGTGGAACCGCCACCGACGGCGAGGATGAGATCCACCCCCTCCTCACGCACCTTGCGAGCACCCTCCAGCACCTTCTCGATATCCGGATTGGGCAAGACGCCTCCGTCCTCGATAATGGTCTTGCCCGCCTCGCGCAGCACCTTGACCACCTGGTAGTAGATGCCAAAGCGCTTGATGGATCCTCCGCCATAGGAGAGCATGACCTTCGGACCATAGTTTTTGAGTTCGTCGCCGAGCAAGCCCAGCGCGTCCTTACCAAAATGTACTTTGGTAGCGTTGTGATAAGTGAAGTTTCCTAACATAACCTTTCTTCTTTATGTGATTGATAACGCTTGCAAAGGTAGCCATTTTCTCTCGATCTCCCGAAACCCTTTTTGGGGAAAAACTTACCCAAAGGACGGAAATCAGTCCTCCAGCGCAGCAAGGAAACTGCGGATGCTGGGGAAGAGCAAGTTGCTCCTCTCCCCCGCCAAAGCCTCGTCGGGGAGCGGTCCCGAGTTGATGGCGACCGTGAAGCAGCCTGCTGCCACGCCCGCTCTCACCCCTAAGGGAGCATTTTCGACCACGATGCCCTGCCACGGCTGCAAGTTGCCCGCCTTGCGCAGTCCCGCGAGATAAGGATCGGGCGCCGGCTTGCCGTTCTTCACGTCATAAGCCGTAGTGATGTGTGCCTCGTCGAGGAAGTCGCCTAAGTCGTGGAGCAAGCGCAGGATGAGCGGCCGCTGTCCGCTGCCCGTGACGACATTGATGCTCAGTCCGCGAGACGCAAACCAGCCCATCAATTCGCGCACGCCGTCGAAGATACGCGTCTCCGGCAACTCATGGAAGTAGCGCGTCTTGACATCATACATCCTTTGTGCCTCCGCCTCATCGACCTCGCGCCCCAGCTGACGCTTCACATAGTCGCGGATCGTGTCCACGCCCCTTGCCCCCTCTGTGGCATAGGCGTCAGCCTCCGTGAAATGGATTCCGAAGTCGCTCATGGCACGCTTCCATGCCTTTGCATGATGGGGCATACTATCATAGAGCACGCCGTCCATATCAAACAGTACGGCCTTGGGATCAAACCGTTCGTAGCCGTGCTGATCCAAATAGTGCTTGATCTCGTTGTCGAACATAATCACTTGATTCCATCAAAAAGGCGACGTGTCAGAGTCGGAGAAAAGCCGTTAGGCCCTTGCCTTCCGAGACACGCCGCCATGCTATTGCTATCTCTCTTTACGCCTCCTGGCTCAGACGCTCCTGGATGGCCTTGCTTTCGGCCTCATATCCCGGTTTGTCGAGCAGGGCGAACATATTCTTCTTATACGCCTCCACGCCCGGCTGGTTGAAGGGGTTGACGCCGAGGACGTTGCCACTGATGCCACAGCCGATCTCGAAGAAGTAGATAAGCTGGCCGATGTTGTAGGCATTGAGGCGCGGCAGGGTGATACGGATCTGCGGCACTCCTCCGTCGGAATGGGCCAGGCGCGTGCCCAGCTCCGCCATCTTGTTGACCTCATCGACGCGCTTCCCCTCCAGGAAGTTGAGTCCGTCGAGGTTCTCCTCGTCGTGCGGGAAAAGGAGCTCATGCTCGGGTGTCTCCACGCTCAGCACGGTCTCCCAGATGGAGCGTTCGCCCTCCTGGATCCATTGTCCCATGGAGTGGAGGTCGGTCGTGAAGTCGCAAGACGCGGGGAAGATGCCCTTATGATCCTTGCCCTCGCTCTCTCCATAGAGCTGCTTCCACCACTCGGCCACGAAATGGAGCTTCGGCTGGAAGTTGGCCATGATCTCGATCTTCTTGCCCGCCTTCTGGTAGAGCGCGTTGCGCACGGCTGCATACTGCGCCGCGATATTGTCGCAGTAGGGCACGTCCAGTCCTGTGGCCTTCTCCATGTCCTGGGCGCCCGCCACGAGCTGGCGGATATCAAATCCTGCCACGGCGATCGGGAGCAGACCCACCGGCGTGAGGACCGAGAAGCGTCCACCCACGTTGTCGGGGATGACGAACGTCTTGTAGCCCTCCTTGTCGGCAGCCGCACGGGCCGCACCCTTGTGGGCGTCGGTGATGGCGACAATCACGTCCTTGGCCGCCTCCTTGCCCCGCTCGGCCTCACATTGCTTCTTCAGCAGGCGGAAGGTGAGGGCCGTCTCCGTGGTCGTGCCGCTCTTGGAGATATTGATCACGCCAAAGCGCTTACCCTTCAGATAGGTGGTCAGTTCGTAGAGGTAGTCCTCGCCAATGTTGTTGCCGGCAAAGAGGATGACCGGGTTGCGGTCGTCGCGGACCAGCCACGAGAAACTATTGCCCAGAGCCTCGATGATGGCGCGTGCGCCGAGGTAAGAACCTCCGATGCCGGCCACGACGACATAGTCGCACTGGCTGCGAAGCGTGTCGGCCACGGCCTGCACCTCGTCGAGAAACTCCGGTGTGATGCTCGACGGCAGATGCAGCCATCCGAGGAAGTCATTGCCCGGGCAGGTGCCCTGCTCCAAAGCGGTCTGAGCCGCTGCTACCTGAGGTGCGTAAGCCTCCAGGGTCCCCGGATCGAGGAAGGAGAGCGCCTTGGTGATGTCTAAACGAATCTTTTCCATAAACCTATTGTGTGATTTGTTGTGTTATTGTGTTGCGGATGGGTGGTATCCATCCTTGTTATCCTTATTATATATATCATTATATATCGCCTCACGCCCCCGGATTGGTCATGTTTCTGATGGCCTCGGCGGCATTGGCCCTCTCGTAGAGGATGCGATAGACGGTGTCGAGCGTCGGCGTATGCAGGTGGACGTGGTGGGCGCGGAGCTCTTGGGCGATGACGTACATACACTTCGTGCCGAAATAGCCCTCGGCGATCATCTCCATCTCGGCCTGGGCCGCCTTGACGGTATAGCCCCGCCCGATCATGGCGCCAAACGTGTAGTTGCGCGAGAGGCGCGAGTAGCCCGTGACGAGCTGGTCGCCCAGATAGACCGTGTCGAGCATGTCTCGCCAGATGGGGTTGAGGGCATTGAGGAATGCGTTCATCTCCTGCATGGCGTTGGTCATGAGCACGGCGTGGAAGTTGTCGCCAAAGTCGAGCGACCGGCAGATGCCGGCACAGATGGCATAGACGTTCTTCAGAACGGCCGCATACTCGATGCCGACCACGTCGCGCGAGGTCTTGGTCTTGATGTAGTGGGAGCGGAGCACGCTGCTGAAGGCCTGGGCCCGCGCCTCGTCCGTGCAGCCCACGGTCAGGTAGGTGAGGCGCTGCTGGGCCACCTCCTCGGCATGGGAGGGTCCGCCGATGCAGGCCAACTGGCCCTCTGGCACGCCAAAGCGGCGGTGGACATACTCCGTGAAGACCGTGTTCTCGCCCGGCACGACCCCCTTGATGGCCGTGACGACAACCTTGTCGCGCATGGGCACGCGCACCTTGTCGAGCAGTTCCTTCGTATAAGGCGACGGCGTGACGAAGAGCAGCGTGTCGTAGTGGGAGACGATGTAGTTGATGTCCGACGAGAAGTCTATCTCCGCGACGTCGAAGGCGAGGTTGCGGAGATAGCCCGGGTTGTGTCGGAGCTGCTTGAAGCGGTCGATGGTAATCGGGCGCCGCACATACCACCCTATCTCGTGGGTGTGCTCCACTATCACCTTGGCCAAGGCCGTAGCCCAACTGCCGCTACCTATGACAGCTATACGTCCGTTTACCATCGCGCTTCCTGTAGTTGACTATTACTTTTTTATATGGAGTAATCCTTCGACCTATGCCTCCGTCTCAGCCGGGGTCACAGCGTCTATCCAGCGCTGGATCTCATCGACCGACGGCTTCTCATAGCCGAGCTTATACTTCTTGTTGATCTCGCCGAGCTTCTGCTGCAATCCCTGTGCCTTCTCGCCACAGATATCGGAGAGGAGGTTGAAGCCCGCCTTGCGGAGCACATAGACCCACTCCTCAGGCACGCCGATCTTTGCCCAGGCCTCGATGCTGTCCTGCGGCATCTTCTTCTCCGGCTTCATCTGGGGGAAGAGGATCACCTCCTGGATGGTCTCCTGGCCCGTCATGAGCATCGTCAGACGGTCGATACCGATACCGATACCGCTGGTCGGCGGCATGCCGTACTGCAGGGCGCGCAGGAAGTCGTGGTCGATGATCATGGCCTCGTCGTCTCCCTTCTCGCTCAGGCGCATCTGCTCCTTGAAGCGCATCTCCTGGTCGATGGGGTCGTTGAGCTCGGAGTAGGCGTTGGCCACCTCCTTGCCGTTGACCATCAGCTCGAAGCGCTCGGTCAGTCCGGGCTTGCTGCGGTGCATCTTCGTCAGCGGTGACATCTCGACCGGATAGTCCGTGATGAAGGTCGGCTGGATGAACGTGCCCTCGCAGAACTCTCCGAAGAGTTCGTCGATGAGCTTGCCCTTGCCCATGGTCTCATCGACCTCCATGCCCTTGGAAAGGCAGAAGGCACGGATCTCCTCCTCGGTCTTGTCCGTGCAGTCGAAGCCGGTCTTCTCCTGGATGGCCTCCAGGATGGGAAGGCGGCGGAAGGGAGCCTTGAAGGAGATGACGTGGTCGCCATGCTTCACCTCCGTGGCGCCGTTGTTGACGGCCTTGCAGATGGTCTCGAGCAGCTGCTCTGTGAAGGCCATCATCCAGTTGTAGTCCTTATACTGCACATAGAGCTCCATGCAGGTAAACTCGGGGTTGTGGAACTTGTCCATACCCTCGTTGCGGAAGTTCTTGCCGATCTCATAGACGCCCTCAAATCCACCTACGATCAGTCGCTTCAGATAGAGCTCGGTGGCGATACGCATGTACATATCGACGTTGAGGGCATTGAAATGGGTGATGAAGGGGCGGGCCGAGGCGCCTCCGGCGATGGACTGGAGGGTTGGGGTCTCGACCTCGGTATAGCCGTGGCGGTCGAAGAAGGCGCGCATGGTGCGGAGCACGGTGGCACGCTTGAGGAAGGTATCCTTGACGCCGTCGTTGACGACGAGATCGACATAACGGCGACGGGCGCGCAACTCGGGGTCGTCAAACTTGTCGTAGGCCACGCCGTCCTTGTACTTGACGATGGGCAGCGGCTTGAGGCTTTTCGACAGGAGGACGAGCTCCTGTGCGTGGACGCTGATTTCGCCCATCTGGGTCTTGAAGACGAAGCCACGCACGCCGATGAAGTCGCCGATGTCGAGCAACTTCTTGAAGACTACGTTGTATAAGTTTTTGTCCTCGCCCGGGCAAATGTCGTCGCGGGTGATGTAAACTTGGATTCTGCCTTTGCTATCCTGAAGTTCGACAAAGCTGGCCTTGCCCATGATACGGCGGCTCATCATACGTCCTGCAATGACCACCTCGCGCTTCTCGTCCTCCTTAAATTCGTCTCTGATCTCGGTAGAGAAAGCGTTGGTAGGATATTCTGCTGCGGGATACGGGTCGATACCCATCTCGCGCAGCTGCTGCAAACTTTGTCGGCGGCCAATCTCCTGGTCGCTCATTTCTAAAATGTTCATATTACCTAAGATATGATTCTATAATTATTTCTACGTTTGCAAAGATACAAAGAATATTCCGAAGGGCGTATCTTTTTACTGTTTTTTAGCGTATTGCGGGGAAAACAACCGCGGAAATAGCGTGTCACGGGGAAAAGAATTGCGAAAATAGTAGAAAACAACCGGTATAACAAATAACGGGTCCATCGCCGGGACACATAGCAAAAGAACTTGAACAAGATTTACAACAAAGAACAAACAACGCTTGCTTGTCCAACCCAAGTTAGCTTTCTTCACTCAATGTCCATGACGACGTTAGGACAAGTGAAGAAAACAACCAATACAACATTTACCTGTACGCTTGAAATTATCCAATACGCCCTGAAAGGGCAGAAGTTCCTAGCCCAGGGCATCGCCCTGGGTAATTATGAACGCCAACCTGTCGCCCTGAAAGGGCAAAAGCGTTGAAGAAGCAGGCTATAAACAACTCTTTTGCCCTTACAGGGCGTCTTGTTGATTGCTATTATCCCCAGGGCGATGCCCTGGGCTAGGAGCTTTTTGGGCTTTCAGCCCGCTTCAACCGACACGAAGCGTTTTATCTCCTTGTAAAGGTTGTTCAAGTTGTTTTTCCTTACTCAGCAGGAAAACATACTCGTTGGTTTCCCTTCTCAGCAGGCTGCTTTTCCACCCCCATTGCATTTCATCGCACATTATCGCACGGGTTCGCACGGCAGCGCATCCTATCGCACAACGGGGGAGGAGAAAAGCCATAACTTTGCACTCGGAAACGCTTACCGCCAGGCGTGAGACCAAGAATCCCAGCCGCCAAGGACGAGCAGCGGGAGGGCGCGCATCCCAAAGCAACCCGAAGCCGTCCCGAAGGCCGAGCGAAGCCAAGGCCACACCATCCACACCCCTCCAACCATCGCCGAAGGCCAAGGCGAAGCGGGAGGGAACAAGGGCCGGGACGGCTGACGAGCAAAGGCCGACGGGCGAAGGCTGACGGGCGAAGGCTGACGGGCCGACGGCAGAACCCAGGCGGAAGCACATGTATCACCATTAAAATCAGAAGAAGAAACTATGGCAAAAATCATTCCTATCGATGTCATCAAGGGCATCAGCGGCAAGTATGGCAACAAGTCGAGCGACTACTTCGCCACCAACCGTTCGAGCAACCAGATTCACCTGGCCAAGATCGTCAACCCCTACCAGGGACCGCCCACGGAGAAGCAGAAGGCGCAGCAGGCGAAGTTTGCCGCACGCCAGGTGGTCAGCACGGCCTGGCTCAACGCCAACCGCCCCTCGGAGACCACGGGCGAGAAGGGCACGGCAGACTACCAGTTGGTGCAGCGCATGAAGCGACAGATGGGCCTCTCCAACATCAACCAGGTGCTCCACAAGTACATGGGCGAGGACAACATCATCCGTCTGCCGCACGGCGACGAATTCCAGGCCCCGCCCACCCAGGACGGCGGAGGCTCCTCGGCCGGAGGCACGAAGCGGCGCCACACCATCACCCTCACCTCGGCCAACCCCGACCGCCCAGGCCACGATCCGCGCCACGCCGAAGACGGACTTCGCCTTCGACAAGTGGAGCGACGGCAACACGCAGTCCGTACGCACCCTGACCGTCAACGCCGACCTCTCGCTCACGGCCTCCTTCAAGACGGCCAGCACGGGCGGAGGCACCGACCAGGGCGGCAATACCGACCAGGGTGGTAATACGGATCAGGGCGGAGGCGGAACCCTCGGCGACTAACCCTCCCTCCCCGGGCCTACGGCCTCACAAAAGCAGGCCCGGGGGATCTCTCTCCTTCCGCCACTAGCGGCGCATAACTACTATTCATTATTTCATCAACGATTCAAAAAAATCATCCCCTATCATGTCAGCAAACAAGAAAGAGACCTGGAAGTTTATCATCCAGACGGCCATCGCCATCCTCACGGCCATCGCCACCAGCCTGGGCGTCACGAGTTGCATCGCAGCCATCTGAGCGCCCCACCCTCCCGACGAGGGTCAACCACCCCAAGAGGCTCAACCACCCCACGGCCGCCCGCCTCGCCACGAGGTCCAGCCTACCCGCGAGGCCCAACCGCTACCGTGCTGGTCCACCCACACCACCATAGTGCAGGCGCGGCCCTCACCTCAGCCTCATCCACGTGGGCCACCCTCGGCCCATCCTCTCCTCTCTCGGAAGCCCGTCAATACCCCGCTATTGGCGGGCTTTTCATGCCAAACGCTTCGCGGGACATTCGCCTGCGGACAATACGTGAACACAGGGGAAAACAACTTCTACAACCACGAGCCACACATATTGCTTTTGTTAAGTTTTAGTCAAAAGGCAAATTTAGCGTTCAAAAATGGGCCATTTTAACGAATCATTCACTCCGGGAAAATCTTTCTATTTGCTATTTCTAACAAATGCATTAAAACTATTACCAATAAAGTGTATCAGTTTTGTTATCGCTTTATCACAAACCCGTTTGCCAAATCAGGTAATAGATTACGTCCAAATGGGGTAACGAAATACGTCCAAATGAGGTAATTCGCTCTCAATAAATAACAGTATTGTATGGTTTTATGATTACAAAAATCCCCTGAGGCTATATTCCCACAAACCGAGAATACACCCCCAGGGGTTATCTGAAAAACTATGCAGACGGGCCTGTCAGCAGACCTGGGCCCCTCGCGAAAGCAAGGGCTGTCAGAAGACGAGGTTGAAGCCGAGGCGGATGCCCCCCTTGGAGATGCCCGGATAGGCCGTGTAGGTGAGGCGGCGGACGTAGTCGATCTCAAACATTTGGAAGATGTTGTGGATGCCCACGACCAGTTCGAGGTAGGGTTCGTTGGTCATGATGTGCGACCCCTCGGGCAACTGCCACAGGTCCGTGCGCAGACGGTTTTCGGGGAGCGTGGGATTGTTCTTCGACGTCAGGTGGCCCCAGAGGCCCTTGAAGGCCACATACTCGCGGAGCTTCAGTCGGCGCAGGAGTGGGACGCGGTTGAAGAGTTTGCCCGCCAGGTCCCAGGCGAGGTTGAACTGGAGGTAGCGGTCGTTGATGAACTCCATGTCCTCCATGAGGTTGAACGACCCCTGGTGCTCGAAGAGCGACGTGTTGACGGCCGGCAGACAGAGCATGAAGTAGGGCGCGCGGTTCCATGCCGCCCCCGCCATGAGGCGCATGTCGAAATGTCCCCACGAGGCGAGCCACAGTCGCTTGTAGGCCTTGAACTCCGTGGTGTTGTAGCGATACTGCCCGCCCAGGAATCCCTGCAGGCCCATGGTGTGGCGGAGCGTGAACTGAGGCGCGTCGAGGTTGACCTCTATGCGATGCTGCTTCGTGTTGACGTAGCTCTGGCCCGGGCGGTAGTCGAGCGAGGCCGTGAGCTCCGTGGTGCGGATGCGGGAGACGGGCGTGCCGTCGAGGGCGAGGAAGGAGAGCGTGCCCGTGGGGCGGTCGGCCTCGGTCTTGAGCAGGAGGGAGGAGGCCAGTCCGTAGTCCGTCTCCCACGTGAAGTTGAGCGCCTGGCGGTTGAAGAAATACATCTGCTCGGCCTTCTGCGGCTTCACGGACATGAAGATATTGTCCTTGTTGTGCTCCAGATAGCGGTCGGAGGGCGACTCCACGTCCTTGGTCGATTCGAGGCTGATCGTGCGCACGGGAAACTCGTTGGGCTGGTATTTCGGCTTGTTGAACGAGTAGGTCAGTTTGCCGTCATAGTAGTGGTGGCCCGACTTCGTGCCGTAGGCGTAGTAGCCCTCGCCAAACCAATGGGGGGAGAGCTGGGCCGTGGAGCGGGCCGAGGCCCTGAGGCGGATGCCATCGACGAAGTTGCGCGAGATGAGGGTGTTGATCGGTCCGATGTCGATTTTGCTGCGTCCCTCGGAGGCCGTCTCGATGAAGTTTTCGGCCACGGCCTTGACGCCGACCATGACCCACTTGAACCGGCTCGTCTTGCGCATCTGCTGGATAAACTGCTCCATGTTGGCCTCGCCATGCGTCAGGGGCGCGCGTCGGTTTTCGGCCCAGAAAGCCTCGTCGCGCGTCTTGGCCTGCGGCTCATAGACGGTCGTGGTATGGCCGCGGAAGAGGCGGTCGTCGATGGGGTCGAAGGCATAGTTGTCGAGGCGCGTGGTGCGCACGACCATGGCGCGCTGGATCAGGCTCGTCAGCTGGAGCTCGGCCACCATGTTGTCCGTGGTCAGGGCCCAGTCGCCATTGGGCAGCCGCTCAAACTCCTGCTCGAAGCGGATGGACTGGACGAAGTTGACGCCCGTGCCGTGGGGCATCTGCATGACGCATCGGCGGACGTGGAGCGAGGAGTCGTTGAGGACGTAGAGCTCGCCGCGGAAGCCGAAGTCCTGGTTGTTGGCCGGCATAAACTGGAGGCGGATGCAACTGTCGCCTGCCACGGCCACGGTATCCTCGATATAGAAATGGTAGAAACTGATGGCTGTAGATCCTATGGGCGAGGGGAATCGCTTCTGGAGGAACGTGACCTGGTCGTCGTAGAGGTCGATGTCGCAGAAGATGTCCTTGGCCATGGTGTTGAAGACGTCGCCCGTCTGTATGAGTTTGGAGATGCCCCGCGTGGTCTGTCCGCGCACGAGGTCGCGCGTGGTGGCGGGGTGGCGACGGTAGAGATGGGTCGAGGCCGTCTCATCGACCGAGATGGGGAGGACAAACTGGTTGTTGTACTCCGAGACCTCCACCTGTCCGAGCAGCCAGGGCGAGGAGGCGAAGAGGCTCCCCTGCAGTTCCTCGGGCGTGATGTTGTTGATGGCCATGGTGATCTTCTGGTACTTGTCGTACTGGTAGAAGTCGTGGCGCTCGAGGTTGGTGCGCTCCTTGGCGGCTATGACGCGGCGCATGAGCTCCACGGCGGGGTTGCCCTTGCGCTTGTAGCCCTTCTTGCGCTTGGCCTTGACGGAGACCTCGGCCAGCTGGGTGTCGGAGGGCGTGAGGCGGATGATGAGGTCGCGCGAAGAAGTGCGGCTCGTGATGCGGACGCGCTCCGTGCGGTA
>OHRX01000321.1_pt1 | contig 15770 bp, 16 predicted proteins | sample 1578581 | NCBI WGS metagenome assembly OHRX01 (sample SAMEA3879573, study PRJEB24766) | human gut metagenome | biome: human-associated habitat; feature: feces | place: USA | collected 1985/1987 | reverse complement strand
GTAGCATTACCTGCGGCCGAGAGTAGCGTTACCCTCGGCCGCGAGTAGATGACTTCTTATAGGGATTGACTAAAATATGGGAAGTCCCCCTACACCCCACTCAGAAGACAATTAATGTCAGCCTCCAGTGTTTCATCGTCCACATTGTGCAAGAGGAAATCGCTCAACTGCGCCTTTTCGCTTTCTGGCATTTGCAGGGCAATCCATGCGCGTGCCTTTTCTGCCGTCACGTGGTCGCGCATCATGATGCGTTTCAGGCGCGTTTCCTCGTCAACGACCACGAGGCCCGAGAGGTTGACCAACGCGTTAAAGTGCGACTCGTAAAGCAAGGCGCATTCCATAAAGACAACAGATGCCGTCTGCGCTTCACACCAATGCAGAAAACGCTCAGCCACACAGGGATGCACAATGCTGTCGACCTCTGCCGCGTGTTGCTTGGAGGAACAGATATACGCCGCAAGCACTGGTTTTTGAAGTTGTCCGGCATCATCATAGACGTCGGGACCGATGAGCGCGGTGAGACGGTCATGCACAAAGGACGACGTGCGGATGATGTGTTTCGCCTCATCGTCGCAATAGAAGACGGGGTAGCCCCGTTGTGCGATTTTGGCACATACGTAGCTCTTCCCACTGCCGATGCCACCTGTTATGCCAATGCGCAACGGCGTTTTCGGGAAGACGAGATGACTATAGTTGAGGAGGTCTGTCATGGACTGGTGGGGATTTTGTGTTTTTGTCTGTAGTGGTACCACTACTCTACAGAAGGAGAGGCGTTAGTTTGTCTTCTCCAATATATATTCCACTTCATTTTCCGCCAAGCGCACATGGCTCACCACACTCGGATATTTGAGAACCACCAGGCGGCATTTGGCGCTTTCCGGAGTATCTTCGTTGGGGGATGCCTGCGAATGGTCGGCCACCACCGTGAAGTGGGATGGCTGGATTGAGCGATAGAGCGACATGGGGACTTGGAAAATCACTTCCGTTTGCGACGGGAACGTGCGCAGCAACTGTCTTTCTGGCACATGGATGCTACCGATGGGCACAGTGAGGCGTTTTTCCACTAAGCGGTCGACAACGAAAGAGATTTTCACCCGACTGGGCGTGATTTTCACGCCACGAATGGCATGCAGATTGGCAACGATGCTGCTGGAATTTTTAAACGCGGGCAAAAGGGCTGCGCGGATATAGACGGCACTGATGGTGTCGAGAACGGCTTGCGTGGCAAACACGGTTGCCGAATCAGGTGTCAGGCGCTCTTTGCCGATAATGGTGTATCCGTTTGCCGTGGAGATGTCGCCAAGCAAGCGGACGGGAACGCGCTTTGAGCGTCCGTGGTTATAATAGATGTCGAGCGTGTCGGGCTTAATGCTCGTGATTTGCGAACTGGCAGAGAGCGAGGGGCGAATCTGCTTGACAAGTTCAGACGTCAGAATCCGTATGTGGCCCTCCTGCGCTGTAAAGAGCGACGGGTCGAGCGTGAGGTCGGGCAACGTACGATTGTATTTATAGTTAAGCAACGTGGCGCCACGATCTTTTATGCTCACGCGAAGAGACGCTGGAAGGTCGCTGGTGATGACGATGCCCTTCGGCAGGTTTTTCTGGTCGATGCGTAGGTCGAACTCCTCCTCATGCACCTCGTTGAGCACCTGGAGAAACCAAAATGCCGTTGAGAGCGAGAGGAAGAACAGGAAGATGAGCGTTTGCTTGTTGCAAAGCTTCTTGAGAATGAAACTTGAATATTTGGGGATGCGCCTCATGGTTTGCAGTTTTTCACGAGTAGGTGGCAAGCGCAAACGGCCGCCAAGCTGGATGCTCTGGTTTTTTGATTGCGCGTTGGATAAGCAGGTGGACAAAATCGTTTCACCATTACAATAATGGCAACCACCATTACTTAAAAAAATTGGTACAACCAGAGCCTCCGTAAGGCATGACTCTGATTGTACCAATTCTTAGCAGGTCTCTGACGATGGCCTTGCCACGAGAATCCATTGCGAAACGGGAACAGGATGTTCCCCGCGTCACACGTTCCTCTGGCAAAAGGCAACGTTCACCCGCCTATTTTTAGGGATATTCTGGCATTTGACTGATGCGTGATACGCACCAAACGATGATTGCCAGTGCCCTTATTTGTTTTCAGTCACACCATTGGGCATGATGGCACTCTTCTCGAATTTCATTTTGACACCCGTGGCAACTTCCAGCGTCACGATGCCATTGTCGGCAATGTCTTTGATTGTGCCGTGGAGACCACCGATGGTCACAACTTCCTGTCCGTTCTTCAAACCATTGCGAAATTCCTGAATTTTCTTCTGCTTCTTGCTTTGCGGACGAATCATGAAGAAATAGATGATGGCGAACATGACAACCAACATAATGATGGTTGGCATCATGCTTTGCTGCTCAGGAGCAGCCTCCAAAAGGGCAAATAAGAGATTTGTCATTTTTCAGTTTCTGATTATGTTGTTGAATATATTTTTTTTATTTGTTGATTTTCCCCTCGTGCTTGAGCTGCTTGACGATATGGTCGAGCAGACCGTTGAGATAGGAAGCGCTTCGCGGCGTGCTGTAGACCTTGGCAATGTCGAGGTATTCGTTGAACGTCACGTTGAGCGGAATGGTCGGGAAATACAAGATTTCCGTCAGAGCGATTTGCGCGATGATGGTGTCCATGAAAGCCAGGCGATTGAATTCCCAATTCTTGCTATTCTTGCGGATATATTCACGCGTTTCTGCGCCTTGTTCCAGACTGTTGGAGAAGAGCTGCACGGCAAAGACGCGGTCATCATCGGAAGCAAACGGTGGCAGGAGCGGCTGCTCGTCGGTTGAGTCTTCCTTGAAGCGCTTGATGGTTTTGATGACGAAGGAGTCGATGATGTCCTTATCATCGTTCCAATAAAGGCTGTGGTCTTCGAGCAGCGACGTGAAGTCGTCGTTGTTGCAGATTACAGTTTTATAGAGCTTTCTCACCAACTCACGGTCGGCCTCATAGGAGAAATCTTCCTTCGTGAGGTAGAACTGGAACACTTCGCTTTCCAAAAACTTGGTGAGGAGTTTCTTTACGAACGGCTCTTCCTCCAGCCATTCTTTCTTTACATTCTCGCGATATTCGGTAAGCTGCTTGTTGGCGGCAAGCTGTTTCAGCAGCGCATTGGCTGCCAATCGTCCTTCGGGCGTTTCGCCTTTGAGTTCTGTTCCCAAACGCTTATTGCGAGCCCGGCTGCTCTCATCCTTCTGGACAGCCATTTCCTGAATTTCAACCAAGAGCGTCAGCAGATACTCATATAAATCGAATGCCTTGTTGAGGCTGAACATGAGTTCTTTCTCGGCGACCTCTATCGTCTTGCCTTCATTCTGGTAATAGGCATATACTAACTGAACTACCTTCAGTCGAATCAATTCTCTGTTTATCATAAATCTATATTGCTACAGGCTTTTGGTGAGTAGGTGTTCAGAATACTAATTTTGAACATCTATTATATGCTGCAAAAATACAAAAAAAAGGTCGGCCGTGCGATTTTTTCCATTTATTTTTTGGTACTTTGCAAAAATGCTTGCAAATTTGTATGACAAAGGCTGGCGATAAACAGCATGGATGTCTTGTGGCCTTTGCTTTTTCACCATACATTTGTACCCTCCGTCGGGAAGCGTATCAAACGACATTGGATTTAATCTACATAACCATTTTTATATCTACATGAACGATTCATTTAAAGGAAGAGCTGACAACGAGATTGTATTTTCTCGCTCAGTCAAAGCAGGGAAGCGCATTTATTATATAGATGTGAAGCAAGACAGAAACAGCGAACTCTATCTCTCTATCACTGAGAGCAAACGCATCAAGGATGGCGACGAAGAATCGCGCCCGGTTTTTGAAAAGCATAAGATTTTTCTTTACCGCGAGGACTTGAACAAATTCCTCACTGCCCTTCAAGCCGCAGCCGACTATGCCCAGGAGAAGGGCGGTCCCATCCCCCACTACGACCGTCACAACGACGAGTTCATCGTGGACGGACAGTTGTCGTCAGGACAGAGCGAGGCAATTCTTCGCAAGGCGGAGCGCGACTATGATTCTGCCCGCAAAATTCTTGATGATTTCAAATTGGATATGGATTTCTAATCTAAGTAATGTTGAAAAAATAACTTCCGCAATTTTGCCGTGGGCAAGTAATATTCTATTTACCCACCTGCCTTTTCGGCTCTTTTCGAACTTATTCTCAGTCACAATGCTCGCATTGCTCCTTCGAATAAGCTCAAAAATAGCTCTAAAATGCAGGTGCAAAATTGCGGAACTTATTCTTTCAACATTACTAAAAAAGCGGAGCGGAAGTTTTCTGCCCATTTGGAGCAGGGCGTTTTTGCCCGATAAATCTGTAGCAAACTGATTGAGAATAACTTTTCAGAGGGGCGTCGTTTTCCTTTGTCGGACAACGACGGTGCCCCATCAACCATGAACGACAAACAAAAAACAGCAAATGGCTAAACTAAACACCATCTCAAACGGAGAAATCAGCATCACGGTCAGCACGGCTGGCGCAGAAATGCAGAATCTCAAGGTTTTGGCTGGAGAACGGGAAATGCTCTGGCAGGGAATACCTGAATATTGGCACGGACGCTCGCCGATTCTCTTCCCCGCAGTGGGCGGACTCTGGAACGGCACTTACCGGCTGAACGGCAAGTCTTACTGCATGCCGAAACACGGTTTTATGCGCGAAAAGGAATGGACGCTTGAAGAGGAGACGGCCGACAGCCTGACCTATGTTTATAAGGACTGCGGAGAAAACCGCGAAGCGTTTCCGTGGCCCTACGAAGTGCGCGTCAGGTATGCCTTGGAAGGCCGCAGGGTGAAGGCCACCATGACGGTTCTGAACTTGGGCGACAGCACCATGTTCTTCCAAATGGGCGGACACCCTGGCTTCGTGCTCCCCGATTTCGACGAAGACGCTGCCGTTGACGGCTACTTGAAACTTGAAGGCAAAAACATCTCCCATGTGCTTCGCGCCACAGAGCAGGGATGCACAGAGCCTCAGCATTTTGACTTCCCGAAAGAGGCCGACGGACTGGTGCCGCTTGGCGTTGACACCTTTGCCAACGAGGCTTTGATTTTCGACGAGCACCAGGTTGAACGTGCCATTGTGCTCGACAAGGCAAAGCGCCCTCTGGCAGCCATAAAGAGTTCGGCTCCCGTTTGGCTGTTCTGGTCGCCGCAAGGTATGCACGCGCCATTCATCTGCGCCGAACCGTGGTATGGTCTTTGCGACCCCATCGGCTTTGAAGGCCCCGTGGAGAAACGCCCTTACATCAACACGGCCGAACCAGGACATACTTGGACTGGTTTTTATGAGATTGAAGTGCTCATTTGAGCAGGCGGAAACCGATGACGGCCCAACGCTGACATATCATCGGTTTTCATACAACGGCCTCTCTATGGCCAAGCAGCCTCAACAGGAAAAGGCCGCGACGACACGCCATAAGAAAAAAAGCACAAGATGCCCCATTGCAAGGCGCATCTTGTGCTTTTTCTCTTATTCCAACGTCCTTCCTACCAGACAGATATATAGGGTGCAAACGTCACAACGTTTTCTTTGGCATCTTTGATTTCATACAAGGGGACACCGTCTTCGCTCTCCGTTTCTTTCAAGCCCACATTAGGACTGAGGCGGAAGTCTTTGCCTGATTGTTGCGGCACGTATTCCAACACGCCCCTGAAGAGATGGCAGGCAGCAACCGACGCACTGCCCTTCCCCACTTCCTTAACAAAATAGGGCAGCATGGAAAATTCAACCATGACTTCGTCTCCAGAATTCCACGTGCGGTCAATAACAAAATATCCGTTCTCCACAACGGAGGTGAGGCTCTCACGCCCGTTGATATAGAATGTCGGTGTCTTTGTCCTGGGAGATGCGGCTCTCGTCTCCACGTCGTCAAGCTTTGCATCGTTGGAAAACACATATTTCTCCTTAGGTTCAAAATGGCCTACGGCCCATCCGGGAATGCGCACATGCAGGCGGACATGGAAACGGCCACGCGAATAGCCCGTCAAACGGATTTTCACCCGTCCTTCAAGGGGCATACCCGTCATCTGGTCGACAATGATGTTGAGTTCATCCGACAGGACGTGTGTCGTGCTATTGGTGAACAGGTTCACCCAAAGGTCTTCACCCGACGTGGCATAAATCATTCCTGTGGCATCCACCAATGCTTGAGATGCCGTATGCTTCTCAAAAGACACTGGCGACGGAGAAATCACCTCGCGCATCAAATCGCCCCAAAGAACGCGCTCAGAGAGATCCATGAAGCGACTGTCGGCTGATTCGAGAAACAATCCTCCGGCCTGCTCTATGAGAAGAGCGTTCCGAAGCATGCGCTCGCTCAGCCCTTTCTCGCAAGCTCCTGTCAGTGTGGCTGTCGGCAGCGTTTCTTCCTTCCACGCCTTCAAGGCTTTTTTGTATGCCTTGCCAACAGGCTTGACCGCTCTTGCCTGCAATGTTTTGTTAACACGTAGCGCCATGCCGCGCAAATCGTTATAACTTTCGCCCCACAAAACGACACTGTCGGCAGGCACGAAGGCAAGCGGCGTTTTCAGGCGCTTTTGGGCCGTTGACAGGATGCAGGAAGACAACAGAATAATCAATAAGGTATAGCGTTTCAGTGATATCATTTTTTTAGAAATGGAATGTGAGGGATTTAGGATGCAGGACATAAAAGATGCAGGACATAAAAAAGACGGGGAGGAAACCGTTGGAATACTTCATCGCGCTGAACTTCCCTAAACAGGTCGTTGCCGAAACGGGCCAATGACACGATTAAATCAAAAGAATTGCCCAACTCATGCTTCTGTCTTTATTTAGCCCACTTCTCAAAACGCAAAAACCGAAGCTAACGACTGATAAACAGTTTGTTAGCCTCGGTTTTGTCGGAAAGAGGCGACTCGAACGCCCGACCCCTACGTCCCGAACGTAGTGCGCTACCAACTGCGCTACTTTCCGATTTTGCGATGCAAAGTTAAGTAATAAATTCCAAGTGGCGAAATTTATTTGTCTATTTTTTTATGATAATGTCAATAATTATTTTCGGGTTGACCGGGTCGTTGGTGATGAGAAGCACTCTTCTGCGGCCTTTAAATCCCTGGTTGGTCGGACTGGTAGAGATTTTCAGTTTGTCGCTCTGCCCCGGTTTGAGTGTGCGTTTTCCGATGCTGACGCTGAGGCCGGGGTTGTACACCTGCAAAGCGGTGACCACCAGGGGCGACTGTCCGGCATTGGTGAGTTTCACCTCGCGCTTCTGGCGCTTCGTGCTGCCGTTGAAATTAAAATGGATGGTGGTGCTATCTATCACGGCCGATGGAGCCGTCGACAACTGTTCGTCGGTGTATTCCTGTTCTGGCAACAGCGTGGCGGAGACATTTAGCTCGTTGTCACGACTGACGCGGTCGCCGGCAAAGCGGCTGACGTAGACGCTGGTCTGTGTCAGTCCGTAGTTGCGCAGGAGTTCGCTATTAAGCGTCAGATAGAGGCGTCCGCTGCGTCCCGGGCGTATGACTTCTGGTTCCGAAACCACTTTGAGATACTTCGGCAGGTGCATGAGCTGCGGCGTAATCGACTGGCGCCCGCTGTTGTACACTCTGACTTCCTTCACGGGGTTGTCGCCTCTGTAAACGTCGTCAAACTCGACATTGTCGGTCTCCAGATATAAATCTCCGACATGGTAGGGCAAATCTGTTTTTCCGCTGTTGAGCGTTTGCGCAACACTTCCGCTGAGGGTGAGATAGAAGGGCTTTTCCTTGAGATTGGTGTAAACGGCCACCTGCTTCTCAAAATGGCCAAGCAATTCGGCGTCAAATGTTGCCGAGATGAAGCCGTACTCACCGGGCTGAATGGGCGTCTTTGTCCAGTCAACGAGCGTGCAACCGCAATCGGGATGCACGTCTTTGATGGTCAACGGTTCCCTGGAATCGTTGAAGATTTTGAATGTGGCCTTGCCCGGGGCGTGCCAAAGGAGTGTACCAAATTCATGGCGCACATTGTCGAAGCGCACTTGCGCCGAGACGCTCGCCGTTGCTGACAAACCGCAGATGGCGGCGGCGATTATGTATTGTTTGATGCGTTGCATAAATAAACTGAAAGTCTTGCTTTTTGAAAAGGAACCTCCCGCTGAACCATCCGTCTCTGATGCTTCAACGGGAATACTTATGGCAAAGTTAGGAAAAAATTCGGAATACTTTTGGTGTTTCGGCAGATGTTGCCTACTTTTGCCTTACAGATTTAACGTGCGTTGAAAGTTTGAGGCTCTCGGCGTGCATTTTGGCATGAACTGCCGTGCCATCACGAACATAGGCTCCACGAAGTTACATTTCCAGACCACACTCATAAGCAGATGGTCATATATAAGCAGATGCTCATATACATATACCAGAACGTAATATACATGGAGCTTTATCTTTTCTGACACCCACCTAACTGAAAACATCACAATGACAAAATTCATATCGTGGAATGTCAACGGGCTAAGAGCCTGTAACGGCAAAGGTTTTAGCGAAGCCTTCAAGGCCCTTGATGCCGATTTCTTCTGCTTGCAGGAAACGAAGATGCAGGCCGGACAACTCGACCTTCAGTTTGAAGGCTATAAGAGCTATTGGTCGTATGCCGACAAGAAGGGCTATTCTGGAACTGCCATCTATACGCGCCATGAACCTTTGGCCGTCAGCTACGGCCTCGGCATCGACGAACACGACCACGAAGGACGCGTCATCACGTTGGAGATGCCGGAATATTTTGTGGTTACGGCCTATGTTCCCAATTCGCAAGATGGCTTGCGCCGCCTGGACTACCGCATGAAATGGGACGAGGACTTCCGCAACTACCTCATGGAGCTACGAAAGAAGAAACCTGTCATTGCCTGCGGCGACTTCAACGTAGCACACCAGGAAATCGACCTGAAAAATCCGAAGTCTAACCGCCGCAATGCGGGCTTCACCGATGAAGAACGCGAGCAATTTTCCGACCTTCTCAATGCCGGCTTCACCGACACTTTCCGCTTCTTCCACCCCGACGAAACGGGCATCTACTCTTGGTGGTCCTACCGTTTCAAGGCGCGGGAGAAAAACGCTGGATGGCGCATTGACTATTTCATCGTGTCGGACGACCTCAACGACCAACTGGCCGATGCGAAAATCCATACGGAAATCTTCGGCTCAGACCATTGCCCGGTCGAAGTGGTACTGAAATAACAAAGGGAAGAAACGGCAAGAAGTTGTAAACATCTGCTGGCAACGGCCTTACGCTTGTTTCGCCACGCCTGCTTCTCCAAAGCCTCCTCACCCCATTCCGATAGACATCAACTCAATCCAATAGAATCTAATGAAAACGTTTTTCAAGCAAGTGCTGGCCGTTGTGGTCGGCATGCTGATTGTTTCTGCCTTCACCTTCCTAATGGGCTTTATCATGCTGGGCGCCATGCTGAGTGCGGGCGACAGCAAACCGGTCATCAAAAATGGAAGTGTTTTACGCATCAACCTCTCCGGCAATCTGCAGGAACGCGTACAGGAGAATCCCGTCAGCGCGTTCCTCGGCATGTCTGGCACGGAAGAGCAAGGCCTTGACAACATCCTGAAATCCATCAAAATCGCTGCCACCAACGACAAAATCTCTGGCATCTATCTTGAAAGCGGCATATTCAGTGCCGACATGGCCTCGCTGGAAGAAATACGAAAGGCACTGACCGACTTCAAAAAAAGCGGCAAGTTCATCATTGCCTATGGCGACAGCTATTTGCAAGGGGCCTACTATGTGGCCAGCGTGGCCGACAGCCTCTACATCAACCCGAGCGGCATGCTCGACTGGCACGGCATCGCCTCGCAGCCGATGTTCTATAAGGAACTCCTGGAGAAGGTCGGCGTGAAGATGCAAGTGTTCCGCGTGGGCACTTTCAAAAGTGCCGTCGAGCCGTTCATCCGCACTGACATGAGCGACGCCAACCGCGCTATGGTTCAGTCGTTCATCAACGACATCTGGACAGTGGCCTGCAAGGATGTCTCTGCCTCGCGAAAAATCTCTGTCGACAGTCTGAACGCTCTGGCAGACAACTACATGGCGCTCACGGATGCCAACGACTATGTGCGCACACGCCTCGTTGACCACACCGCCTATATCGACGAAGTCAGAGAGACCTTGCGCCGCCTAACAAAAACGGAACACCTGAACATGGTGTCGCCCGCAGAATTGGCCGCCTATGATGAAAGCGCCAACGGGGCAAACGGACAAATTGCCGTTTATTATGCCCAGGGCGACATCGTTGGCAGCGAAGTAGAAGGCGTAATATCAAGCGGACAGCAGATTCTCGGCCCGAAAGTTGTTGACGACCTCGACCGTCTTTGCAACGATGAAAACGTGAAGGCCGTGGTGCTCCGCATCAATTCTGGCGGCGGAAGTGCCTATGCCTCCGAACAGATGTGGCGCGCGGTACAGTTGCTTAAGAAGAAAAAGCCCGTTGTCGTGTCGATGAGCGGCATGGCGGCTTCTGGCGGCTATTATATGTCTTGCGGTGCTGATTACATCGTTGCCGAACCGATGACGCTAACTGGTAGCATCGGCATCTTCGGCATGGTGCCAGACGCTACTGGCTTGCTGACGGAAAAACTCGGCCTGCACTTCGACGTTGTGAAAACCAACGAAGCCTCGGATTTCGGCGCTATGGGACGCGGCATCAACGCCGGAGAGGCAGCAGCCATGCAACGCTATGTGGAGCGTGGCTATGCCTTGTTCCTCCGCCGCGTGGCCGACGGCCGAAACATGACGACGGCACAGGTGGACAGCATCGCACAAGGACGTGTATGGACGGGCCGCCAAGCGCTGAACCTCAAGCTTGTTGACAAACTCGGAACGCTTGAAGATGCCATTCGCGAAGCTGCACGCCGCGCCAAAGTGGCCGACTATGGCATCATGGCTTATCCGGCACCTGCGGACTGGTACACGCAACTCTTCAGCGACGTGAAAGACGACTATATGGAAAACCGCGTCAAAGGCATGCTGGGGGTCTACTATAAGCCGCTGCAATTTGTCTATACGCTTCAAGGCACCGACTGCCTGCAAGCCCGTATGCCGTTTGACCCTAACCTCAGATGATGCACAAGAAAATGTCTGCCGCCCAGCGCTTCCAAAGCCTATTGTGGCCTTTGGCCTGTCTTTACGACCTCGTCATGAGTTTGCGCAACGCTGCCTTCAACCGCGGCTGGCTGCCCTCTCGGAGGTTTCCATGCGCCACCATCGCCATCGGCAATTTGGCCGTTGGCGGCACAGGCAAAACGCCACACGCGGAATATCTCCTGCGCCTGCTTTCCCCGCAACACCGCGTGGCGCTCCTAAGCCGTGGCTACGGACGCCGAACGCACGGTTTTGTCATGGCCAACGCGGAGAGCACGGCCTCTGACATCGGCGACGAACCGCTGCAAATGCAACGCAAATTCCCGCAGGTGCAGGTGGCGGTCGACGAGAAACGTTGTGAAGGGATGGAACGCCTGTTGGCGCAAGCCAAGCGCCCGGAAGTCGTGGTGCTCGACGATGCCTATCAGCATCGCTACGTCTGTGCTGGTCTCTATATTCTCTTGACGGACTTCAGCCGCCTTTACGTTGATGATTTCGTGCTTCCGGCAGGCCGCTTGCGCGAATCGAAACGAGGGGCGCGACGGGCGCAGGTTGTCATCGTCACGAAATGCCCCGAAGGGCTCAACGAAGCGCAACGCTCCGACATCAGGCAGCGCCTCCGCCTTTCTCCGTCGCAAAAACTCTTCTTCACCACGTTTCGCTATGGCGAGCGCCGCCCTCTGTTTGCAGAGGGAAAGCAGTGTACCACGTCTAGCTCCGTCTTGGCGCTGACTGGCATCGCACGTCCGGAACCTCTCTACGAACATTTGCGCCGAGAGCGGTTTCAAGTCACGCCATTGCGCTTCCCCGACCACCATGCGTTCACGCCTTCCAGCATTGCCTTGATAAACCGCACCTTCTCGGAAATGCCCGAAGACACGATGGTGGTGACAACGGAGAAAGACGCCGCCCGCCTGCGCTCCATTGCCAATCAGCTCTGCCCTTCACTGCGCCGCCAACTTTTGGTGCAACCCATCGAAGTGGCCTTCCTGAAAGAAAACGGGAAACCAACCGAAGAATTATTCACCCAAATCATTAATAACTATGTTACAAGCAATCAAACAAACGGCTGAGTGGATCAAGCAACACACTGCCTCTCGTCCGAAAACAGCCATCATATTAGGCACAGGTCTCGGACGTCTGGCCGCCGAAATTGAAATCATCGACGAATTTCCTTACGCCGACATCCCCAACTTCCCGGTTTCAACCGTTGAGGGCCACAGCGGCCGTCTGCTCTTCGGTCGCTTGGGCGGCAAGGAAGTCATGGCGCTTGAAGGACGTTTCCATTATTATGAAGGCTACGACATGAAGCAGGTCACCTTCCCTGTCCGTGTCATGTATGAATTGGGCATCAAAAACCTCTTCGTCAGCAACGCCTCTGGAGGTGTGAATCCGGAATTTGAAATTGGCGACCTCATGCTCATCACCGACCACATCAACTTCCTGCCAGAACATCCGCTCCACGGGCCAAACTTCCCGACGGGTCCCCGTTTCCCGGATATGCACGAAGCCTACGACAAGGCATTTTTGCAGCAGGCCCGCGACATCGCCAAAGAAAAAGGCATCAAGGTGGTTGAAGGTGTTTACCTCGCCACGCAAGGCCCAACTTACGAGACACCGGCAGAATATCGCATGTATCGCACTTTCGGTGCCGACGCCGTGGGCATGAGCACTGTGCCTGAAGTCATCGTTGCCCACCATTGTGGCATCCGCACTTTCGGCGTGAGCATCATCACGGACTTGGGAGTTCCTGGAAAAATCGTTGAGGTGAGCCACGAAGAAGTGCAGCGTGCTGCCAACGCCGTACAACCGCTCATGGCGGAAATTTTCCGTTCTCTCATTGCCAAATTAGAAGAATAACTCAGGGTGTCCCCACGCCTTTTTCCCAACGGAATGGAAAAAGGGGAATGGAGAAGAAACGAGCAATCATAACTTGGAACCCAACACCCTCATCTGTAAACAAATAAAGATGGAAAATATTTTTTATTTAGACGCCAACCGCCAAAAGAACGGTCCGCTGAAAGACAGCGAACTCTTGGGACGCGGCGTGACGGCCTCCACCCTGGTGTGGATGCCAGGACTGACGCAATGGACGCCAGCCGGACAGGTGCCGCAACTTGCACACCTGTTTAACGGACAACCAAGTCCAGTCGCAGCCGAACAGCCTGTTTACCACACTGAAACAACTGAAGCTGGCACGGAGCCGGCCTACGCCGCCACAGAGCAGAGCGGGGCCGCCGTGCAGCAGGTGGTGGTCAACACGGAGTCGCCAACGAATGTCTGCGGCGCCATCGGCATGACCTTGGCCATCCTGCTTTTCGTTCTTTGGATTCCAGGCGTCGGCCTGGCCATCGCATGGCTTGTCGCCCTGATATTCTCAATCATCGGCGTCTGCCGTCCGAAGAAAGGCATGGCCATTGCTGGCCTCATCATCACGGTTCTCCTGCTCCTCGCTGGAATCGTTTCTCTGATATTCGGCTTCACCTTGTTGAAGAGCCTCTTCTGATAAGTAATGGTGAAAGAATAAGTTGAGCAATTTTGAACACCTACTTACCATTACTAAACATCCGCCGCGTGTGCATACAAAGCATCACGCGGCGTTTTTTTAGTACACCATTAAAAATGCCAGTGAAAAACATAGATTTAATCAGATATTATAATTAACTTTGCCATTGGATTATATGGATGAGACGTAACAAAAAACACTTTCATTCCTAAACATAGACTACAACAAAACATTTAATATCTAATCAATCAACCTATGAAGTTTAACAAAATTGTAGCGTTAGCATTTGCTGCAGTACTGGGCTTCGGTGCTCAAACTGCTAATGCACAGTCTCTTTCGCCTTCAACAAAATGGCATTGGGACAAGGGTACCATCGTAGTTGAAACTCCTGCACGCCCCGCTGGTCAGAAGAACGTTCTCGGCCTCAAGTTGCCAAAGTACAAAACCGTACGCATCGGCCTCGTTGGTCTTGGTATGCGCGGCCCTGGTGCTGTCGACAATTTCTGCGTTCTCCCTGGCGTTGAAATCGTTGCACTCTGCGACTTCGTTGAAGCTCGCGCCGTTGCACAAAACGAAAAGCTCCGCAAGAGAGGACTTCCCCCCGCAGCCATCTATTCTGGCGAAAACGGCTATAAGGAACTCTGCGCTCGCCCTGACATCGACCTCGTTTACATCGCAACCGACTGGGCACACCACTTCCCCGTTGCTGAATGCGCACTGAAACACGGCAAGAACGTTGCCGACGAAGTGCCTTCTGCAATGAACCTCGAAGAATGCTGGAAGCTCGTTGACCTTTCGGAGAAGATGCAGAAAAACTGCATGATCCTCGAAAACTGCTGCTACGACTGGTTTGAAATGCGCACTTTGAACATGGCACAGCATGGCGTATTCGGAGAAATCCTCCGCGCTCAGGGTGCCTATATCCACAACCTCGACGACTTCTGGGATTACTACTGGAAGAATCCTGATGGATCAGACCCCGAACAGCTCGGCTGGCGCTTGAAATACAACCGCGAAAACCGCGGTGACGTTTACGCCACTCACGGCCTCGGCCCTGTCGCTCAGGCCCTCGACATCCACCGCGGCGACCGCATGACAACACTCGTTGCCATGGACACGAAGAGCGTACACGGTAAAGAACTCGTTGAGAAGAAAACTGGCAAGCCTTGCAACGACTTCCGCAACGGCGACCACACGACAACGTTGATTCGCACTGCCAACCACAAGGTGATTGAATTGCAGCACGACGTTATGAACCCACAGCCATACAGCCGCTTGTATCAGCTGACTGGTACTAAGGGTTTTGCAAACAAATATCCTGTTGAAGGCTACGCTGTTGACGCCAGCCAGCTCAAGAACGCTGGCCACCAGCCACAGGTTGACAACCTCTCTTCACACAGCTTTATGCCAGAAGCTGAAAAAGCTGCCCTCGAAAAGCAGTACGAACACCCAATCCTTGCCAAGTTTGGTAAGCTCGCCAAGGAAGTTGGTGGTCACGGCGGTATGGACTTCATCATGTGCGCTCGTTTGATTTACTGCCTCCAGCACGGTTTGCCACTCGACATGGACGTTTACGACCTCGCTGAATGGTGCTGCATCGCTGAACTCGGTGCCCTCTCAATGGACAACAACTGCGCTTCTGTGACGTTCCCCGACTTCACTCGTGGTCACTGGAATGACGTGAAGGGCTACAAGCACAAATATGCTTCTGCAGAAGAGGAAGCTGCCGTTGAAGCTTCTTCAAAGGCATGGACTGCTGCTTGGAAGGCTGCTGGCGCGAAGAACAACCTCTGGAAGCTCTTCGATGCTATGACTAAGGCCGACGCCAAGAACAAGGCTAAGGCTACCAAGGCTTACGCAAAGGCATTGGCCAAGACTCGCGCTGCTGCCGCCAAAGCTCTCTAATTGAAACGGAATGGCTTAAAAGCCAAGACATAAACCATCCTAAAGGCATATCAAGGTTTTCCCTTGGTATGCCTTTTTTCTATGCGAAAAAGAATTACCACATCTTACACACTTTCTTATCTCTACCAGCCATACCCCCCTGCGCGTAATAACAATCAAGCTTACATTGACTTAATACAGATTTACTTTACACGGTTTTAACATTTAAAAGAAAGTGC
>OHRX01000319.1_pt1 | contig 15795 bp, 12 predicted proteins | sample 1578581 | NCBI WGS metagenome assembly OHRX01 (sample SAMEA3879573, study PRJEB24766) | human gut metagenome | biome: human-associated habitat; feature: feces | place: USA | collected 1985/1987 | reverse complement strand
CCGCCGTAACCGTATAGCCTTTCACGTAGCTGCTGGTGGCGCTGCCGGTGTAGGTGGCGACGGCGGTATAGCGGTCTGCCACGGCATAACCGTCCATGTTGGCGGTATTGTCGGTCTGCCACTGAATATCGGAGAGCGTCAGGGTCCTGCCGCCGTCCTCAATGCTCTTGGGGATGTACTGTGTATCCTGCTCGGCAAGATTGGGATAGCTGCGCTTGACGGAAAGCTGCTTTGTAGAACTGCCGTAGCCGGACGGCTCGACCTGCACTATTTCATGAAACCCAACTCCGGACCCGGACAAAGCAGAAACTACGGTGCGGAGCGTGCCAAGGGCGACTACCTGCTCATCCTCGACAGCGACGTGGTGCTTCCCGAGGGCTACCTCACAGCCATATCGAAGGAACTGGACCGCGAGCCTGCCGATGCCTTTGGCGGACCCGATTGTGCACACAGCTCTTTCACACCGACGCAGAAAGCCATTTCCTACAGTATGACCTCGTTTTTCACCACAGGTGGCATTCGGGGCGGAAAGAAGAAACTTGACAAGTTCTACCCCCGATCGTTCAACATGGGCGTACGGCGCGAGGCCTACCAACAACTGGGAGGCTTCTCAAAGATGCGATTCGGCGAAGATATCGACTTCTCCATCCGTATCTTCCAGGCGGGACTGCACTGCCGCTTGTTTCCCGAGGCGTGGGTATGGCACAAACGACGCACCGACTTCCGTAAGTTCTGGCGACAGGTTTTCAACAGCGGAATTGCACGAATCAATCTCTACAAGAAATATCCCGACTCTCTAAAGATCGTCCACCTTCTGCCCGCTGTCTTCACGGCAGGTGTCATCGCCCTGGCCTTGCTCTTCATAGCGGGCGTGATAGTCTATGGACTGGCCACCAACGAAGAGACACGCAGTCTTGGAACATGCGCCATGGGGATTGCGGCGGCGCCCATCTTGCTTTATTCGCTGCTCATCCTCGCTGACTCGACACTGCAAAACCGCAGTCCGCGCATCGGCGTACTGAGCATCTGCGCAGCCTTCGTGCAGCTTACGGGCTACGGATGCGGCTTCTTCAAAGCATGGTGGCGGCGCTGTGTCTGCGGCAAGGACGAATTTCAGGCTTACGAGAAGACGTTCTACAAATGAGCAACGGCAAACTGAACATCAACGACTGGGCGGAGGAAGACCGCCCACGCGAACGTCTGGAGCGACTGGGAGCCGAATGGCTGTCCAACGCGGAACTGCTGGCCATCCTGATCGGTTCGGGCAACGCACACCAGACAGCAGTCGATCTGATGAAACAGGTGCTCGGCGACTGCAACAACAACCTCAACACACTGGGAAAACTGTCCATCAAGGACTTGGAGAGATACAACGGCATCGGACCAGCCAAGGCCATCACAATCCTTGCGGCATGCGAACTGGGCAAACGGCGAGCCAAAGAGAAGGCAGAGGAGCGGAGAGACCTGGGATCAGCGACGGCCATCTACAATTTTATGCACCCACAAATGCAGGACCTTGACGTGGAGGAAGGATGGGTGCTATTGATGAACCAGCATTTCAAACTGATCGAAGCAAAACGCATCTCGTTTGGTGGATTTACCGAGACCGCCATCGACGTGCGCGTCATCCTGCGCGAGGCAATTCTAAAAAATGCCACCATACTTGCCATCTGCCACAATCACCCCAGCGGCAACGCCGTACCAAGCCGAGCCGACGACCAACTGACACAACGGGTGCAAAAGGCATGTGAGGTGATGCGCATCCATTTCCTCGACCATATCATCGTCTGCGACGGCCACTATTTCAGCTATAACGAGCAGGGCAGACTTTAACCACCACCCTCAAAATGCCTCCCCACCCCACACGTCCCCTTACTGCATACGAACTCTTCCACCTCCAATCATCGCTCTTACAAAACGACGTAACATCAACCCCAACAGGTGTCACCATCAACCTAAAGACGACAAATAGATGCGCATTTTGTTTCCAAATTCTTAAATTAACATACACTATTAAAACAAAAACAAAAAAAGCACAAACAGGACACATAGAATCACATATTTTTCTTAACTTTGTGGGCATGAAGATGGATATTGACCAAATCAAACAAACAATTTACGACATTGTCGTATGCATCCCTGAAGGCTGTGTGACCACTTATAGCGACGTGGCCCGGTTTGCTGGGATGCCCAATCATGCGCGTGTGGTCGGTAAAATCCTTCGCGAGACACCCCAAGATCTTGCTATCCCCTGCCATCGCGTGGTAGGTTCAGGAGGCCGGCTGGCCTCGCAACCATCAGACCAACGCAAACTACTCGAAGAGGAGGGCGTGCCTTTCCTTAAAAGCGGGCGTGTCGATATGCGCAATGCCTATTGGGATTACAACTCGCTGATACGGTTCTAAGTTCCACGTTTCGACTTACAAAATCCAAAGACCATTTGCCCACAAAGGGGAAAAACGACGGCATACGGCTCGTTATCACGCCTTTCTCTTTGCCATATCTCATATTTTTCTTACTTTTGCAATTCAATAAGCGCATGATCCTTTCCACCCCCAAGGGAAAGGGCGGCTAAAAGGCCGCAGCCGAGGGAGGGAGCGCAAAAACCAAGACAGCAATGGCAAGTTTGAAAAGTTTGGCTAAGGACACGGCCATCTATGGGCTGAGCAGCATCGTGGGACGTTTTCTCAACTACCTGCTCGTACCCCTCTACACGGCAAAGATGAGCGCCGAGAGCGGCGGCTACGGCGTCATCACCAATATGTATGCCTACACCGCACTGCTGCTCGTCATCCTCACCTACGGTATGGAGACCACCTTCTTCCGCTACGCCAACAAGGAGGGGGAGGATGCGCGACGCGTCTATTCGACGACCTTATGGATGGTGGCGGCGACCAGTGCGATCTTCGTACTGCTCGTGCTGGCATTCATCCACCCGATTAGTTCCTTCATGGGGTATGCTGACCACCCCAGCTACGTCTGGGTGATGGCAGCAACGGTGGCTCTCGATGCATTCCAATGCATTCCCTTCGCCTACCTGCGCTATCAGAAACGGCCCATCAAGTTTGCCTCGCTCAAACTGCTTTTCATCGTACTCAACATCGCACTCAACCTCCTCTACTACGTCATTCTCGGCGGTACAGAGGTGGGCTACGCCTTCTATATCAACCTGGCCTGCACAGGATCTATCACATTCTGCTTCTGGCAGGAGCTGCGCGGCTTCACAGCGGGTTTCGAGGGCTGATGCGACGGATGCTCACCTACGCATGGCCGATTCTCATCCTCGGCATTGCTGGCATTCTCAACCAGACGGCAGACAAGATTCTCTTTCCCTATCTCTACAAGGCGGGTAATGCCCATTCGGAACTGGGCATCTATGGTGCAGCCTCGAAGGTGGCGATGATTATGGCAATGATCACACAGGCATTTCGCTACGCCTATGAACCTTTCGTCTTCGGAAAGTCAAAGGATAAGGACAACCTCGACACCTATGCCAAGGCGATGAAGTATTTCCTCATCTTCACCCTGCTGGCCTTCCTCTGCGTGGTGGGCTATATGGACATATTGCGCCACATCATCGGGCGCGACTACTGGCCTGGACTGCGGGTCGTGCCGATCGTGATGGCGGCAGAGATCATGATGGGTATTTACTTCAACCTTAGCTTCTGGTACAAATTGATTGACAAAACGATATGGGGTGCGGTATTCTCGGGGGCAGGATGTCTGGTACTGATAGGCGTAAATGTCGTGTTTGTGCCGCAATACAGCTACATGGCGTGTGCCTGGGCAGGCTTTGCGGGTTATGCCACAGCCATGATCCTCTCCTATTTTGTCGGTCAGCGCAAATTCCCCATCAATTACCCCATCGGACAGATGATGGTCTATGTCGGCCTGGCCGTAGTCCTCTTTGCGGCAATGAACTGGACCAACAATACCTTGGGAACGGTGGCGGCCCTCGGCGTCAACACATTGCTCATCGGCATCTTCGTAGCCTACACGGTGATGAAAGATCTGCGTCACGCACGCAAACCCATTCACACGAACAAAAAACAATAGAATCATGAAGATAGACAAGCGCGAACATCGCTTCGCAGGCATCCTCTCGCTCTTCGCCCTACTGCTTCTGGCAAGTTGTACGGGGGAGCAATTCCACGTTTCGGGAACGATTGGCAACGCCAAGGACTCGACGCTCTACTTCGAGCACAACACGCTCGACGGATTCAAGGTAGTGGACTCCGTGAAGTTGGACGACAAGGGGCAGTTTGCCTTTGCCGGCGACAAGGCCAACAATCCTGAGTTTTACCGTCTGCGCATTGCCGGACAGATCATCAACATCGGTATTGACTCGACAGAGACGGTACAACTGGAGGCCTCCTACCCAATGATGGCCACCAACTACAAGGTGGAAAACTCCTATGAGAACGAGAAAATACGCGAACTGGCCCTGAAGCAAATCGCCCTGCAAGCACAATGCAACCAGCTTGTCATGAGCGACACGGGCAACGTGGATGCTGCCATCGACCTGCTGATACGGACCTACAAGGACGACGTGATGCGCAACTACATTTTCAAGGAGCCGATGCGGGGCTATGCTTACTTCGCTCTCTTCCAGTATGTGGTCATCAACGGCAATCCCATCATGATCTTCAACCCACGCATGGATGCCACGGACAACAAAGTCTTCGGCGCAGTCGCCACCTCGTGGGACACATTCTACCCGAACACGGAGCGCACACAGAACCTGCACAACATCACGCTCAAGGGCATGAAGGACGAGCGCATCGTGGAAAACAACAAGCGGACCATGGCGGCAGAGACCGCCAAGGTGCAGGAACTCGGCGTGATCCCCATCACACTGCCCGACAACCACGGACAGCAGCAGAGCCTCACCTCGCTCAAAGGCAAGGTAGTGATGCTCGACTTCCATGTCTTCGGATCGAAAGAGTCAGCACAACGCATCATGGTCTTGCGACAATTGTATGACAAGTATCATGCCCAGGGCTTCGAAATCTACCAGGTCAGCTACGATACCAACGAGCATTTCTTCAAGACTCAGACGGAATCGCTGCCTTGGATCTGTGTATGGGATCCAGAAGGAGGCGACTCGCAGACGCTCGTAAGCTATAACATCCAAAGCATCCCGACCTACTTCATCATCGACCGCAACAATCAGCTGCAGAAGCGCGACGTGCAGATCCAGGACTTGGATGCGGAGATCCAGCACTGGCTGGGACAGGGGGTGAAGTAAAACAAAGACAAGGAGGAAAACGATATGGACTGGCTTCGACTCATTTCCAACAAGCGGCTGGGACAGGAAACGCGCCACCCGCTACGCCATGACGACCGATCGGAGTTTAAGCGCGACGGCGACCGACTGATCTATTCGGCTCCGTTTCGACGTTTGCAGAACAAGACGCAGGTCTTCCCGCTCCCAGGGTCGGTCTTTGTCCACAACCGACTGACCCACTCCTTGGAGGTATCATCGCTGGGAAAGTCGCTGGGCGACGACGTGGCACGCATCCTCACGGATCGACACCCTCACCTCCGCGGGACACTTTTTGAGGAGATTGGTACGATAGTGCAGACTGCAGGACTTGCCCACGATATGGGCAATCCTCCTTTCGGCCATAGTGGCGAGCAAGCGATACAGAGTTTCTTCACAGAAGGATCTGGCAGCGACCTGAAGAAAAAGGTGAGCGCGCGCTTCTGGGATGACATCACCCACTTCGAGGGCAATGCCAACGCCTTCCGCCTACTTACTCACCAGTTTCAGGGTCGTCGTTTCGGTGGATTCGTCATGACCTATTCGACATTGGCGGCTATCGTCAAATACCCGTTCAGTTCCAATTTGGCAGGCTCGCACGGCAAGTTTGGCTTCTTCGAATCAGAGCGCGAGGACTTCGAGCGCATTGCTGAGGACCTCGGCATGCGCTGCTTGGAGCACGATGAAGGTACTTCCGTCCGCTATGCGCGTCATCCGTTGGTGTTTCTGATGGAAGCTGCAGACGACATCTGCTATGAGATCATGGATATCGAGGATGCCCACAAACTACACCTATTGTCGTTTGAGGAGACTGCCGACCTACTCCTGGGCTTCTTTGATGAGCGAGAAAGACAAGGCATTCGCCAGCGTCTGATAGAGGAGGAGGTGACAGACGAAAACGAGCAGGTAGTGTATATGCGCGCCTGTGCAGTCGGTGCTTTGGAACGGGAATGCGTACAGGCGTTTGTCAATCACGAGGAAGAGATACTGGAGGGATCCTTTCAAGGACCGCTCGTCAGACATATCAACGAACTCCAACGCCAAGCGTACTGCCGTTGCTCTGAGGTGTCGAAGGCCAAAATATACCGCTCCAAACCAGTTCTCGACGTGGAGCTGTCGGGCTATAAGATCATGGAGACCCTCATGGAAGCCCTAATCAATGCGGCAGTAGAGCCAGAGAAATATCACAGCCAGCAACTCATCCGTCGCTTTTCGAGCCAGTACGACATCCACAACCCGTCGCTGGAGAAACGCGTCATGGCCGTCATCGACTATATCAGTGGCATGACGGATGTCTATGCGCTCGACATCTATCAGAAAATCAATGGCATCAGTTTGCCGATAGTATAGAATCAGTGTTAGCCTTGCGGGCTATCGCTTGCTGACAAGAGCAATAAAACTTCCTGGGGGGGCACGACTTCGGAAAGAAGTCGCGTCGATAGTAGTTAGTGAAAGGGGTGGTTATTGTATTTCCAAGAGGCGCTCTCCTTGTGTGGTTGCCACACGGAGGCACACCTTGCCAACCTCGTGAAGCACCGCTGCAGGTACGCTGACGCACGCATCCTGAGAATAATAGTCGGGCACGTCGTTCTGATCATGTGCCAAAGTGAGCCAACAACAGCGGATGCCATCAGCAAGGATGGTGACAGAATCGCGCACGATCCCTATCTTTTGTTGCGTAGGAGCATTTTCCTTGCGTCCCACCTTGATCGTGAGCACCAGGTTAAGATAGCGCTTGTCAGCCGAAAACCATGCTCGTGCATTGCCAATAGGGTCTTTCTTGACCGCCATTCCTTCTTTCCGATCCACGACGCCGACCATCAAGACGGGAGTAAGTCCTTTGACGCTGGTCACTCCTTCGACCACCTGCCCATGGTAGAGCAAAGCACGACAAGTGGTGTCGGCTTTCTGCTTCAGCCATTGAGCCTGATAAGGAGGGGAAAAGGTGAGCCGCTGCCCGCCATCGGTGACGGCATAGGCCACCAATCCGTCGCCATTGGTCGTCACATCGGCCCATTCAGCAGAAAGATAAGACAACGGAGTGTCGCCACTATCATAGGAATCGGTTGTACAAGCAGCCAGCAGGGCAGACCATATCGCCACAAAGAAAATCTTTCTCATCCGCAGTAACCTTGATTAGTTTCCACCCTACTCACACCGTTCGCTTTTCTTTCTCTCTATTCCTTTGCTGCCACAGGATCAAAGCATCGTGACGGAGGCGTTGCCACCATTAACGACGATCACCTCAATACCCATTTCCTCCAAAGCGGTACGGTCCGTGGGACGGATATTGCCGTCGGTGATAATCACATCGACCTCGTCCATACCACAAATCTTCGCAAAACCACGGCGTCCAAACTTCGACGAGTCGGCAAGGACTATGGTCTTCTGTGCCACACCCATCATTACCTTATTGAGATGGGCCTCGCGAAGATCGGTCGTAGTGATGCCATACTCCAGGTCGATGCCATCGACACCAATAAAGAGTTTGCTAAAAGTACAGCCAGCAAGCGTCTGCTCGCCATCGGGGCCTACTACCGAGAGACTGCTATGACGCAATCTGCCACCCAGCTGGATGACCTCTATCTCCGAATTGGCTGCCAAGGCCTCAGAAACCTTGATGGACGACGTGACCGCCGTGAACCTGGGACTGTGCTGAAGGCATTGTGCAAAAGCGGTAACTGTCGTGCCAGACGCGATGACAATGGAGTCGTTGGGCATGACAAGCTGGGCCGCTGCCGTGCCTATATTATATTTCTCCTCTGGAAAGAGCTTTTCCTTCTCGTTCACGGAACGGTTGGCCGTAAACGGATTGATCAGAATGGCCTTGCCATGACTACGGTATAAGCGTCCCTGGCGTTCCAAGTCAGTAAGGTCTTTGCGTATCGTAACCGCCGAAACCTGCAGGTTGTCGCTCAAAGCCGACACCAGAACCGACCCTTGCTTGAGCAGCTGGTCGAGGATGGCGGACTGTCTTTCTTCTTTGGTCATAATTTACATTGGTTTATACAAAAGTAAGCATTTCTCTTTAACCATCCCACCTCTGTTTCGTTGATTAACTTTATTTAAATGAAAAACATTCCAAAACAGCTATTTCGGGTATCTTTTTGCTTGCTTACGCAAGAGAAACGAAAGTCATTCACGATATCAGCGTCATTCGGAAACGAGATAAAACATCAACTTTTACGGAATGTGGACGGACTGACTCCGACATGATCCTTGAAGAATTTTCCAAGGAAACTCTGGTTGGGGAAGTTCAAATACTCCGCAATCTCCTTGATGCTCTTATCCGAATTTTTCAGCAACAGACGCAGTTCCAACACGACATAGTAGTCTATCCATTCGTTGGGCGTTCGCTTGCTGATGGTCTTGATGGTTTCGGATAGATATTTTGGGGTGATACAAAGCTGATGGGCATACCAACTGACGCGCCGCTCTTGCTTGAAATGGTCGCGGACCAGACGGATATAGTTGAAGAACACTACCTCACCGCGCGAGAACCGTTTCTTTTCCCCCATTTGGTAGCGGTAGATGACGTTACTCATGTCATAGATGAGTGCCTTCATCAGCGTGCTGACGAGTTCCCGACGGAAGTGGTGCTCAGGCTCCAGGATCTTTGCTATGATGGTGTCGATATAACTGGACAACACATTCGCCTCTCTTTCCGTCAACGAAAAGACAGGATGGAGGCGGGAAAAGAGGAAAAGCGTATTGAGGTCGCGGATGCCAGCGACGATATCGTTGAAGAAATCATACGAGATCATAATCGCTATGCCGTCACAATCATCCGAGGCAAGGAAGTTTTCTATCAGCTGGCCTTCCCCGACGATGATGACATCGCCCTGCTTGATACGTGACGCCTTGGCATCGACCGTATAGCTGGCCTCTCCCTGGGTGCAGAGAGCAAAGAAAAGACATTGCATCCGGCACGACTTCCACGGCAGAGGCACCTCACTAAAATGCTCATAGACAAGAAAATCCTCGCCTATGAAATGTCCCTTAGGATAGAAATCTCTCGCCTGAGCGACACTTACCTCTATAAAACTGCTCTCGTCCATTATATACACTCCCCACCTCTCCCAAAGGAGGAGGTGGGGGATTCGGTTTTATTTTATTTAAGTCATACTCCGACCACCCTGCGTAGCCTCATCGTGATCTCGTCACACACGGGCTACCCATCCACAAGTCGCTTATGCGTCGATGTTGGCGTAGGTGGCATTGGCCTCTATAAACTCGCGACGCGGCTCCACGTCGTCGCCCATGAGCATCGAGAAGATCTCGTCGGCCTCAGCAGCATTCTCAATCGTCACCTGCTTGAGCAGACGCGTCTTCGGATCCATGGTCGTCTCCCACAGCTGCTCGGGATTCATCTCTCCCAAACCCTTGTAGCGCTGTGTATGGACACCCTTGCCGTCCTCCACGCCATTGGCGTATTTGTCGAGGAAGATCTGGCGCTGCTGCTCGGTGTAGCAATACTCCGAAATCTTCTTGTAAGTACACTTATAGAGCGGCGGCGTAGCGATATAGAGGTGTCCCTCCTCGATGACGCGCGGCATATAGCGATAGAAAAGCGTCATAATGAGCGTGTCGATGTGCGAGCCATCGACATCGGCATCGGTCATGATGATAATCTTGTCGTAGCGAAGCTTGTCGGTATTGGCCTCAAAGTCATCCTGGCCGTCATCCACGCCAAAGCGGACGCCGATGGACTGGATAATATTCATCACCGACTCTGCCTCGAAGACACGATGGCGCTGCACCTTCTCCACATTCAGGATCTTACCACGAAGCGGCAAAATAGCCTGGGTGTATCGGTCGCGGCCCTGCTTGGCTGATCCTCCTGCCGAGTCGCCCTCGACCAGGAATATCTCAGCGCGCTTCGGATCACGTATGGAGCAGTCGGCAAGTTTGCCAGGAAGGCCACCGCCACTCATCACGTTCTTGCGCTGCACACTCTCGCGAGCCTTGCGTGCGGCAATACGTGCCGTGGCTGCCAGCACCACCTTGTTGCAAATAAGCTTCGCCTCGTCGGGATGCTCCTCCAGATAGTCGGCCAAAGCTTCGCCGACAGCCTGCTGCACCGCACCCGAGACCTCGCTATTGCCGAGTTTCGTCTTGGTCTGACCCTCAAACTGGGGCTCAGCCACCTTGATGGAGATGACGGCAGTCAAGCCCTCACGGAAGTCGTCGCCCACAATGTCGATCTTCGCCTTCTCAATCTGCTTTGAGATCTGGGTGTCGTTGTCGGCATAAGCCTTCAGCGTCCTGGTCAGCGCGGTACGGAATCCCGTGACGTGGGTACCACCCTCGATGGTGTTGATATTGTTGACGTATGAATGAAGATTCTCATTGTAGTCCGTGTTGTACATGATAGCCACCTCGATGGGCACGCCCTGCTTCTCGGTCTTCAGGTAGATGACATCATCGAAGAGATGGGTGCGATGGCGGTCGATGTAGCGGACAAACTCCTTGAGGCCCTCCTTGGCATGGAACACCTCCTGGCGTGTCTTGCCCGTCTCGGGATCAGGATGCTCATCCGTCAGGGTGATCTTCACGCCGGCATTGAGGTAGGCCAGCTCCCGCATACGACGTGCGATGATTTCCCACTTGAAGGTCGTTGTGGTGAAGATAGTGCCGTCGGGCCAAAACTGCTGTCTCGTACCGTGCTTGTCCGTCTGTCCAACGATCTTCACGGGATACAAAGGCTTGCCCTGCTCATATTCCTGCTGGTAGATATTGCCGTCGCGAAAGACCTGCGACATCATGTGCGTGGAGAGCGCATTCACACAACTCACACCCACACCATGCAGACCGCCAGACACCTTGTACGAGCCCTTGTCGAACTTACCGCCCGCATGGAGGACAGTCATAACCACCTCCAGCGCGCTTTTGTGGAGCTTCTTGTGTTCATCGACAGGGATTCCACGACCGTCATCCTCCACGACAATCGATCCATCCGCACAGATCGTCACCTCGATGTGGCTGCAATAGCCCGCCATGGCCTCGTCGATGGAGTTGTCCACCGTCTCGTTGATGAGATGATGGAGACCCTTCTCGCTGATGTCGCCGATATACATGGCTGGACGCTTGCGCACAGCTTCCAAACCTTCAAGGACTTGTATGTTACTGGCCGAATAATTTTGTTCGGCAGCCTGAATATCTTCCATGTTGCTTCATTTTCTTTTATAGACCGCAAAGGTACGAAAAAACATGCGAATACGGAAATTTTTAATCGTCAAATCCCACGCTTTCGCCCACCCAGGCAGTTAGGAACCAAGCTTTTCCCGACTTTGTCGCTTTTCACACACACCAAGACACAGACCATAGGAACGCAAAAGGGCATCCATCACACATCATATAGATATGCAATGGATGCCTTCGTTGGTGCTATAGACTTATAGAACCCTTTGAAAAGTTCTTATTTATCCGAGAGCAACGATGTGCTTCGTGAGGCTTGACTTGAGGTTGGCCGCCTTATTCTTGTGAATAATGTTGGTCTTAGCCAGCTTGTCCAGCATCTTCTGCACAGTCGGATACAGCTTCAGAGCTGCCTCCTTGTCCGTCGTGGCACGCAGTTTGCGAACGGCATTGCGCATCGTCTTAGCATAATACTTATTATGAAGCGTGCGAACCTTCTCCTGACGGATTCTCTTCAACGATGATTTGTGATTTGCCATCTTTACTTGTTTTCTTCTTTTTTTTTATTTTCTTGCAGTCCCTAGCAGAGTCGAACTGCTCTTTAGAGAATGAAAATCTCTCGTCCTAACCGATAGACGAAGGGACCCCTGCTGAATTTTTGCGGGTGCAAAGTTACTGCTTTTTTTCATTTCAGCCAAATATTGCCAAGTAAAAATTATCTAAATGGCTATATTTTTGTGCCTTAGCTGCAATACTTGGTGGTTTATCTGGCTTTTTTCATACCTTTGCACACATGGAAGAAGTGAAGACGCGGGCCATTGTGCTCCGTACCGTGAAGTATGGCGACAACGCCATCATCGCCGACTTACTCACCGAGGCACAAGGACGCGTGTCGTTTCTCGTACGCATCCCCAAGACGGCAAGGGGGCGAGTACGACGCCAGCACTTCCTGCCCCTGACTCTTTTGAGTATCGACTACGACTTCCGCCTGCGCAGCTCTTTGCAGCGCTTGCGCGAGGTGCGCATAGACCAGCCCTACCTTCACATCCCGATCAATCCGTCGAAACAGGCCATCCTGCTCTTTCTCGCAGAGTTTCTCACCTACGCCACACGCGACGAACAGCAGAACGTCCCCCTTTTTCTCTTCATCCGTTCCAGCCTGCTATGGCTCGATGAGACCGAAGCGCGCTTTGCAAATTTCCACCTCGTCTTCATGGCGCGCATGAGCCGCTTCTTAGGATTCTGGCCCAACCTCGAAGACTACCACGAGGGATGCTACTTCGACCTCCGTGGTGCAACGTTCACGCCGCTGCGTCCGCTCCATCCCGACTTTCTGCCACCCGAAGACGCTGCCCATGTCGGGTTGTTGATGCGCATCAGCTATCCCACTATGCACGTCTTTCTTCCGACACGCGAGGAGCGCAACCGCATCGCAGGGATCATGCTGGCCTACTACCGCCTCCACGTACCCAACATGCCAGACCTCCGTTCCCTTCCCGTGCTCCGCGAACTGTTTGCAGGAGGATGACAACGAGGTCGGAGGATGGTCTCCCCAAACGGGACCTTCGCAGCCAAGTCACCCAGGGAAACTGTTCGGCAGGCAGACCACTCGCTATTAGGCAGACCATTCCTGCGATCCAGCAGCAAGTTTTGGCAATGGCGACAACCTTATCGTGTCAAACATTCGGACGAACCAGTTTTTTTTCGTACTTTTGCAGCATAGTTGCCACATAACCTTATAACGGCTCGAAGAAATGAAACGGTTTCATCAATTATCCGCACTTGCCCTTCTTTTGCTGGCGGGAAGTGCGAGCCTATCGGCCCAGCAGCCCGTCACGCCTGTCGATCATGTATCGACATTAGTGGGAAGCGCTTCGAAATTTAGCCTTTCCACAGGCAACACCTATCCCGCCATCGCCCTGCCCTGGGGCATGAACTTCTGGGTGCCGCAGACGGGCAAGATGGGCGACGGCTGGCAATACACCTACGATGCCAACCAAATCAGGGGTTTCAAGCAGACCCACCAGCCCAGCCCGTGGATCAACGACTACGGCCAGTTTGCCATCATGCCGACTGTTGGCAAGGTGGATTTCGACGAAAACCGCCGTGCCAGCTGGTTCTCCCACAAGGCAGAAACGGCCTCGCCCTATTATTATAAGGTATATTTGGCCGACTACGACGTGACGACAGAGATAACGCCGACGGAGAGGGCGGCCCTTTTCCGCCTCACCTTCCCCGCGACAGACTCCGCCAACATTCTGATTGACGCCTTCGACCACGGATCCTCCATCACCATCCAGCCCGAGAAGCGCAGGATCGTGGGCTACACGACACGCAATAGCGGCGGTGTACCCGACCAATTCAAAAACTACTTCGTCCTGGAGTTTGACCGTCCTTTCACCGTCTCCCACGTAGGAAGCGTTGATGCCGACTACCATTTCGTGGCCTCGGACGATGACTGTGCCACCGCCGACCATGCCGTGGCAGCCGTCAGTTTCGCCACAAAACGGGGCGAGCAAGTGGGCGTGCGCATCGCCTCGTCGTTTGTCTCGGCAGACCAAGCCTTGGAGAACCTCAAGGAACTGGGCGACGCCGACTTCGACCGACTCCGCCAGCAGGGACGAGATCGCTGGAACGACGTGCTTGGCCGTATCGAGGTCAGCGATGCCAATACCGACCACCTGCGAACCCTGTATAGCAACCTCTACAGATGCGTGCTCTTCCCCCGTATGTTCTTCGAAGTCAACGCCCAAGGCGACACCATCCACTATAGTCCATACAATGGCAAGGTGCTCCCCGGGGCCATGTTCACGGATACGGGCTTCTGGGACACGTTCCGCGCGCTGATGCCACTCGTCGATCTGGTCTATCCCTCGATGGGCAGACTGATGCAAGAGGGGCTTGTCAACGCTTATAAGGAAAGTGGATTCCTGCCCGAATGGGCCAGTCCGGGCCACCGCGACTGTATGGTCGGCAACAACTCTGCTTCTGTTGTGGCCGACGCCTACCTCAAAGGACTACGGGGCTACGATGCGGAGACGCTTTGGCAGGCTGTCGTCCATGGCGCCAACGCCCACCATCCCTCTATCGGCAGCACGGGACGAATGGGTTTCGAATACTACAACCGTCTCGGCTATGTGCCCTACGACGTGAAGATCAACGAGAGCGTGGCACGCACCCTGGAGTATGCCTACAACGACTGGTGCATCTATCAGTTTGGCAAAGCGCTGGGCAAAAGTCTCCGCGAGCTGCGTCCCTACCGGGAACGGGCGAAGAACTACCGCAACGTCTTCGACCCAGAGACCCGCCTGATGCGCGGACGACTGAAGGACGGAAAGTTTCAGTCGCCCTTCAACCCCTTCAAGTGGGGGGATGCCTTCACCGAAGGCAATAGCTGGCACTGGACGTGGTGCGTATTCCACGACCCCGAGGGACTGATACAACTCATGGGAGGCCGCGACGGCTTCAACCAGATGATGGACAGCGTCTTCGTCGTGCCGCCCATCTTCGACGACAGTTACTACGGACAGGTGATCCACGAGATTCGCGAGATGCAGGTGATGGACATGGGCAACTACGCCCATGGCAACCAACCGATCCAGCACATGGTCTATCTCTACGCCTATAGCGGTCAGCCCTGGAAGACGCAGTATCGGGTCCGACAGGTGATGGACCGCCTCTACTCTGCCCTCCCCGACGGCTATTGCGGAGACGAGGACAACGGACAGACCTCGGTCTGGTACGTCTTCTCCGCCCTCGGCTTCTACCCCGTCTGTCCAGGAAGCAACCAGTATGTCCTGGGCGCACCCTATTTCGACCAAGTCAAGGTGCACCTGGAGAATGGCAATAGCCTCCTGATCCGTCGAGACGGCAACAGCGGCCCCTATGTGGACCAGCTTCTGCGCGACGGGGTGGCCTACGACCGCAACTACCTCGACCACGAGGATCTCCTCCAAGGACTGAGTCTCGACTTCAAGATGTCGGGACAACCCAACCTTTCGCGTGGCACGAGGCCTGAGGATGCACCCTATTCCTTTAGCGACGAACTGAAGGAGCGACGCTGACCACATCCCGAAGGCATCCCGAAGCATTTCCAAAGGCATTCGCCATTCACTCTCACCCATCAACAACAAATAAAAATGAAGCACCTTATCCTTGCACTAACGACCGCCCTCTGCGGTCTTCAACCTCTTCAGGCACAGACCGACGTCCCTGCACCCATCCCACCGCTGCCCTCAGAGGCACAGGTGGCATGGCACCAATTGGAGACCTACGCCTTCATCCACTTCGGTCCGAACACCTTCGGAGACCGCGAATGGGGCTATGGTGACGCTCCATTGGAAAGTTTCAATCCCACCCGCCTCGACTGTGAGCAATGGGCACGGACGGTAAAG
>OHRX01000318.1_pt1 | contig 15801 bp, 8 predicted proteins | sample 1578581 | NCBI WGS metagenome assembly OHRX01 (sample SAMEA3879573, study PRJEB24766) | human gut metagenome | biome: human-associated habitat; feature: feces | place: USA | collected 1985/1987 | reverse complement strand
TCTCTTGCAAACAGGGCAATGTTTATGCAGCGAGTACATTTGAAATTACAATCCGATAAGGCAGATAGTGATCGCTATCCTGGAGATGTAGACCTTACAAAGTCTCTTGAAACTATGGATTATGGTGAACCTAATGGCATAACGGGAGATAATTATGCTTGGCGTCTATTTCAGATAGCATTTTTGTTGATGAGCATTGAGTCAATTACAAATGATTCTGCTTGTGACAGGGATGTGGTGGATCTGATTTGGTTTCCTACCGGCGGCGGAAAAACAGAGGCATACCTTGGATTGACCGCATTTACTATATTCTATAGACGCCTTGCTCATCTTCCCGATTCGGATGGAACAACTGTTATTATGCGCTATACCTTGCGACTGCTGGCTGCACAGCAATTTACAAGGGCATCTACTCTGATATGTGCTTGTGAATATATTCGCAGTGATGCCGTATCGCATCGCCCAAGATACGGTAAATATCCGTTGGGAAATACAGAAATCACAATTGGATTGTGGATTGGACGGGAGCATATCCCTAATACAAATGCAGATGCGAAAAAGCACCTGAAAGAACTTACTGATGCGCGAACAGATACCCTTCAATATGCGAAGGAACAGCACAATAAATTCCAGGTATTGAAATGCCCGTGGTGCGGAACAAAATTAGTCAAAGATCGAATCGGCACAAAAATGGTCGGAACCTTCGGTTATCGCATGAGAAATAATCGACATTTTGAATTATTTTGCCCACAGGAGAGTTGTTTCTTTAACCAACAAGGAAAGCTTCCGATTCAGATTATTGATGAGGAACTGTATGCTTGCCCGCCAACGCTTCTTTTTGGCACGGTGGATAAGTTTGCAATGCTCCCGTGGAAAAAAGAGATTGGTGCATTTTTTGCTGCTGGAACTGATAATCGCGCCCCTGACTTAGTTATTCAGGATGAGCTACACTTAATTTCTGGGCCGCTGGGTACAATGGTCGGCTTGTATGAAGCGGCAATTGATGCATTATGCACTCGTAATGGTGTTCGCCCGAAAATAGTTGCATCTACGGCAACAATCCGCAGAGCCAAAGAGCAGTGTTCTGCTTTGTATAATCGTGAAGTGAATCAGTTTCCGCACCCAGGATTAGATGCTGAAGACTCATTCTTTGCAAGAGAATCCATAATTAACTATGATCTTAACGACTATGGTCGGAAATATGTCGGGCTTATGCCATCTGGGAAAACCAAAGCTATGATGGAAGTTCGCTCAATAGCGGCTCTGATGCAGGAAATCAATACAATGGATTTGCCGGATGACATTAAAGACAAATTTTGGACACTTACGGTCTACTTTAACAGTATGAAAGATTTAGGCAAGTGCTCGACTTTGGTAGACGATGATGTTAAGGACTTTATTAAAAGAACTGCATACAGACTCGGCAGCGCAAGAGATGCCAGAATGATTGCCCGTGCGGACGAATTGACAAGCCGAGTCAATACTACCCAGTTGAATGAAACATTGGACAAACTCGAGAAGCTTTGCTATTCGAAAGGAAACATCGAAAATAAGCGTTACCCATCCAATGTGCTGTTGGCTACCAATATGATTTCCGTTGGTATAGATGTCGCACGACTGAATGTCATGCTTTTAGTTGGACAGCCCAAGCTAACCAGTGAATACATACAGGCTTCAAGCCGAGTCGGGCGTTCTTTCCCGGGTGTTGCCTTTGCCATGTATGACGGCTCAAAAAGCAGAGATCGTTCTCATTATGAGCAATTTAAGCCTTACCATGAATCGTTTTATAAACATGTTGAGCCGACAGGTGCAACACCTTTTTCAAAACCTGCAAGAGACCGTGCTCTCCATGCTGTGATGATTGCAATGGTTCGCGTTCTTGAAGAGGAACTTAGTACAGAAAAAGGTGCAGCCAAGTTTAACCGTAAAGATTATTCTGCACGGATTGTAAAACTTAAGGAATACATAATAGGGAGAGCATCTGACATTTCCAAACGGCTGAATACAGAAATGGTTGATGATTCCTCGGAAATTGCGCTTGAGATTGATTTTGTGTTTGAAAAGTGGGAACAACTTGCGGAGAATTTTGATGAAGAACACTTTTATTATGGAGAAAAATTTTTGATTAAAGAACCTGATAATGGCGAAGGGCGTTTGATGAAACCTTTCAACACAAGCCGTAACGATCCTGCATTCGATACAATGACATCTATGCGGAATGTTGATTCAACGGTTGCAGGAAATGTTTTGATATGGGAGGAGGAATAATCAATGAATTTAGAATCGGCTAAGAAAGTCCCGTTAAACAGAATTACTCATTCTGTCCGTGCGTCACAAGCTGTTCTGCAATATGGAGTGGGAGCAATGATTGATTTTCCAAACCAAACTTTGATGACTGCTGCTCCGGAATATTGGCAAGAACAGGTTGTTCAAATACATGATGAGCGTCTTGAAAAAGTGCTTCGCGTTGATTATTTCGGACTTCCAGGCGGACAGGATGATTCTCACTGTCGCGAGGGTATCTCATATGCTCGTTTTCCAGAATGGTATTTTTGCCCGAAATGCAGACGATTTCAGCCAATCAGCGATTGGGTTTCCGATTACAAGAAATCCGCAACGCAGAAAAGGCTCAATAGCGATCCGGATATGGTTAAGTTTATGCAATGCCCAAAGTGCAGACAAGATCTTGTGGTTACGCGTATCATCACTGCTTGCGAATGTGGGCACATTGATGACTTTCCGTGGATAAAATGGGTTCACTGTAAAAATATGTACGGCGGAGCGAAATCGATTTGTTCACATCCATCTCTGACATTTAAGACAAGTGCGTCCTCTACTGAAGGACTTGAAGGCCTAACTGTTTCGTGTGATTCTTGCGGTGCCAAAGCCACACTCAAGGGCGCGTTTGACAAAGACGCATTGAAGGAACTGGATCAAAAATATGAGGGAAAATACAATTTTCACTGTACAGGACGACATCCGTGGAAACATACAAAAGATAGGTGCGGAGCATATCCGAAAGTATTACAAAGGGGTAGTTCTTCCGTCTACTTTCCTATAACCGTCAGTTCACTTGTCATTCCGCCGTACTCAAGTCTGATTACAAAGAAAATTGAGGATAGTGCGGCTTTTGCGGAGTGTAAAAATGTTATTGCTAGTTACAAGCGAAATGTCCCCAAAGAATCGTTGCCGAACTTGATTCAGAGCACAATAGTAGACTATGCAAAGAGGATAGCAATAGAAAAAGGTATAGAAACGGAAAAGGTGCAGCCGATATTGGAAAGAAAGTGGATTATTCCGACTGGCGAAGATGAATACCTTATAACAAGTGTAAAATATCGGGCAGAAGAGTACGAGGCTCTTAGCGGTGAGATTTCGATGTCAAACGATGAGTATGGTGACTTTTTGCGCGAAGGAACAGAAATTTCAAATTATGCAATTCCGTTTATAAGAAGCATTTCATTGATACATAAAGTTCGGGAAGTACAGGCTCTTGTTGGATTTTCAAGGCTTAAACCTGTTGATACTAATATGGGCGAAAACTCTTCTGAGTACGTTGTTCCTGTTAAGCAACAAGATACGAATTGGTATCCTGCGTATGAGGTTCGAGGTGAAGGTATTTTTATTGAATTTGATGAAAATGCAATTTCAGAATGGCAAAAGAGTAACCCAGAAGTTCAACACCGAGTTGATGTTTTGAATGAGAACTATCGGAAGTCTTTTATAGGCCAATCAAGACCGAGAAAAATAACTGCAAAATTTCTTCTGCTGCATACGATTTCACATGCTTTGATTAAACAACTGAGTTTCGAGTGTGGCTACAGCATCGCCTCGCTGAAAGAACGCTTGTATTGCAGCGAAACTTCGGATGGGAAGCAGATGTCAGGAATCTTCATTTATACCGCAAGCGGAGATTCGGAAGGCACTATGGGCGGTTTGGTGCGACAAGGTTGTGCTGATACATTTCCGGGAATATTCAAAAAGGCGATGGAAGAAGCAATGACTTGTTCCAATAATCCCGTTTGCAGTCTTAGTATGGGTCAGGGTCGCGATTCTCTCAACCTGTCTGCATGCTATTCGTGTTGCTTGATTCCAGAGACAAGCTGTGAAGAATTTAATATTTTCTTAGATAGGGGAACTATTGTCGGTACTTATGAGAATCGTGAAATGGGGTTCTATAGCAGACAATTATATGGCACAGCATCTTGGAAGGATAATAGCGTTTCTACAGACAACACTGATGTAAATCCGAAAAGTAGAATACATGTTATCGTTACAGATCAGGGGACAGATTTAAGAGACTCTGCCTATGCCGAAATATGGAAAGACCTTGGGACTTGGGCTGTTGATACGAACGAAAGAGCTTTACTTTCAGAGTTGGGAAATAACAGCGATTTGTTTTCACAAAAAGAAAAGCCATATAGAGACTGTATATTTCAAATAGGCGGAAACGAAGAGCAGTATAAATGTGACCTTTTTTGGAAAGAGTCACAAGTTGCACTGTTCACTTCGGATAACGAGGATTGTTACACAGCAGCGAAAAGCAGTAATATCCAATGTATTTACTGCGATGATGATACAGTTACTGTTAAAAAAATACTTGATTTGTTAAAGGAGCAATGATATGGCGATAATGATTCCAGAGAAGCCTAGGAACTTTGCTCCAGCAAGCCAGGAGGGGTTAATATTTGATGCATTAGCGCTTCTTTCTGATGATTATTATGTGTTTCACTCTTTTCGAATCACAGATACAAGAGATGGCACTTTCCATGAAAGCGAAACAGATTTTGTTATTCTTAATCGTACTAAGGGGGTAATTTGCTTAGAAGCCAAAGCAGGTCAGGTGAGATATGAAAATGGATGCTGGCTTTATGGCAATGGTATTCCAATGCATAATGGCGGGCCATTTAATCAAGCAAGCGCCAATAAATATAAATTGATGAGATATATATCTGGTAGCAGAATGGCATTTGTTTTGGAAAAATGTAAGTTTTTTCATGCCGTATGGTTTCCATCTGTGAGCATAGACCGCCTGAAAAGCATGACTTTACCATCTGAAGGTGATAAAACACTTGTGTTGACTAAAGAAGCCTTGGATGGCCCGAAAGAGTTTATGGACAGAATTTATGCACTGCATTTGCCAAGCAATATTGAAACCAGGCTGAGTGAGATGGAATGTGACCATTTGATTCGTGAAATTTTTTGTCCGCAGTTTAATGTGTTTCCGTCTGCATCGTTTGAAGCGGATTTGAAAAAGATTGTATTTCATCGTCTTTTGGATGAACAAGCTGGAATTTTGGACTTCCTTGATGAGCAGCTGACAGCTGCTGTTAACGGAGCTGCCGGAACTGGAAAAACGATGATTGCAGTCGAAAAAGCTCGTAGACATGCGACTGCTGGAGAACGGGTTCTGTTTTTGTGCTTTAATTCTCAATTAAAAGACTACCTAGAAGAAAATTATGCAAAAGACCTTGTTGATTATTATACCATTGCGGGCTTTGCCTGCAAAATATGTAATGTAGTAGCACCAGATTATGCCAAACTCAAAGATAGACTTGAAGATTGTTATATATCAGGCTCTTTTCCATATAAACATGTTATTATTGATGAAGGGCAAGATTTTGGAAGTGAAGCAATAGAAGAAACCGATATTATTCAGCTTATCCACGATATAATTGTTGATGCGTATCAGGGTGGGACTTTTTATGTCTTTTACGATCGATTACAGTTGGTGCAAGCGAGAGAGATGCCAAAGTTTATAGGTGACTTGGATTGCAGGTTGACACTGTACCGAAATTGTAGAAATACTGAAAATATTGCGGTAACTTCTTTGCGCCCGATTACTGAGCATAAGCCAAAAGTATTTGAGGGTGCAGTAAAAGGAACACCAGCGAAGATTCACTTTTGTGAATCTGTTCAAAATGAGAAAGAACGTATTGATTCAATAATCGATAATCTTGCAGCTGACGGTTACCGCGATATTGTTCTTTTAACATGTAAAACAGAAAAGGCAAGTATCTTGAGTGATTATGTGAACAACGGCAAGTATCGTAATAAATATTTGTTTACTACATGCAGAAAATTCAAGGGACTTGAAGCTGATGTTGTGGTTTTACTTGATGTCGATAAGAGCACATTTGAACAAGATAATGTTCTTATTTTTTATGTCGGTACTTCGCGCGCTCGTATTAAACTTGAAATTGCTGCCATATTAAGTGACGATGACTGCAAAGAAATACTTGCCTCCACACTAAATTATCAGGGTAAAGTGCGAAGAGCAAAAAAAGACTTTGCTGGAGCTCTTAACGCTATCGGGACAATCGGCATACAGTGAGAAAAATCATCCAAGGCTGATTTTTATTAGTTGCTTGTGAAGGTCATACCTCGTGTAAGGATCCTGGTAGTATAAAAACTAATTTTGAAAGGCGGGATGCGGATGGAATGGACAGACGGAAATATATGCTGTCGTTGAGCAAATCCGAAGAATGAGGCATTCCGTTTCATGATGACCAGAAACTATTAGGGATGCTGATATTGGAGTGCTTTCAGGCAGGACTGTTATGGGAATGTGTTTTGAATAAACGAGAAGCGTTCTGCGAGGCCTTTGACTGCTTTGATTTGGAGAAGGTCTGTGTCTATACCGAGGATAAGATGGAGGCACTGCGGAGCAATCCCGGCATCATACGAAACCGCCTGAAAATGCAAGTCGCCGTTACCAATGCACGAGTATTTCGTGAAATTCAGAAGAAATATGGTAGCTTTTCAGACTATCTTTGGTGTTGGACTGGCAGCAAGGTGGTTTATGAAATCGGACAGACAAGTTCAGAACTGTCTGATCGTACATCAAAAGATATGAAAAAGCGTGGCATCAACGGTTATCTATGCTTATTTGCAGGTAGTAGGAGTGATTTATTCTCATGAGAACAACTGCTTTCTAGCAAGTTAAGGAGATGAGCATGACAGTATTGCCACTGTACTGGTATCCTTTGGCGCCTCATAGCAGTCCACAGCACAATTACAGTCAATTCATATATTCAAAGCACAGTCACCTTAGAATAGCGGCTGTGCTTTTTCTTTGGGGATCCCCCAAAAGTTGTGGTATGCGCTCTAACGTTTGATAACGTATAATAAGTTGCGCAAATTCAATTCAAAAAGATAGACATAGAGACTACCTTTGCTTACAATTAAGTTACCACACAAAACATGAAAGAAGGTAGAATCTATGTCTGGTAACATTATACAATTAAACGAGCAATTTATCCACAACGAATTGAAAACTATTGTAAAAAATAGTGTAGAAGAAACTCTCAATGCCCTTTTGGACGCTGAGGCTGACAAACTTGTACAAGCTGAACGCTACGCACGCGACCAAACAAGAAAAGGTTATCGTGCCGGACATTACGAAAAATCATTCTCTACTCAAGCTGGTGACGTTACTTTAAAAGTACCTAAATTAAAGGGTCTCACCTTTGAGTCTGCTATTATTCAGCGCTACCAAAGACGTGAATGCTCTGTAGAAGAAGCCTTGGTAGAAATGTATCTTGCCAGTGTTTCTATGCGTCGTGTTGAAAGTATTACAGAGATTCTCTGGGGACAGAAGGTTTCAGCCGGAACCATTAGCAATCTGAATCAAAAATGCTTTGCTCAAATTGAAGAATGGCGCTCCAGAAAGCTTACAGAAAAGTACCCCTATGTCTTTGTAGACGGTATTTTCCTACAAAGATGTTGGGGAGGCTCCTTTGAAAATGCTTCTGTATTAGTTGCTATTGGTGTCACAGAAGACGGATACAGAGAAGTTATAGGTACAGCCGAGGGCCTCAAAGAAGATACCGAAAGCTGGAAAAATTTCTTTGTATGGCAGAAAAGCCGTGGCTTAGATGGCGTAAAACTTATAATTGGCGATAAAAATTTAGGCATGGTAGAAAGCATAGGTGAAGTGTTTCCAAATGCCAGATACCAACGCTGCACGGTGCATATGTACCGTAATATATTCTCTGTAGTACCACGTAAAACTGTCAAGGAAGTTGCCAAGATGCTCAAAGCAATTCATGCTCAGGAGAATAAAGCAGCAGCTAAAGAAAAGGCAAAATCAGTAATTTCCAGATTACGTGAGATGAAGCTTAACAAGGCTGCAGACAAACTAGAAAATGGTTTAGAGGAAACCTTGACCTATATGGATTTTCCGTCAGAGCATTGGCTGCGTATACGTACCAATAACGTTATTGAACGTGTAAACAGAGAAATAAAGCGTCGCACAAGAGTGATTGGCACGTTTCCTGATGGTGAATCAGCATTGATGCTTGTATGTGCAAGATTGCGTTATATAGCCAGCAATGACTGGGGCAAAAATGTTACTTGAACATGAAACATCTAACAGATATGCTTGCCGAAGAACTGTATTGCGAAGCAAAAATATCTTAAACTCAGCTAACTTAATAAGCAAAGGTATCTAAAGCAGAAGCTAGTTGATATTTAACGGTGAAGTGCACTAACTGTTAAACTTATATAACTAAACTTCTGCTAGGATGTCTGAAAAAATTTGCGCAAAACTATTGACAGTACCGGCAAAAGAGCAGTTGATATAAATTCAAAAAATAAATAAGGAAAATACCACACCAAGTGGTATGGCAGTTAATACGGATATAGATAATGTTCTGTGTCTACTTTATGGGTAGCATAATAAAGGCATGTCTTGAACTAAGGGATTTGCTTTTGTGTAGATGTTTAAAAAATAGGCACTACACTAATTCAAAATGTCCTTGACAAAGGGTACGGTTTACATCTGAATGCCTTCTTATCCTCTTCAAGCCAAGCATCTATCGTCTGCTTATGTTCATCCAAAATAGATTGGAGAGTTGTTTTAATCGGTGGTTTCTCTGAAAAATCGTCCTTAGAGATGTATTTGCGAATAGTTTTGAGATCTATACCAGTTTCACGAGTAATTTCTGAAATTCGGCATCCACTATTATACAAATCTCTGATATAATTAACTTGGGACATTTTGAGCATCTACCTTTCCTCCTTTATTCGTAGTAGCTGACAAATAAAGGATAAATTATTTGGTATGGTATGGCAAGATGTTACGCGTTTTTCAGGGAATTTCCTTGCTGATATTAGGGAATTTTGATGCTTTTTTCAGGTACTTTTAGTATATCATATACAGTTACCTCAATGGTAGAGTGTTCTCCTTCATAAGTACATCAGCATGGACTAGTGTATTTATGAAGGAGTGATCAGGGTTCGAATCCCTGGCACACTATCATATTGGTTATTAGTAATGGTTAAGATTTTTGAAGGAGGAGCAAATTTGTCAGCAGAGAGAATTACGTGGGATCAATTTATTATATGCTGCAATGATTCCCAAAGTGTAAATTTGAGATTTGAGGATTTGTGCCGTCAGTTGTTTTGGGAAGAATTTCTTTCGGATAATTCTAGTCCTGTTTATTTGCATAGTGATCCAAATCATCCAGGTATCGAAACAACACCCGTGTATTCAGAGCGTTTGAAACAAAACGTGGGATTTCAGGCAAAATATTTTTATAATCAGGCGGATTATAGTCAAATTGAACAATCAACAAATAAGATCATAAAATATTATACTGGGAAAATTGAGACTGTATATTTATATAGTAATAAATCATTGACGATATCGTCAGAAAGTTATAAGAGGATAGAGAAGAATCTCAATAAAGCTGGTATTAATCTGATACCGATTACTAATGAGACAATTTTAGATTTGCTTCGTGTTAAATACACTAAATTAGCATTATACTATTTTGAAAGTCATGCGTTAACTGAAGAATGGTTCGAAAAACATCAGGAAATAGCAGAACTTGAGTTGGGAGATCGCTTTAATGCGAATTTGAATGTATCTACAGAGGCAGAAGACATAATTTCGCTTTTCCTTCGTGATAATGCCGGATGTCAAATTCTAAATAGCAGAAAAGAAAAAATGCTTGAAACGGCAAAAGAAAAAGTTCAAGATTATACTTATCAGCAACACAAGGATTATCTAAATAAATTGATTAAAATTCTGTCAGATATTGCCAGTGTGGATGGTATTAGTATTGAAGACGCCATTTCATGGAATGATAGAGTACATAATGCGGTGCAAGATGATCTTATAAGACTTAATAGTGTTGTTGTTGAGTCAAATAAAGAATTGGATGTATTGCGTCAAGTCAAGAATACAACAACTGAAGAGAACAAGAAAAGATATGGTAAAATAGGTAAGCTAGTCACAAGTCGAAATATATGTATGGATTTGATTGATTTTGCTGATTCTCTCTTTATGAATAAAGAGGAGATTTCCCTCTTGAGAAAAAACATATTGTTTCTAAGAGGAAGAGCTGGAATTGGCAAATCACACTTACTGACTAGTAAATCACACCAACTTATAAGTAATAAGCAGCCAGCGCTGTTGTTGCTTGGTGGGGATTACACATCCACATCAGACATAATAAAACAGATTGAAGATAGTATGCGGGAAGTTGCGGTCCCGTTTGAAGAAATACTCGATATATTAGAAAATATTGGTAAACTTCAGAATTATATAGTCCCCATAATGATCGATGCAATTAATGAAAGCTGGAAACCGGATTTATGGAAAAATGCACTTCCAAGAATACTTCAGAAAGTAAGTGAGCTTTCTTATGTTAAGTTAATTATCTCTTATCGTACAGAATATGAAACAAAATTTGCAGATAAGAATTTAATTACAAGGTTTAATGTGATTCAATATGAACATCGTGGATTTGAAAGAAAGACAATTGAATCTGTCCGAGAATTTTTGAATTACTATAAAATACCTTTTACGCCAGAGCAAATATTGTCGCAGGATATTACAAATCCGCTATTCTTAACATTGTATTGTCAGACTTATGTTGGAGATAATGCTGAATTGCCAGTTCTGTATATGCGCTTGTTGAATCAGCAGAATCTTAAAATCAACAAGAAAATCATGCAAGTGCTTGAAGTTAAAGGATATGATTTAGAAGAAGAAATTCTTCAAAACGTGGTTGGTGCAATATCGGAACATGTATTAGCTTCAAGTAAGAAAACATTTCTGAAAGAAGAAATTGAACGTTTATCAGTGTGGCAAAATATCGGGATCGTTTCTAGACCGTACATTACAAAAATGCTTCAAGAAGGCGTTTTACATAGTTTCATAAGAAACGATGGAGAAACACTGTATTTTGCATACGATCAAATGAACGATATCTTCTGTGCAAAAGCCGCTGTGGCAAAATACAAAACGAAAGATGAATTGAAAAACTACTTAATAAATGACTTATTAAAGCTAGATAATTATGGCCAAGTTAAATATGAAAATCGATCACTTTATGTAAATGTTTGTGCAGCTTATGCAGAAAAATACGGTGAGGAATGCATTGATACGCTGGAAACAGTTGTTAATAAGGAGGATAGAAGAGAGTTATTCGCTGAATATGTAAAATCTTTACAATGGAGAAATATTGTATATCTTTCCCTAGAAGAGTTGTTGACACTTTGTACACAATATGAAATGTATCCAGAAGATATTTTCCCAACGTTCATTAATAATAGTATCAAGACAGCGCATTCCCTAAATGCAGATACATTGCATTAATGGCTGATGAGATATTCGATATCACGGAGAGATAGCATTTGGACAACGTATATAAATGGGTTTTATGAAGACTCTGATGATAGAATTGTACAGCTCATCATATTATTAAACAAAGGCGAAGGTTTTGATTTTGTAAATCAAAAACAAGTTGAACTAGTATTAACATTATTTTCTTGGTGCCTGACCTCATCTAACAGATGGTTTAGAGATATTACATCTAAAGCTATGGTGGAAATACTAAAGCAGTATTTTGAATTGGCAGAAACCATTTTAAAAAAATTTGAAACGGTAAATGATCCATATGTTGCTCAACGACTATATGGAGTGGTATTTGGTGCTTGTTGCAAACGTATCGATAAATGTGAAATGGAGTATCGTAGCTTATGTAAATATGTGTTTGATACGATTTTTTCAAAAGATGAAGTGTATCCAGATATATTGTTGATAGATTATGCAAGATTGATCATTGATAGATTCATTTATGAGTTTTCACTGAATGACTTAGAAATTAATTATGATACTATCGTACCACCGTATAGATCTGAACCAATTCCAATTATTGAAAAGGATTATCAACATATTGAAAATGTCGGAACTGGCGTAAAAAGGATCTTATATTCTATGCTCTTTGAAGGAATGGGAATGTATGGAGATTTTGGCCGGTATGTCTACCAGGCAGCTCTCTCAGATTTTGATACGGATCAAGTAAATATTTTCAATTATTCTATGGATTATATATTGAATGAGTTAGGGTATGGTGATAATGAATATCTAGAGGATTATGATGCACATTTAAATGGCAATTATAGCAGACATAATGTGATCAAGGTCGAACGAATTGGGAAAAAATATCAGTGGATTACATTTTATAATGTGTTAGCTAGAGTATCTGATCATTTTGATTTGAAAGACCGCTTTAATTCAGAACCTAGGATGATTCAATATCAAGGTGCTTGGGAGCCCTACGTTAGAGATTTCGATCCAACTTTGAATAATTGTTTTATGTTGCTGCCGAATGCTCCCGAATTCGAGAATTATAAAGATGGCATGAATAATGCACAGGAAGAACTTCAAAGTCAAGTATTGGATTCGAAAGAACAACAGCGTGATTGGGTTACATCGCTAGATGATTTTTTTGCAAATCAAATAGAACAACTATGCCCAAAGGACACGCAAGATCAGGCATGGGTAGTTTTGCAACGATATTCGCAAATAGAACATCAGAATAATGCTCAACTAAAAATATCAGAATGGAATCTTGTATATGCGTATTTTATAACAGAAGATAATAAAAATAAGTTATCATCTATTGCGGACAGAAACATTGATTTTATAACGAGCGATTTAAATGATAATCCAAACTCCTATGCTTTGTATAATCGAGAATATCCTTGGAGTAAAGGAATGAATAGCCTTGAAGACTGGTGCAATCACAAGATACGTGTTAGAATAGGTGAAACAAGAACTGTAACCCAAAAAAGAGAAATCCCATTATTTGATAGTCAAGTAATAGAACGGCTTTTAAGAAAATATAGCGGAGAATCATCAACGGAAGAAAATGATATAGATGAAAATCTAGAACCAGAAATTCAAGTGCAAGAGTTTACCGAAGAGGAAGAAATCATAGAGACTATAGATAATATCATGTCTGCTTCTATGCGCTTGTTGTGGGAAGAAGAATATGATGCCTCTAAAGAAGATTCAATTAATATTGAAATGCCAAGTATAGATTTTCTTCGGACTATGGGATTGAAGCAGTTGGAATATGACGGTTATTTTTTTGATCAAAATGGTAAATTAGCTGCATTTGATACAACTCTTACAAATCAAAAGGTCGGACTTGTTGTTAGAAAAGAGTTACTAGAAGAATACTTAAGACAAAAGGGATTGAGACTTATATGGATTGCTCGTGGTGCAAAAGACGTTCAGGAAAAAGAGACTACTTTCTGTGAATGGGTTGGGCTATATGCATATGAGTCGGGGCATCCAGAGGGTCATTTATACCAATCAAATAGAAGATATAATGTTAGAAATTAACACTCTATAAAAAAACAAAACCATTCTGGTAACTGGTGCCGCCGGTTTCATCGGTTGTATTTTGTCAACCCAAATTCCTCAAAAAGAGCGAATAAATTCCCTGTTTTCAGCAAGGGAATTTCCCTATCTTAAGCTGAAACTTCATTGCTAAACATTTTAACGTAAGCGTCAAATCTACCATGTATGAAAAGAATCAGGACCGCATAGCGGTCCTAGTATAAATCTTTATTTCTTAAAATTTACGCTGCATTCAGCTGGTGCATTTTCTGGTAGCAGCAAATCAACGCTGTCCTTTTGAGACAGGTCTATTTTTTTGGCAGTAGAAAGAACATGGACTAAATATTTAAATGGATCCAAGCGGTTTTCCTTTGCGGTTTCTACCAAGCTGTAGATAATAGCACTGCCTTGCGCTCCTCGTGGTGTATTGGCGAATAAGAAGTTTTTACGTCCAATTACAAAAGGCTTAATGCTTCGTTCAGCTCTGTTATTATCTATTTCTAAACGACCATCCTTAAGATAGTTCATAAGGTATGGCTTTTGGTTTTCCAGATAAATCAAAGCTTTTCCCAATGCAGATTTTGGTGCAGCATTTAAGTTTTTTGCCCACGCAAATAATTCGTCAAAAAGAGGTTTTTCCTGTTCAAGGCGTTTAGTATAGCGTTCTGCAAAGCTTAACTTTGCAAGCTGCTTCTCAATCTTATATATTTTGGTGAAGATACATAAAGCGTTAGTTACTGCAGACATTGCAGCGGATTTTCCTTTAGGAAGAGCAACTCGAGCTTCATCGAGTTTTCTTCTTAAATGAGCCCAACAGCCAACGTCTGTAATATCCTGACTCAAATCATGGTAAACTGAATATCCGTCTGTCTGTAAATATCCTTTGTAACCTTTTAAGAATTCCTGAGGATACTCTTTACCTCGAACTGACTGGTAATTGTATAGCACAATTGGATACTCAGCATCGCTGCCGGTCCTGTAAAGCCACATATAGCTTTTGCTGGATGCAGGCTTGTCAAACTCCTTAAGAACCTGCAGAGTTGTTTCATCCGCATGGAGAACATCTCTTTGCAGCAGTTTCTCATGTAGTCTTTCATATAAAGATTCAAAATAAAGCTCTACGCACTTCAGCATCCAGTTAGACATGGTTTGTCTGGAAAGCTCAATACCCTGGTTTTTCCATTCTTGCTCCTGCCGATATAATGGAGATCCCATTATAAATTTTTGAGTAATAATATAAGCTACAGCTTCTGGTGTAGCGAATCCGCCTGGAATTAAAGCAGTTTCCTTTTCGGCTTTAGTCACAGGAGTTTCTATATTATTTTGCTTACAGGCCTGGCAAGCATAGGAATAGATATGGTGTTCGAGAACCTTAACCTTAGCAGGTATAATTACCAGCTTGCGACGAACATCTTGACCAATCTCTTGCATTACAGCACCACATTCAGGGCAATTTCTTTCAGCTTCATTGAGCTTGTGCTCTATAACTTCAATCTCAACATTATCCGGAAGCTTGTCATGAAGAAGATACGTCTTTTTTTGCGTGTATGTGCTGCAACCTTAGTTTCCTCTTGTTCAGTAATAATATCTTCAATAGCAAGCATTGTTTCAGCTTCATCAAACAGATATATGAGTTGTGCTTTGGTTTCCAGAGATATCTTCTCACTAGAACTGCCGAATTGTTTCCTTTTTGTAAGTCTGAGGGCTTCCTCTAATAGCCCGACTCTTTGACGCAGTTCCTCTTCTGAATTTTTTAATCTCTCGTATTCTGCAACAGATATTTTAATTGTCTTGGTAGTTTTTGTATTGTTTTCCATGACAATATTATACCAAATTTCGTGCTTTTTTATATGTTTAGAAGACATATATACATTATACAGCTGTGTATCCACGAACATTTTTAATAGATTTTTTCGGTTCTAATACCAAACCTTCCATAAGCCAACGATATTGATGAGGTGTAAGCTGTTTCAAATCCGCACTGCTGCGAGGCCATTGAAATTTTCCTTTTTCCAGTCGTTTGTAGAGAAGAAGAAAACCGTCACCTTCCCAATATAGTGCTTTTATTCTGTCGCATCTACGTCCACAGAATAAGAACAGTGGTTAACGTATAATAAGTTGCGCAAATTCAATTCAAAAAGATAGACATAGAGACTACC
>OHRX01000280.1_pt1 | contig 17748 bp, 20 predicted proteins | sample 1578581 | NCBI WGS metagenome assembly OHRX01 (sample SAMEA3879573, study PRJEB24766) | human gut metagenome | biome: human-associated habitat; feature: feces | place: USA | collected 1985/1987 | reverse complement strand
TTGAGTATTAATAACTTATTTAATAATCGTCTCGTTTTAACGGGACACTAGTGATTAGATGTATTAAATTAAACGCAGAAATCTGCCGGCATTACTTCCAGCAGACCTCTGCGTTTTAATTATATTGAAAATCAGATATTTGTTACTCTGAAACAGCAGCCTGTTCTATCTCTGTTGACTCCTGCTGGGCGTTCTTCTGTGGAGTCTCCTGAACCTCAGCTGGCTGCTCAGATTGGGTTGTTTCTACAGACTCTGCTGTTGTCTCTGCAGGAGTCGCCTGCTCTGTTGAATCTTCTGCACCCGCCTGAGGCAAAACAGGTGTGCTGATCTCTGCTGAATCCTTTGGAGTTTCAGGTGCTACTGTATCAACTGGAACTACTTCAGAATTATCTATCATCATTTTGCCTGATGCAAATACGTTGCTTACTGAAACCATTACCATAGCTGCGATAGCTGCAAAAACGAACTTCTTCATAATCTTATCTATTTTAAATTGTTACTATTTATTGTTATTTTCTCTGTTTTGGGATTCATTATCGAACCCGCTATTCATGGTTGCAACCTGCATGCCAAAAGATAATAGAAAAGATGATGTGCTTGATATACAGAGACTTATAGCTTGTGTGCCATAAATTACCCCTGTGGAATTTGGGGAAAAGGTGTAGAACTATTCCCCAAAAAACTGGGGAATAGCAAGATTATGGCACCACGTAATATCATCTATAGCAATAATGCTTCCTTCGATTTAAATATTCCAGGTCTTCTTGGTGAGCATAGGCTTCCTTTTCAAACCTGATGTTGTAATATGCCCGCATCCAATCCCGATATTTGAGATATAAGTAAAACCATTCTATGATGTACCAGAGGTAGAATGGGATATACAACAACTCCCTTGCTTGGGCCGTATGTATGAGCTCATGGTTGAGTTCCACTTTAGAAAGCTCTTCGCAAGTAACAATTATGCCAAAGAGATTGATTGCAATGAAGCTTTTTATGAAGGAACGTCTCTTGATTTTGATAATCCTAGTCATAAGCCATAAGATTGCTGAGTTCGTCGAGGAAGTTAATCATCATGCTTCCGGTTCCTCTAGACTGGGAAGCTGCACTTTTTCCGGCAATTCCCATGGCTTTCATGGCATGAAAAGATGCTTCCAGAGGATCGGAGTTCACAGCAAGGAATGCCCCAACGATACCAGTGGCAGTACATCCCATTGCAGTAACCTTGCTCATCATGGAATGTCCTTCATGAACATAAGCCATTCTTTCGCCATCCGTGATGAAGTCTATGGCTCCAGTTACAACTATGATACAGGAAAGTTGCTGAGCCAGTTTCTTAGCCTGTTTCTCAACCTCATAGGTTTCCTGGTGACTATCCACTCCCTGCATGCCTATCTGGTGAGAGTACAATGCCTGAATCTCACGGGCATTTCCCTTGATGACTGTAGGGTGACACCTGAGGATAATCTGTGATGCTATATCCATACGAAAGCGGGTAGCTCCTACTCCAACCACATCAAATACGATAGGAATCCTTCTTTTCATGGCAGCTTCCCCTGCCAGTATCATCGAGTGAGCTGTGGTGCTTTCCGGAACGCCCAGGTTGAGAGCCAAGGCATTGCTCTTGCTACTGATTTCCTCCACTTCTTCCTCGGCACGCGCCATGATAGGTGATGCTCCAATAGCCAATTGGCTGTTGGCAACAAAGTTCATCGCCACATAATTGGTTATGTTGTGTATGAGAGGCTGCTGCTCTTGTATCAATCGTAAATCTGTCTTCATTTGTTTCACTACATTATTAATATATACTGTACCCATTGTCCCTGCACCACTGTTTGGCATGCTCAAATCCTTGGGCTGTGGCTCTGAAGATGTTCCCTTTGAGCAGCTTTCAGCCACCATTGGTGAGCCTTTACGTGGTCTTCTTTAGTTCCCTGACCCAGGTAAAATGCATTGGCAGCGTTAACCTGTGATTGTACATCTCCTTTCTTTGCTGCAATCAGATACCAATGAAGAGCTCTTTCGAAGTCCTGTTCCACTCCATCTCCCTGGTAGTAGCATTCTGCCACATTGTAGCATGCGTAAGTATCTCCCAGTTCAGCAGCCTTCATGTACCACTGAAATGCCATCACATGATCCTCCACAACACCGATGCCTTGCGCATAGCAGACACCCATGTTGTTCATCGCCATTAAATCTCCTTCAAGAGCTTGCTGACGATATTTGTTTGCCGTTTCACGTTCCTTTTTCATTTCTGTAATCTCAACTTGGGTGCAAAGGTACAACTTTAATTTTGAATTTCGACACCCTAAAGATACAAAAAGAAAAGGCAGCTGCAAGCATCTTCACAAAAGCCTACAACTGCCATCTCTATAATATATATGGAAACTTCTTTCTACAATTCTCTCAAATTTTCATGAAACATCGCCTGTTAAGCGAAGCTCTTCATGTTGGATCTTGCACCATACTCAGCGCATGCTGCAACTACCAAAGCTAAAATCATTCCTAAAATCATCATAATCTTATCCTTTCTCTATATCAATCTGTTATCCTTATTTACATCTTCTTTACCTCATCTAATATCCATTAGAGAAGCTTCATTGGAAGCATCCTATGGATGCCTCTCAAAACTTGCTTACTTGCCGAGGCAGATCTTCTTGTTTACATTTACAACCTCTGCAAAAAGAGCAGCTACAACTGCCAATGTCATTCCTAATATCATCATAATGTTACCCTTTCTTTACTTTAATTATTCGTTATTCAATCTTTTCGAGTGCAAAGATAATGCCTTTTTGTGTGCGTACACAATTTTTGGGAAAGAAAATGCAGAAATGGGTATGATTTCTTGATTTCCATCAAAAACTGTCATGCCAATTGGAGCAAAATGGCATACCAGTATGGATATATAAATATTAAAAATTTGGATAATACATATATAATTAGTAACTTTGCACTCATGAAGAATTTTGCAGCGATAGATTTTGAGACTGCCAACCAGCAACGAACCAGCGTTTGCTCCGTGGGCATTGTGATAGTAAGGGATGGTGAGATTGTGGATAGCTACTACAGTCTCATCAAGCCAGAGCCTGAGTATTATTCCTATTGGAATACTAGGGTGCATGGACTTACCATGGAGGATACCATGAACGCCAGGGTATTTCCAGAGGTATGGGCTGAGATTCAGCCAAAGATTGAGGGATTGCCATTGGTGGCTCACAACTCTCCCTTTGACGAGGGATGTCTGAAGTCTGTGTTCCAAATGTATCAGATGGACTATCCCGATTATGAGTTCCATTGCACATGCCGAGCCTCCAGAAGAAAGTTGGGATCTCTCCTACCCAACCACCAACTACAAACCGTAGCTGCTTATTGCGGGTACGATCTAACCCAACACCATAATGCCCTGGCTGACGCAGAGGCTTGTGCTTGGATTGCCAGGGAACTACTATAACTCTTACAACTCCCTTGTAGTGCTATTGTCATTAAAATGACAATAGCACTACAAGGGAGTTGCTTTCACGGGTTCATACCGTGAAGCACTCTTTTTGGATTGGTACATCTCTCATTATCTTTTAATACTTTTAACGCAAAAATTTGCTTAAAAGTATTATTATTCGTACCTTTGCCTGCGTAATCAAAACATTCAATGATATGAAAAAGTACAAAGTCAAAGATGTTTTGCAGATGTTGAAGAAAGATGGTTGGTATTTGGCGAGAACCAAGGGTGACCATAGACAATTCAAGCATCCTTCCAAGCCTGGAACCGTAACGATAGGTTTGACGCATCGAGACATCTCTACTTCTATTCATGGACAATACAACTATGGAATCATGGGATTGAGTTTCCGGCCAGGTGACGCCTGTGTGGTTTCAACCTTCCGATTGAAACGAAAGGATGACTTATGGAAAGTAACAATCCATGAATTCCTGCATTCTCGCGGTTTGCCGCATTGCAAGAAGGATGATTTGAAGTGCCTGATGCAGGATGCCCATGGCAAGAATACCTTCTACATGAAAAACGGACTGTGCCAAGATTGCCAAAAGTCATTAAAAAACATCATTGACAATCAATGAGAGTCCAAACCAACCAAGATTTTGCTTATAATTTTGTCGCAGGAGTTCCATAATAACCATACAGAACCCAAAATACTAAGCAAACTATCATCAGACAATACGTAACTATCTAAGAACTGATAAGGTTTATTCTTAGGGTATGCCCCATTTAGGTGTACCCTAAAGAATGGACTGCTCAAAAGTGAGCATAGCAATCTTCAACGTTATCTACAAGGACAAGACTTACGCATTAGACTTAAAAGAGACTAGCGACGGATTCAGTGTTGATACTCCAGAAGGACCAATCTATTTCGAGTATGAAGGACTCTAGTCCATCAAAGAGCGAATGGAAGCAAACATAGGCATCTCACCTAAGGATCTAGCTGCATAGCACAAGCAACGGGCAAAAGGACTCCCCACATAGCTATTCAAACAAGCTATGTGGGGAGTTTTGCATGGATAAAGCAGGTATGCTAAGCATTGATTTACACATTACAGACTACTAAACCTCAAACATGCCTTAGATATTAAAAAGGATAGAAAAACAAGAATTGTAAAATTATCAGAACTACGAAACCGTTTACCTCATTACATGTAAATCACTGATAATATGAATATAAAGCAAAGAAGACAGGCTAGACGATAAAAGACTTTCATCATCTAGCCTACTTCCTGTCTTACTTCTGGTGGGTAAAGTTTAGATAGTTCAGCGGCAATGGAAGTCACCTGAACGGCATTATCCATGATGGTCTCTGCTATGGAACCATCAAAGAGAATGTCTCCTGTCTGCCTTGCCACTTGCCTCTGTTCAAAAGGAAGCGAAGAGAGGAACTCATGATATTTGGCTACCCGGTGCTTGGCATCGGTGGCCATCATCATATACCCCATTTGCTGCATTTCCTTAACGGTGGCCTTGCTGAGCAGAGGCACTTCCTTCTGAATCCTATCAAACCTGATCTTTGCCTCTTCGGCACTAATCTTTCCGGAATCACGGTCTCGCTTGAGTTGCTCAACCTCCTCCAACAACCGATTCTTCTTAGACTCCAAATTGGCAATCATGGTCTGAAGGGCCTTGAACCTGGCAGTGGCATGTTTGATGTCTTTCTCCAAGCCACTCAAAGTAGCGCGCTGCTCCCTGATGACAGTCTGCTGCCCCTCGATGGTTTGAGATTGCTGCTCATTCTCACTCATTAATTTTTCCCGAAGCTCTGCGTGGTATTCCTCCGTGGAACGATGCCGGGCTCCGGTTTCAGAAATTCTATCACCACGCTCTAGAATCTTGATTCTTTTGGGGACAGATGTTTTCTTGTCCACCTCACAAATCACCCCACCTTTCTTAATCTCAAAATTCAGGTGCTCGCGAGTAGAATCATAGTTGCCGCTCCAACGCTTCAACCTCTCGCCACCATTAGCATTGCGCAGAAACTCATTGCTCTGAGAGGTTGTCATGCCTTTTCCGGCTCTAATGTCGAGTACTTGTTTTGCCATAACTTCCATTGTTTGTCAGCAGGGACTAAAGGGTTCTTAGGGACTTTCCCTAAGCCTAATCGCTTACCTCGGCTTGCCGCACGAAGTCGCCAAGAAATTGGCAGGTAAGCCTCCGTGTTTCAAAGCGTTAGCCATGAAACCGGGGATTAGGCTCCCCCCTGATGTAAAAAAGTGCGGTTTCCGGCGCAAGCGCCCCTGGAAAACGAGCCTTCGATAGAAGCAGTTTTCCTGATATGGCAGGGCACCTGACCGAAGCCGAAAACCAGATTGATCCATCGTGCCCATCTTCCAGGAAAGAGGGCTGAAGAGAGGCTATCCACCAGGAGTTGGAGAAAGCCCGGAGCTGAAGATGCTGGGCTTCAAATGCACCACCTTACTGGTTACCATGTTGCACACCTCCAGAATCTCATACTTTTGAAGCTGGTCAACAAAGGCCAGCACCGCCGGGCGACTCCATCCCCATGCCTTCACCAGCTGCGCCACCTGCTTTTCATCCCGAGAACAGGTGGAAGCTGCTTGAACGGATAAACCATACCGGCCATGAGTAGGATTAAGGTCGGCAAGCCTATAGGAAAACAGCAGCAACGTCATCATCAAAGCCACCATGTAAACCCAGAGAGAGGTCTGAAACGGATAAAGGATGTTCTCCATGAACGCCTTGGGACCCAGTTCAACCTTACCATCAATGCCAGGCAATCCTATATCATAAGGTGTAAGGCTCAAAGCCTTCCCTTTGGCTGCCCATTCCACCTGAAACGAACAGGCTTCCTTGGCTGCATGAAAATCCACCACCTGAAACACCAGCATACAAATGACAAGAACCAATGTAAAGAATTTTCTTCCGTTGTCACTTCTATACATCTTGTGATATACATAGGAGATCCATGCCTTTACAGCAAGCGCCTTCCTTTTCAGCCAAGGCATTCGGGCAGACAGGAAACTATAGAAGTTGCGCCACTTATCAGAGCTGGCAGCCTTAGGCTTGATGCAATAGTGGAATACAAAGGGCACCGATGTGGAATAAGCTGCCGCCTTTAACAGCTTGCCATAGTTCTGCTTGCTGGCATAGAGGATGTGAAGCCCAAGTTTCTTCTCCAACCACTCTACCAAATCCTCCATCATAACCTGTTTGGAAGCAGGTATGACAACTTCCACGTAATCCTCATGAGGAATCGTAGGTAGAGGAACCTCCTTAAAGAATTCCGGGAGCTTGCTACGCAACTCCAGGAAGAGCGTATTAATGGAATCCTTCCATTCCTCGCTCTCTAAAAGATTGTAGTCGCTTAATGTCTTAATCATTTGATTGCAATTATAATATTGATGATAGATATGATTTAAGGAAATACTCCGACAACACCTCTGTCAAGTTATTTTCCTTATCTCGAACATGTTTCCTGGCATCCAACCTTTCAAGCAAGCCGGGCAAGTCATCTGAGAGGGCAAGAAGCTGCTCTCTTTGCTCCTCAGTCAACACGGCAGCAGAATAGTCGTCAATGGCCATGAAAGGCAATCAAACACCATCAGTTGCATAACAGAAAGTCCCTCATAAAAGTGTATATGTAGCCCAAAAAGTCCCTCATAAAAGTGTGTTCATCTTTCAAAAAGTCCCTCATAAAAATGTGACATATTTTGCTATCTCGCTAATTTTCAATAAATTTTCAGTAAAAAGCAATATATGGAAAGATAATTAACCAATATCACAACTAAAATGTTAATTAGTAATAAAGTTCTTACTAAGTTGTTTTTTACTAAGAAGATTATTACTATCTTTACATTCAATAATAACGAAAAGAAAACGATTATGATAGAAAATCCATTTGAATTCGGTAGAACTGTGGATGGAGATACCGTATCTTTCAACGACCCATTCTTCAAACTGTGGATCAGAAGAAACATTGCGCAGCTTTGATGGAATTGGGACCGCCTTATTACAGCTTGCTGATTAGAGGCGCCTTGTATAGCTTGATGATTGGGAATGCATGGGACGGATTGCTGGTTGAGACCATCATTTTTGTATTAACCAATACTGAACCATAACATACTTTTTTCACTTTATCTACTCCGATAATTACTAACTTCTTTGGTTTCTGCTTTCTTCCATCCTTGAAAACCAAGCCTTCTTCTATTGAAATAACTGTTCGTACCAACGAACCTATTTCTAATTTTTCTTCGGTAACCTTACGGAGATTATCAAGATAGGTTTTCTGCAACTCCCTTAAATCCATGACAATGCTTTTTGAACTGATTGACGGTCGCGAATTACACATAGCATGTCTTTGCTTGCTCCTGCCGCAGCTGCCATATCATACATGGTTATCTTGGAGTCCTCACCTGTCTTGTCAGCCTGACGTTTTGCACGTTTCCAAGCTCTATCTTCATGTGACTTATCGGATAGGTCAAAGGATTCTACATCCTTGTACTTTTCAATCCATTTATCCAACATCTTTACATCAGCTACAGACAGTTCATCCATATCGTATTCCGCATTCTTGGAAGCTAGAACAAGTTGATGACCATCCTGAGAGATGGCTATATTCAATGAATCTGCAAAATCCTTCAATTCTGGCGAAGAAAGGTCTGCCTTGCCTTCAATACCACGCAACACCTTATAGGTTAAAGCAGGTACAGGACCATGCTTTCTTGCAATAAAGGTATCGTACATGATTGGCAATCCATACTCTTTCAACTGATCTTGCTGCGCAAAATACATTACCTTAAAGAGATGAATATAATCAACTCCTTCTGGGAATGCTTTCAGTATATAAAGCACTACTGCCTTTATTTTCAAAATCTGTTCTATTGTCTTCATTATTGTATCTCCTTTTTGACTGCAAATATAAGAGTTTTGAATCATCAAGAGAAGGAGCAACCTCTCAAATCCGAAAACGGAAACTTAGCCGAATCCCATACTAATGGGTACTTCCCATCTTAAGAAGAATCTCGATGGCGCACAAAGCGTTGCTCCTTCACCTGCAAAGATACAACAATCTTCTGAACCACCAAACAAAAAACTGGAAATAATCACTTACAGATTCAAAAACATAGAAAACTATGCAAAAACAATCTCATCCTCAGGTTAGGTGGTATACTTTTTAATTATTAGAGGTGGCACACTTTTAAGTTGGAATCTACCCTATACGCCAGTATGACAAGCAGATTGCCTCTGCCCTACTCTCGCCATCCATTTGAAAGGAATAGATACGGCGCTTGACCATTTGTCTGTTTCTGTTACAATTCATCATTTCTTTCTAAGTTTTTAATGCAAAGATAGAAGAAATGGGTGTAAAATCACTTCACACATCAAAAATAATCCAACTTGTGCAACATATTTTCCTACTTTTCCGTTATCTTTGTACCAAAATTATAAGAAACAAAATAAAACAAGATAATATGGCAATCAACCAATTAAACAAATATGTCTGGCTCGTGGAAACCATCCACCGGGCAAAGAAAAGGGGCGGCATCACCCTGAAGGAAATCCAAAGCAGATGGTTGGACTCTGACCTCAGTGAGGGAACGGAACTCTCCCGAAGAACCTTCATCAACAACATCCATAGCATCGAGGAACTGTTTGAGATAAACATCGAATGTGGCAGCGGATACCGCTACAACATCGAGTATGGCGACTGTTTCGATGAAGGAAGTACCCGAAGTTGGATGTTCAATGCCTTCTCCCTCCATGCCATGGTTGGCAACAGCCGCAAGCTCAAGGAACGAGTCCTTTTGGAAGATATGCCTTCTGGCAGAAACTATCTGGAAGACATCATCAAGGCCATGCGTGACAACCATGTCATTTTCATCTCTTACTATAGTTACAATTCCGAGAAGTATTATGAGTTTGACATCCATCCTTATTTCGTGAAGGCTTTCAAGAAACGCTGGTATGTGGTTGCCTATAGCCCTGGCACAGACGATATCCGTTGTTATGCCCTTGACCGTATGGAAAATGTCATCATCTCAGACAAAGTTTTCAAGATGCCAAAGGATTTGGAACCGGCCGAATATTTCAAGGATTGCTTCGGAATCATCAATAACGAGGATTCCGAAGTTCAGAAGGTGGTGCTCAAGGTAGATGCCTTCCAGAGCAACTACATACGTAATCTTCCTCTCCATGAGTCTCAAAAGGAAATGAAGCGTACCGATGAATATTCCATCTTTGAGTATCACCTGAAACCAGAGTTTGATTTCGAACAGGAGATTTTCTCCAACATGGACACCATGGAAGTACTGGAACCACAATGGCTAAGGGAAGAGGTGAGTGAAAGGTTGAGAAACCTTGCTAAGAAATACAAGATCTGCCCTTCTTCTTAACTCCTCTCAACAAATGATTAAGGCGGTAAATACAAAATTACGTATTTACCGCCTTAATCATTTCTGCCAAGGAAAATGATATTGATGCAAACTATTTTGAATCATAAGGAAACGACGATTCGTGCCTATCGCTTTCTGGTCAAACTTACCTTTAGGAGTATTGAGCACTCCATCGAAATCCAAAAATATATACTTCTCCATAGGGGATATTTAATTTTAATTATACATTAGAATCCTATCTTTCTCTTGGTCCTGGTACCTTCCAACCTCTCGCTCTCGCAAAACTCGGTAAGAGACTTGACCATCTTCTCCGGGCTACCATGCAAAATGTTCCTGCATGGTAGAAAGATAACAAGATACCTCCAACCTGTCTTCTGCAAGCAGATAATGCATACCATTCAAGCCCCATTGATATTCAATGAGAGGAACGTTGTCATCATCTTCTTCCAGGATATATTGGGTAATGCCCCATTCATCAACAGGCTCAATGCCGGCTTCCCCAGCAAATTCTATGGAACCATAGATCAGATTGTAAGCTACCTCATCTGGTATCTCAACCATCCTGTCATTCTCAGCATCCGAGTAGTACTCAACAATCTCTTTTAAGTTCTCGGGTGATATATTAAAGAAATATGCTTGAAAAATTGGATATTACATTAAATCATTGTATCTTTGCACATGTTTTAATTGGTGCAGTTCCGAATATGGAAGAAAAGATACGAGTGACATGATGGTGCAGTATAACCATTAGTTTTGTATTTTGGAGTTAAGAGAATTACCATACGCACTCGCAACAATGTATTATAAAAAATTAAACATGTTAGATATATCATCAAAAATAATCCTCATAAAAGGAGAGCCACGCTCCTTGAATATAGAGAGCATTACTCCCGCCAATGAGCAGAAAATGGCTGTGATGTTTAAGGAAAACCCGAAAACATATCTTTACAAAAAAGAAAATGTGGTCATCATAGAGGAGTCTTTACATATTGACGGAGAGTATGTTGTAGTGATGCTGGATGGTACCATAAGACAAGGCATTTCTGATCTCTGGTGCTTCACACATCATGGTATGAAGTACTGGCGCATCAAATATAAAATTGACAAGGTAGAAGAATATCCAGGAAGCAGAATTCAAGTAGAAGTTTCTTGCCTGGCAGATGAAAAGGCAAGAAATGTCTGGGCCTATCTTAAACAGGTGGCAGAGATTAATCCCTTAAAGAATGACATCAATAACCAAAAGATTCTCTTAACTGCCTATGAAAAGATAAAGCAGATACCTAATTCTACAGCTGCTGATGTTTATCTTAATACTAAACATCATAGCAAAAAACTTAGAGCAGACTTCTTTATCTACCCTTTTGGCTGCAATTCCAGTCAGAAGAAGGCAGTGGAGAACGCTTTGAGAAATCAGGTTAGTATCATCCAGGGACCTCCAGGTACAGGCAAGACTCAGACAATTCTCAATATCATAGCCAATCTTCTCATACAGGGAAAAACAATACTCGTCGTATCAAATAACAATTCTGCTACAGCAAATGTAAAGGAGAAACTCGCCAAGTACGGGATTGATTTCATTGTTGCAACTTTGGGAAGCCATGATAATAAGGAGACCTTTATCAAGGAAGGACAACCCCCAATACCAGAGAATGTAAAAGATTGGGGAATAGAAGAAGAGGAAAAAACTGTTGTTGAAAAAGAGATTCAAAGAATTTCTTTGCAATTAGACAAAGTCTTTGATTTAAAGAATCAACAGGCAACTTCAAGGTTGGAATTGGAAAACCTCAAATTGGAATGGACTCACTTCAAGAGCAATCATAACATTTCAGATAGCACATTCTACCTCAAGCGTTCTTTATCTTCTATAAGGCTGACGAAAATGTGGGTAAAACTTCAGGAGTTTGCCGATACCAGGGATGATAATTCCAAGAGTTTTTGGCAATGGCTGAAATGGTTATGGACAAGCCTGCTTATCAGATATTGGCTGCATCTCAAGAGTAAGTTTGATAAACATCACCTGGATGAGCTCATTATAGAACTTCAGGCCCTTTACTATATGAAGAGAATTGAAGAACTGGAACAGGAGCTAAGAAAGATAGAAGATGAATTACAGCTACATGACAACAAAACTCTTATGGATTCATTATCTGATCATTCAATGATGATATTGAAAAATACGCTTCATGCCAGATATTCAGGCAGAATGCGTCGTGAGTTTACGGATGCAGATACGTTGTCTACCCAGGCTGAGGAAGTCCTCAAGGAATATCCGGTTATTACGAGTACAACTTTCTCTGCCCGATCCTCATTAGGCGGCAATACGATCTATGATTATGTAATTATGGATGAATCCTCTCAAGTATCACTTGAGACAGGAACGTTGGCTCTTACCTGTGCAAAGAACGCTGTAATTGTAGGCGATACAAAACAGTTGCCAAATGTAATTACAAATAATGATAGAGAGAAACTGAAAGTTATTTTTGGCTTATCCCACATAGATAATGGATATGATAGTGCTAATCATAGTTTCCTGGAGTCAGTAAGTATCATGATCAAGGATGTACCCCAAACCTTACTGCGTGAACATTATCGCTGCAATTCCCGTATCATCAACTTCTGTAACCAGAAGTTTTATGGTGGAAATCTTCTCATTATGAAGGAAGATGAGACCAACAAAAATGTTCTTGCTGCTTATAAGACAGTAAAGGGTAACCATGCAGCAAACATGACCAATCTGAGAGAAATTGAAGTCATCAAACAAGAGGTAATTCCTGAGCTGAAAGATATTTGCTTGGATGAAATAGGAATCATTACCCCCTATAATAATCAGGTGAATGCCATTCGCCAGCAGTTACCTGATATTGAAGTGGGTACTGTTCATAAGTTCCAAGGAAGAGAGAAGGATGTCATTATAATGAGTGTAGTAAGCAATCAGATTAATGATTTCATTGATGATCCACATCTCATAAATGTAGCTGTATCAAGAGCTAAGAAGAAATTTTACCTAGTGGTAACAGGCAATGAGCAAGAGAAGACAAGTAACATCAAAGATCTCATTGATTATATTGACTACAATAACTGTAAGGTCGTAGACAGCAAGGTGTTTTCTATCTTTGACTATCTCTATAGTCAATATACTGATATGCGCATCGCATTCTTGGAAAGCCATCCGAAAATCTCAGAGTATGCTTCTGAGAACATTGCGTATTCTCTGATCAAAAGTATACTTGAAAGTGACCGGAAGTATTCCTGTCTCCATGTATTATGCCATATCCCTTTGCGTTCAATCTTCAGGCAAACAGACTTAATGAGTGAAGAAGAAAGAATTTATGCAGGCAATTTCAATACCCATGTAGATTTCCTGATCATAAATCGGGCTACCAAGCAACCATTACTCGGTATAGAAATCGATGGTTATGCCTATCACCATAAAGGAACCGTACAAAGTAGTCGTGATGCCCTAAAGGACCACATCTTCAAATCATATCATCTCCAACTCTTAAGATTATCAACAAAGGGTGCAAATGAAGAAGAAAAAGTGAAGGAACGGCTGGATAAGATTTGCTGACACAAATGCAAACACAAACATAAGAATAAAAAAGAATGATATGAAAGTATTTGCACACTATATGGGAAATGAAAAAGATTGGAATCTTTCTGAGGATGGATTACATGAAGAAGGCTTCAGAACAAGAACTGTGGTATGAAAATATCAGATACAGGTTCTACCCAGGATTCCAGGTAACCTTTGACAAGAAAACGGTCAATATGCGCTTTGCCTATAAAAAGAACAATGGCTTTTCCATAGCGGATTACAACAATCCTGATGAGAAAAAAGCAAGAAATCTGCAACTCATCAGCCAATAACCACGAAATCAATCGTGAACAATAAACTGCTATTCCCAGGCGGTCCCATCCCGCACAACATGGCGATGGCTTTGAAGCAGCATTAGGTCTCCCCCGCAACAGCCTGGCGGTCCCATCCCGTACAATCTGGCGAGACCTTTGATGGTCCGCCAACCTTAAAGCGTAGCGGTTCCGAGCGACGAGGAGGAGCGGTTTCCTCCCTCTTCCCTGAGGGTGAGAGGGTCGGGTTGAGAGGTGGAGCCCTCTTTAATGGTAAAGAGGGACGGGGTGATTTTAGAAAAAGCAGCACTGAGGGCGGTTACATTCTAAAGTTTAATCTTTATTAAATTATAAGCCATTCTATACCATTTTACGCCATAATGATGTATATTTGCAGTCAGAATGATTATTAATTAAACATTTTAGACTTATGGCACAGACAGCAATGACAGTCCGTATGGACAAACAGCAGAAAGCACAGTTTGATAAACTCTGCGAACAGTTTGGTATGAGTGCAAATACCGCTATCAACATCTTTGTTAAGGCCGTAATTCGCAGTAAAAGCATTCCATTCTCCATTCAAGCAAAGAATGAAGAAGAAGATGAAGTGACTGCAAAAGCAAAGGCTGCGTTCAAGCAACTTAGAGCTAAAGCAGAAAGAGGTGAAACCCCAGATCTCACACTTGATGAAATCAATGAAGAAATCAGAGAAGTCAGACGATTAAGAAAAGAACGCAATGGTATATGCAGTCATTGATACAAACATATTTGTATCAGCCCTTATCACCCACAACTCAAATGCTTCAACAGCAAGAGTTCTTGAAAGTTTGTTCCTTCATCGTATTATACCTTTATATAATGATGACATTATAAAAGAATACGATGAAGTGCTTCATCGCGCAAAATTCAAGTTGTCAGACGACCAAATCTGCACAGTTATAGAACTTGTAAAACAAAACGGAATTGATACGTCCCGTTTTCCTTATGATGGCAACATGCCAGATGAGGACGACCGAGTCTTCTATGAAGTCTGCCTGAGCAAGGAAGACTCCTTCTTAGTAACAGGAAATCTCAAACACTTTCCAAAAGAACCGCAAGTGATTACAGCTGCAGAAATGATGGAAATATTGGATAACGAACTATAAGATGTCATTACAGCAGGTGTCGCCAGCTCTCGTGGTAGGTGACACCTGTAAGTAGAATAACAAGGTGGTATCATTTGAGTGATGTAAGCGGTACAGTTAAAGCGCTATGAGCATCATATATTCAAAGAATTGGAGAGCATTTTTTTACGTACCTTTTCTGCCGCCAGTTCTATTGTCATATGAGAGTCAACCGCTTCATAATAACTATATTTTATGCTATCAATGGTTTTATTTAACCATGTACGTTCATCCGTGATTTTTGAGCTTAGAACCTTTATCACCTTTTCAAGATTAACAGAAGAGGTTCCAACCATCCCTTTTATCCCGTCAATAATACTACTTGTCCAGAACGATGAATCCATCGTAAAAGAAAGATCTAAAAGTTTATCGAAAACGGGTAAAGAATCTATTGTATAATTACAGAATCTAATTGCAGTAAACACATTACCGAAATAATATTTATCTTCTTGTCATACACTTAAGAATCTCTTCTAAAGCCTCTTGATTACCTAATAATGCCTGACACTCCAAATATGTCTTTTTGTCATATTTCAATAGTGTATCCTTAAAGTGAGCTAGAGTATCTTTTACCCATTGCATATCATCCTTTAAATGGCACATCAACATTTTTAGGACATACGCTTTATGCTTATCAGGAATATCTTGGAAGATAGCCATAATTTGTTCCATTCCGTCAGGTTCACTTTTAAGATACAAATTTATGATATTCCCAGAATAACCGTCTTCGTCATGCTTAATGAATTCAAATATATAGGAATACACTTCAGACAAATGCGCATTTATTGCGTATTTTGCTAATTCTAGGTAGTCACAAACATCTAAGCCTTTCGGATTCTTTATCAAAGAAATAATTCTATGCTCAGCTCGTTCCTTACCTAGTTCCTGAACTGCGTAATCAATAAAAGGTTTATGGCTATAAGCATGTTCCCATCTGCTATCTCTTACAGAAGCATATTTCAAACATATTTCTTGAACATCCTTATCTAAAGTAATTTCATAATCTAATGCCAAGCTCAGATATCTCTGGCCTGTGCGGTTATCTTTTATCTTCGGCAACACATGTTCAAGTATTACTTTCAAACAGTTCTTTTGCTTGCCTGTTAACTGTTTTATCCTGTGATTTGCCAATTGATCCAATACAAACAGTTCATAAAGGCTTTGATCTTCTATGTTATTTTTGATTTCCTGCAGGTCATATTCCTGCGTGTTATCATTATAGAATAAGCTCATAAACGAACCGACATAACTGTCCCACTTGTTTTCTTCGCATTCCTTTACTTTTGCATACAATTCCTTTCTAGCTTTCGGTGCATACTGATTTACAATATATAGCACCGTTTCTTTAAATTGGGCATAATCCAGAAGCAACGCCATGCTTTTTTCTTCACGCAACTTCATCTCATTAGGATGGTAAAACCTTCTTTTGGGAAATTTCTTATGAACCAAGTCATAATGCAGAAGATTCCACGCATCATCATAATTATTAGTAAGCCAAGTAGCAATACCAAAATCATTTATCGAATCTGGTTTCAGCACATCTATACATTCCTTCAAATCTGTTTCTGCACCCAACAAAGACAGTTTTATTTTTAGAATTTGCAAAAGCCTTATTTCTTGTTGAGTATCTTCAACACCTCTAATTTTATTTATGAGACTAATGAAGTCAGGCTTTAATACATTTTCTATACAAAAATTACGGAATGCTTTATAAATTTCAACAATAGTATCTCGCAAAGAAAAAGAAATATAATCATGATCCTTAGCAATTTGGATCCATGAATCTATAACTACTTGACAGAAGACCTCATCATCCACATATACTTTACTATTGCATAGCATTTTTTGAATAGGATTTAACAAATCAGCCTGATTATGATCCGCCTTTTCCTCATCAAAGAGTTGCGGCAAGAACTCCCATAATCTCTTTAACTCATTTTTACCATAAACATTCCCCAAACATTTGTAGAAATCATGGCGATGAACGATATGAGTTGTACTCTTTAGACTATAGTTCTGCAAATATCTTTCTTGCGCAATAATATACTCCACATATTTATCAGCTTGATTCAAATTAGCAATCAGCTGAAAAGCTGTTTGTATGATATGATGATCTTTCGACTTTACATCAAGTATGATAAGTCTATCAATGTCTTCTTCTGCATTCAAATAACTACTATAGAAGGGTACATACAAAGAATAGGTTTCCTGATCATCATTATTCCCCAGTTCATTAATCTTATCGAAAACAACTTTCTTGAAGTCAGACAGCAATATGCCAACAGAAGGACTGGAGAAGTCCATCATAGAAACACAAGTTGCCAACAAAGCCAAATATGGATTTATCTGATGAACATTTCTATACTCTTTCAACAGGAATTCTGCATTATTTTTTGTATTACACAAGCATGCTATAAACTTGGCTATTTTGTAAAAATCATCAGGATAAATTTGCTCTTTACTATATTCTCCTAAAATTCCCTTTAAAACACTCTGCTTAACCACCATACTAATACTGGTTGAATCAATATTCTGTAAAACCTTCACATCATTTTTTAATAACCAGTCTATCATCTGATCTTTCTTGACAGATTCATTCATATATGAGATAGCAAGAACCAACACATTATACCAGTTCTTCTTAATTATTGGAATTTCACCATTTGCGTAGCATACTATCTTTAATATTTCTTGGCAGGAAAGATTCTTTAAGAATTTTGCAACAAAATGCTCTTTAAAGCCATTATGAATGAAAGAATAAACGTCCTTAAAGGAATCTTTTTTAAATATAGTATATAAAGTTAGATCAGAAATTTTTTCTTTGGAAAACTTTAAATTAATACTGCGTTAAATTAACATTTAATCGTCTGTAAATCAATAACTTATATTA
>OHRX01000256.1_pt1 | contig 18853 bp, 15 predicted proteins | sample 1578581 | NCBI WGS metagenome assembly OHRX01 (sample SAMEA3879573, study PRJEB24766) | human gut metagenome | biome: human-associated habitat; feature: feces | place: USA | collected 1985/1987 | reverse complement strand
CCGCCGATGAACAGACAAAGGATGATTACGCCCGTTACAATCAGGGGCGTTGAGATTCTGAATTTTTGGTTCATAATTTTAATGTATAAGGGTTTGTGGATTAGATGATGCGTGTGCGTTGGAATAACGGGGAGACTGAAAGTCAAAAACGGCCGCCGCTGCCTCCGCCTCCGAATGTACCGCCTCCGAAACTGCCGCCTGTCGGGCCGCTATGTCCGCCGCCCGTCGGTGGGAAAAAGATGAAGGGGGGGATGCCTCCGCCGCCCGACCGGTTGCCATTGTGCTCATCGTTAGGCTTGTCCGTATGGCGGGTTTCTTCATAGCCACATGATTTGCAGCGCCAGTGTTCTTCTATCATTATTCTCTTGCTGGAGATTTTTTCCGTTTTCTTTTTCAAAGTCAGTTTGTGTTTGCCGCATTTGGGACAGGTGCGGCGGTTTGACTGGAGGCTGAGGATATAGATGAACGCAATGAAGGTGAACGTGAAGGCAAGCACCAGAATGCTGCCAAATGGATTGTCTTCTTCGTCGTCGTTGCCTCGAAGTGTTTCGTCTCCTCTGACATATCCGTCGATGCTTTTCAGCGTGTTGGCAATGGCTTTGTCCCAATCTCCCTTTTTCAGTTCCGGCACCATAACGCGGTTTTGAATTCTTCTGGAGATGGCATCTGGGATGGTGCCTTCAAGACCGTTGCCTGTCAGCAACTGATAGCTTCTGTCTTCTGTGGCCAAAATGAGAATCAGGCCGGTGCGCTGCTTGCCGTCGCCAATTCCGTAGCGTTTTCCCAGGGCCATGCCGAAGCTGTACGGGTCGTCGCCCTCCAGTTGCTTGACAACGACAACAACCGTTTGCACACCTTTGTCGCGCTCCAAAGCTGAGAGAAGTGCATCGGCAGAGTCTACGGTTGCTGGTTTCAGAACGCCGTCTGGATTGCAGACATATTTCGTGGCATCCTTCAGATGCACCATCGGAAGCGTTTCTGGTGTCCACTTCCTGGCGCTTGATGATGCAGCTGACAGGATGAACAACAGGGTGATAATGAAATATCTATACATCTGTTTCTTTAGCTTTTGTTGAAGTTGCATATACAGGGAATCATGCGGCGGAAAGCATTTGGCAATGAAAACTGGCTTTCGTCTTTGCCAAGCGTCTTGATCTGGTTTGCCAAGTGTCAGGACTGACGTTGGGTATTGCCCCCTACTTGTTCGGGTGTTCATGCCAAAATTCCCAACTGGCGATGGCCTGAAGGTGCAGCATTTCCAAACCGTTCTTTATGATGCAACCGCGTTCCTTTCCTTTTTTTAGGAACATGGTTTCAAGCGGATTGTACACCAAGTCGTAAAGAAGATGATCGGGCGAGAGCAACTGATAGGGGATGGCGGGGTATTCGTCTGTGTGTGGGAACATACCGACAGGCGTGCAATTGACCACAACGAGGTGTTGCTTCATGATATCGGCCGACAAATTTTCATACGTCAGCATACCAGAACGGGGGGTGCGGCTCACATAGGTCGTTGCCAATCTCAGTTTTTCCAAGCCGTAGACCACAGCCTTCGAGGCACCGCCCGTTCCCAATACGAGTGCTTTTTTATGGCATTCGCGCAAAAGCGGTTTGATGGATTCCGTAAAGCCGATTACATCGGAGTTGTAGCCTTTGAGGTGGGGCCTGCCGTCGTCGAGGCGGGAGATGCTGATGACATTGACCGCCCCTATCGCCCTTGCGTCGTCGCTGAGCTCATTCAGCAGGGGGATGACGTCTTGCTTGTATGGAATGGTCACATTCAGCCCCCTCAGGTTCGGCGTTGAATCCACCAATTCCATGAAATGGCCTGCAAGTTCCGGCAATTCATGGTTTTCATAAACGGCATCTATCCCTTCGCTTGCAAATTTTTCGGCGAAGAAACTTGCAGAAAACGAGTGTCCTAACGGACGGCCGATGAGTCCGTACCTTTCCATGCGTAATGTTGTTTTATCTGTTAGTGTGGTGTCTATATTCGCTTATTTTGAGGCCATATAAAGCATGCTGATTCCAAATGTGAACCTCTTGATTTTTACGTCTTTAAATCCCGCTTTTTTAAGTGTTTCTTTCATTCTGTTTTCCTTTGGGAACGCCTCCATGGTCTGGGGCAAATAGCGATATGCTTTTTTGTCTTTTGAAATGAAGCGTCCGATTGTTGGCATCACCCAATGGGAATATGTTTTAAAGAGCATGTTCATCGGAAAATGGGAAGGAGAAGTCAGTTCGATAACGGCCAGGTGTCCGCCTGGTTTCATCACTCTGCACATCTCGCACAAGCCTCTGTCTAAGTCCGCAAAATTTCGGATGCCATAGGCTGCCATAACGGCGTCAAAGACGTTGTCCTCGAAGGACAGGTTCATACAATCCTCCTTCTTTACGCTTACAATGTCTTCCAATTTTTCTTTCTTGATTTTCTCACGGGCCACAGATAGCATCCCTTCTGATAGGTCAATGCCGAGCATCTGCTTCGGCTTGATTTCCTTGGCACCTAAGATGGCGAAATCCCCAGTTCCCGTGGCAACATCCAGAATGCTGTCGGGCGAAAACTGCTTGAGCCATTTCACAGCTACTTTCCGCCAGCGGCGGTCGATTCCGAAGGAGAGCGTGTGGTTGAGTAAATCGTATGAATGAGCAATGCCGTCAAACATGCGTTCAACCTGTGCTCCCTTTTCTTCCTTCTCGTTGTAAGGCTTTATGGTTTCTTGCTTGTATGTCATTTTTTAAGTAGGTTGTCAGAATTATTTCCCCAATTCCAATTGTCTGACGCGCTTTTCCATTGAGGATAATTTGCCGCAGGCTTCTTCAAGGGCTTTCTCGCTTTCCAGAATTTGTTTCGAGAACGTGACGGTTTTCCGTTTGGCGTATTGTTCGCGCAAAGCATCCAGATGATCGATTGCTTCTGAAATCTGCTGCCCCATTTCAAAGCATTTTTGGGCAAGCGTGCGGGCTTCGGCGTTTCTGAATTGCGACAGGTGCGTGATCACATGCTGGTCGTCCAGCACAAATCTAAACGCATGTCGCTTTCGCGTGTTGCCGTCGGACGACATCAGTTCGGCTATGCGTTTTTGGGCCTCTGCAACAGCCTTCTTGTCAAAATGAGTGTCTGAGATGGAAGTCAGTTGGGCCAGATTGCGGATTTCATCTTCGTTGTCGCCCTTCAGCTCGTATATCTCACGCGTGTCGTTAGGAATGAAACGATAAATGCACACTTTGTCGGCGGGTTGGTTTCTGTCGGACACGAACCAGCCGATGTTGGCGTTCTCGTCAATGACCATCAAATAGTCGTTGGCTGGGGAATTAAACGGCATGCCAACGTTTTCTGCCTTCACGAAATCGGAGGTGGAACTGCCACGGCGCGTCACGAAAATGTCATATCCCCCTAAACTTTCACTTCCCTGGGCTGCAAAATACAAAGTCAGTCCGTCTGCCATCAGATAGGGATAGTCTTGGACGTCATCGCTCTGCCCCATCCCATTCAACGGCTGCGGATTGCTCCATTTATTTCCCAAGCGCGTGCTTGAAACCAATTTCTTCAATCCATTTTTGTCTGGCATCGCAAAAACAACGTAATCCTTGAAGTCATTTATAAAGGCAGTCTCGCCAGCCCTGTATGAGGAAAATGCCGGAATGAACTCGGCCAGTTTGCCTAAGTGTCCGCTGCCTTTCGACAGACGGTATGCCTCTATGAACCTGTCACGCGACACGACCATGCTGTCGACAATGATGACCCGCTCCGTTCCGCGCAACATATCGGCGCCGAGCCGGGCTTTTTGCATTCCTTCTTCAATGGGCTCTGTCAGCTCCCGATTGCGTTTTGCTGCATTCAATTCCTTGGTATATGCTTGAATGGCTTCGTCAAAGCGGTATTCGCTGACCAATGTCGAAGCCGGTTTGGCCACATTGGATGTGCTTTTCTTTATTTCTTTCTTCACCTTGCGCCCTTTTTTCTGTGCGGAAACGCCAGACGGATACCCTCCGCAAAGCAGTAGGGCAATGGCGCAAAACAGCTCGAAATTTCTCATTTTGCTCATATATTGTTTGTGTCTACGTTCTTTTTTTGGTTCAAAAATACGGATTTCTTTTCAATGGCGTGGCATAGATGGCAAGATTTATGTATTTTTGCGGTAAACAAAAACTTTCTAGGTAGGGGTTCAAAATTAGTTTATGGAGTGTGGCAAGGCAATATCAAACTTTTTTCCCCTGCTTTGATAGTACAAATCATTTTTGAATACCTACTCTTATGAAGCATAAAACAATTAAGAAATTGATTGCTGTCGGACTGACAGCCATTTTTTTTATAAGCGGCGGACTGTCTGCTTCGGCACAGACGCAAATGTACAGACACCATGTGCAAGCAGGAGAAACGCTCTATCAGTTGTCGGTCAAATATGGCGTCAGCGTTGAATCTATCCAGTCGGCCAATCCTGCATTAAAGGAAAAGGGGTTACAGTCGAACACGGTTGTGTTGATTCCTGTCGTTGAACATAGGGACGGCATCAAGGGTACGAACTGCCGACTGATGCACAAGGTGAAAAAGAAAGAGACGCTATGGGGCATTGCCAAGCAGTATGGCCTGACCGTTGAGGAATTGCTCAAGGCAAACCCCGATATTGAAAATAAGGAAATCAAGAAGGGTATGTTCTTGTGCATTCCCTATGCTTCTTCGGAACTTGTTGCCGTGCAGCAGGAGAAAGCGAAGGGGTACGAAAAACTCAATGTAACACTGGTGCTCCCGTTGCTCAATAAAAAGCTGGAGGGGGAACGTAGCGTTGAATTTTATCGCGGTTTCCTGATGGCCGTTGATGAAATCAAGAAAAAGAACATTGACATTCAGGTGAATGCTTTCGACGAGCCACAGAGTGCACAGTCGTTTGCCGACGTAGCCGCCAAAATCAAAGCCACGAATCCGCAAATGATCATCGGCCCATTATATCCGCAGCATTTTGGCGATATGACGCAGCTCTCAAAGCAGTTGCCAGATGTGAAGTGGGTCATCCCGTTTTCTTCAAAATATGAGGACTTGAAGACTACCTCCAATGTATTCCTCCTGAACGCTCCCATTGAGCAAAAGGCGCAGATTGTCGCATCCTTGTTTGCAAAGACTTTCAAAGGAGCGAAAGCCGTTTTCCTGCATGAAGGAAATGGCAACGAAATCATATTCTCGGCGGCAATGAGAAATGCTTTGTCGCAGGGTGGTTTTGACATCGTTGATTTGCCTGCCGGGTATTCCGCAGACCAACTCAAGGCGCTTGCCAACGGCAAAAAAATGGTGGTTTTCATTCCAGAAACAAGCGAAGAAAATGGAGTTAAGAACATGATAGACAAGATTAAATCGCTCCGACAGGTATATCCAAAGGGCCGTTTCGCCCTGATGGCGTATCCCGATTGGCTTGACCTCCCAAGCATCTCGCGGCGTGATTTGTTTGACATTGACACCTATGTGTTCAACAACCACTTCTACAACCCCTACTCTGTTGACACCCAAAAGAAGGTGGACGAATACAGCACGTGGTTTAAGACTAGGCCGCTGGAAACTTCTCCGCGTATGTTCCTGTTGGGCTACGATGCAGGAATCCGACTGATGACTGGACTGATGAACTACGGAAAGGATTATGCCCAGCAAATCATAAAGACAACAGCTTTGCAACACAATATTTCGTTCATACAGGTCGCTCCAAATTTAGGATATGTCAATAATTCCATGTACTTTATTCATTATCGAACAACAGGCGTCATTGACCTGATTTCTGACGCGAATTACAAGTGAAATTTTTCATAGGATGTTCCATCGAACAGTCTTCCCAAGCGCCCAGGTGGTCTGGGCATATAGAACCATCCAACTTTTACTCAGTGAAATAAATTAGATATATGATACATCATCTGCGCAACCTCGCTTTGGCCCTTGATCTTATGTTTAGCGCACTCACGCATGTTTCTGCACAAATCGGCGAAGCTCGCGATGCCGTTGCCATCGGCTTCAATGCTGGTGCCGCATTAAACTCCATCTCCTTTGATCCGACCATAAAACAAAACATGCACAAAGGCGCCACCTTCGGTATGACGTTGCGCTTGACAAGCGAAAAATATTTCAAGACGCTGTGTGCCCTGCAAATGGAAGTCAACTATGCACAGCTTGGTTGGGAAGAGAACATCCACAGCAGCGGCGATGTCCCCTTGTCCGATACCTATTCCCGGCAGATGAACTACGTGCAGATTCCCATGCTTGCACGTCTGGGCTGGGGGCATGAGCAGAGAGGGCTTATGGCCTACTTTTTGGCGGGTCCGCAAGTTGGCTTCTGCGTAAACAGCCGCTCCAAATATGGTGACACGTGGACGTTCAATTCCGAAGGAAATCCCGACCGTTTGAACAACATGTTTGCGCAATATGACATGAACATCGACCATAAATTCGATTATGGCATCACGGGTGGTCTCGGCGTAGAGGCCAACACAAAAATCGGGCATTTCATGATTGACGGAAGATATTATTACGGATTGTCTGATATATTTTCCAATAGCAAAAAGGACGTATTCTCAAGGTCAAACCACGGAACAATTGTCATCAAATTTACTTATTTGATTGACATCAAGCGCCGCAAGTAGCCCCACAGGCGCCGCTTCCAAAGCAGTCCACTCCCCTACCCTTTAGATTATCTCTCTGTTCTCACTTCGACCATTCTTTTGGCCCGTCAGGAACAATATATCATCACAGCATTGCGCCATGATAATGAAAGACGGCTACATCATTATCATGGCTCTTTATCAACTGGCAACAACATGAACATCACTACGCTTCATAAAATTATATGCACTGCAGCGCTTTCGTCAGGTATGGTTTTGGCAACGAGCGCTCAGGCTCAAACAAAAAGTAGGCACCTTCACGAAATGCCCAAGAATCAGATTAATCAGAAAATCTTGGAACATCTCTCCAAAGTGTACACCGAACAGGCTGATTCCCTTGAAAACATGATTGTGTCGTACCGGGAAAACAGGAGCCAGTATGAAGTGACGGCTCCCGCGCCGTATTATTTCCCGCTTTTCTCTTCATCCACCTATTTTCAGGCGCCCATACACCGTCTTGTCGGCGTTCTGCAAACTGGAAGCGACAAGCATCTTCGTGAAGACTCTGTTCAAACGGCCATGGACAGTGTGCTGGTCCATGCGTATGTCAGTGTGCCTTGGTGCATCCGATTTTTAGAAGACGACGAGAAAACGGTCGTGGGCTCATCCCACAGTCTGGTGCAGGAAGTGCGCCCTCAAGTCAGTCTCTCTGGCAAAACATCGAACGACGACAGGCCAGAAGACGATACCTTTGCCAATGATTGGAAGGTCACGATCAGAAAACCAAATTTCTGGAAATTTAAAGCCAATCCCAAATTGCAACTGATGCAAAATCATATATCAGACAACTGGTATAAAGGCGGAGAGAGCAATTATTCATGGCTTGTGCAACTGAATCTCGAAGCGACGTATAATAACAAGCAGAAAGTCGTTTTCACAAACACCCTTGAAAGCAAGTTGGGCTTCATTTCCACTCAGAACGACGAAAAGCATAAGTTCCGCACCAACGCCGACATGATCCGTATGACAAACAAGCTCGGTTTGAGAGCAACAAAGCATTGGTATTACACCTTTATGCTGCAAAGTTGGACCCAGTTCTATCGCGGATACCGCAGCAACGACACCAAGGTTTATTCCGACTTCATGTCGCCCTTTGAAAACCTGTTTTCAATCGGTATGGACTATAAATTCAACTGCAAGAATTTCGACATGAGTGCAGCGATTTCCCCCATCGCTGCCAATTTTAAATACGTCGACAGAAAAAATCTTGCCACGTCATTTGGTGTCGACAAAGGCAAACATTCGAAATTGGGCTATGGTTCCAATATCACGATCAAATACAACTGGAACATCATCAAGAACATCAGTTGGAACGGCCGAATATATTATTACACGGACTACAGCAAAGCCCAGTTGGAATGGGAAAGTACTTTCAAGATGAAGTTCAACAAATACTTGACTACAGAACTCTTCATTTTCCCACGATTTGACGACAGCGTCAGACGCAAAGAGGGCAAATCATATATCCAGTTTAAGGAAATGCTATCGTTCGGTCTCGATATAAGCCTATAAAAACCAACCTCAACGGCATAGAATTTAAAACTGCCAACAATGAATATTTTTGCAATACACAATAATTTCACTCCTTCAGCGTGCAATAAATCGCTTTCCCCGACGTTTATATCAAACACGCCGGTCGTTTACGAACTTCCGGACACGGCCCTCTTGCTGAAACATCGTCCGTTTTTCATTCCAGACTATGCCCAGCCATGCAGTTACCAGGGTTCTCTTGTCATCAGAATAAGTCGGCTCGGACGCTACATAGCCCCCCAATATGCACACAGATATTTCGACACAGCCACAGTGGGCATTGCCTTCACGGCCGACAATTTGTTTGAACATTGCCTGTCAAACCATCTGCCCTGGGACATCAGCAAGGGCTTTGATGGTGCCGCCGCCGTGGGACAGTTTCAGCCTGTTGCCGACCTCAATCTCCCCTGCGCCTCCTTCATGCTGAAAGACAATGGCCAGGTGGTCCAGCAATCCTCGAATGAGAATGCCAATTTTAGTTTGGCTGAAATCGTCAGCCACGTATCGCAGTTTTTCATGTTGCGCCAAGGCGACCTCATTTACTATGGTTTCCCCTGTCCTCCCACAAAAGCCGAGACAGATCATAGTATAGAAGGGTATTTAAACGGCAAACGCGTGCTCCAATTCTCAATCAAATAGCCGTCTGCCGCCACTTTAATTCCCCTGTATAATCTCCCAATGTATAGGTATCACCCAGTTAAAAACAACCGCATGTTCCGACATATACGCAAATACCTCTTTCTCCTTGCGTCTCTGATATTTGTTCAGGGAAACATCTTCGCGGGGCAAAGGGAAAGCCAAGACACCCTTTCTGGCTTTATTCAATTGTCTGCGAAAGATTATCCCGTCACCTCCAACCAGCTTCCTGTGTTCACAATGCAGAGAAACATCGATGCGTCCAGCGAGCGAGCAGATATGTCTGGTATGGAAAACAAATCGTTTGTCGATAGCCGCGAAAACGCCTTCCTTGGCAGCACTGTCAAGGTCAGCGTGCTCTATCCAGAATGCCAGCCACTGACATCGGAGGAAACAGCGCTTTTGAAGAAAAGCGGACTTCACATTCCAGATAATATCAAACCGCATGTTGTCTGCGGCATCAGTCGCAAAAAAAGAATCCTGGAAATTAGCCTATGCCCGATTTTTAGGAAAAACGGTGTGCTCATGCGCCTCATCTCTTGCAAAATCTCTCTGACGCCGTTCGAAGCAAACCGTGGCGAGCAGAGAATTAAAAGCATGGCAAACGGGAAAGAGGAAAATGCCACGACCCTCTTTTTGCCAACAGGCTCCTCTCAGGCCGATATGTCAAAACGCTGGAAAAATAAGTCAGTATTGGCCAGTGGGAAATGGGTGAAAATCAGTGTGAAAGAAGAAGGCATTTATCAGCTGACAGCAAAGCAGCTCAAGCAAAACGGATTTGCCGACATCAATCGCGTCAAAATTTATGGCTATGGAGGACGCATGATTCCAGAGACGTGGGACTTCACATCTGACAACCAAACGCCCGACGACCTCTGTGAGGTGTCAACCTATATATCCGACGACAAGCTGTTTTTCTTCGCAGAGGGCACCACGCGCTGGACGTCAACACGACACGAAAACAATCCCTACAGCATCGCCTCCTGTTATTTCGTAACTGAAGGCGACCAGCCGCTCCGCATCGCGACCTCTCAGCAAACATCCTCGTCTTCAGTCTCCTGCGCTGTCATCACGCACCATGTCGTCTTGGATAGTGACGAAGCGGGATTTTATGAAGGCGGGCGCGAACTTTATGACGGCCATAATTTTGCGGAAGGCAATTCCCATACCTTCAAACTTGCCACGCCAAGTATCATGCCAAGCGGCACAGCAAACGTCGATATTGCCTTTGCTGCCAGCAGCAAGACAACCACGTCTGTTGGCATCATTCTCAACAACGCTTATAAGCTTCCGAGCATAAGTGTCAGCGCTTACGGAAGCGACGAGTCTGCACGTGAATCAAGAAAATCGTACGACATACCAACGTCGCGCTTTGCAGAAACTAACGCCTTCAAATTCACCGTCAGCCCAGTTGCCACCTCTCGTCTCAACTACATCCGCATTCATTATCCGCGGCAACTGAAAGCCACTGACGCTCCCTACGCCTTCTCGCCCGAGATGTCTGGCAGTTTGAAACTGAAAATTGCCGACGCCACCAGCCACAGCCAATTGTGGCAGATTGCCAACGGGAAAAACCACACGGTGCGCATGCAGGCCACGCTTAGTAAGACAGACACATTGGAGGCGAATGTTGCCGATGGCACACAGCGCTTTGTTGTCTTCAACGACAACCAGACATACCCCTCTCCCGCTTTTTTGGGCGTGGTTGGCAATCAGAACCTCCATGCCGACAGCCTGGTGCAGATGGTCATCATCATCCCCTCCGACGGGAAATTCCTTAGCGAAGCCAACCGTTTGGCAGAGGCCCATCGCAAACACCAGAATCTCAACGTAAAAGTCGTCACGGCCATGCAGCTCTACAACGAATTTTCTTCTGGAACGCCCGATGCCTCTGCCTATCGTCGTTACCTCAAAATGCTCTACGACAGAGCCGCCACAACAGCTGATGCCCCGCAACATTTGCTCTTCATGGGGCCAAGTGTGTGGGACAACCGTTTGCTGACGACCTCCTTCCAAGGAAAAAATCCAGACAACAATCTCCTCATCTTTGAAGTCAGCCACAATGCTACAAATAGCCTGAGCTCTTCGCTCTCAATCGGCGACCTCTATTCCTACACGACAGACGATTTCTTCTCATGGCTCGATGATGGTGAGGGCGTTAATTATGGTGCAAACAAGCCCGACATTTCCATCGGACGTTTCCCCTGCCCAACCACAGCGGAAGCCGCTGTGATGGTCAACAAGTCCATCGCCTATCTGACGGGGGCCAACCAAGGAACATGGCAAAGCAGGGCCTATGTGTTGGGCGACGATAAAGACAACAACTTGCATATGAGAGGCGCTGAAGAGGTTGCCAACAGCATCACGTCGACAACTGGCGGCAACCTCCTGCTTCATAAGTCATATTGGGATGCTTACAAGCGCACCTACACCGCAACGGGATATTCCTATCCGCAGGCCACACGTGATCTACAGCGTGCCATGCGTGAGGGGGCGCTACTCTTCGACTATGTCGGTCACGGGAGCCCCGACCAGGTTTCACACGCAAGGGTGCTTGTAAAGGACGACTTTTCTGACAACCAGACGTCCTCCTTGCCGCTTTGGATTTTAGCCTCCTGCAAAATCTCACCTTACGACATGCCGCAATCCGACATCGGCCGCACCGCTCTCTTCAACCCCAATGGCGGGGCAGTAGCCGTGTTGTGTGCTTCGCGCTCTGTTTTTGCCGAAAGAAATGTTGAACTGAACACCAGATTCTGCCGCTTCCTGCTGAAGAAGGGCAGTCAGCCTGCCACCTTCGGAGAAGCCCTGCTCAAGGCAAAAACGGCGCTCATCACGAGCAATACCGATGCCACCATCAATAAACTCAAATATGCCCTCTTGGGCGACCCTGCTCTCCCTGTTGCATTGCCGCGCCACGCAGTGGTGCTCGACAGCATCAACGGCCAACCCCTGACACCCACTTCCATGCAGGCACTGAATGCTTCTTCTGTGGCGCGTTTTAGCGGACACATCGAAACGCCAGATGCCGTCTTCGCCAACACCTTCAGCGGCGTTGTCAACGCCGTCTTGTCCGACAAGATGGATACCATCACGTGTGTCAACAACACCGGCGCCACAAAAGCACAGGTTTACCAAGACCGCACAAAGACGCTCATGGAAATCAACGATTCGGTGAGAAACGGACGCTTCGTCATCAGCATGTCCGTTCCGCGCGACATCAGCTATTCTTCTTCCTCTGCACGTATCACATTTTTTGCCTCCGACCTCCGCAACAACCACTCAGCGATAGGCCATAACGAACAATTCTGCCTGAACGGCACCAGCGAGGAAGCGTCAGCCGATACCCTCGCGCCCCAAGTGTTCGTCAGTCTCGACAACTACGATTTCCCCGATGGAGGCATTGTGTCAAGCACGCCCCTCTTCCTCGCACGCGTCAAAGACGATGTAGCGGTTAATACGTCTGGTGTCAGTCTCGGACACGACATGTCTCTCTGTATTGACAACGACCCCTCCCAGGTCTATACTCTGACGCCTTATTTCAAGTATGACTTCGGCACCTACAATGCCGGTAGCGTTAGTTGGCAAATGCCAGAAATGCAACCAGGCAAACACACCCTCTCTTTCAAGGCATGGGATGTCAACAACAATTCAACGACAGCAGCACTCACGTTCTATGTCGGCCAGCTTTCAGAGGATTCCTTCGACGTCAACATCACGGAAAACCCCGTCAAGACCGCCACGACCTTCATTCTGCGCATCCCCGAGGGAAGCAATCAGGCGGCATCGCAAGCCACCATCGAAATATTTGATGCTTACGGACGCCGTGTCTGGAGCCACGAATCCCAAGCATCTAAGTCGTATCTCACCAAACAATGGAACGTCAGCGACACATCGGGAACTCCGCTCCCCGCAGGCATCTATCTCTTTCGGGCCACCATGTCGGGAGAGGGAGGCAAATTGAAAACAGCAACCAAAAAACTCATCATCAGATAGGCAGGTGGCAGAAACATAGTAATGGTGAAAGAGTAAAGTGATCAATTTTGATAGGGTATAAGAAAAGAGCGACTATCTCCTTACCCGTCAAAAATGCTCAAATTATTTTCTCACCATTTACATAAGCCCCACTTGTGTTCCCCCGACACTTTTCATAAAACCCACTAACAGATCATGTCAAAAGCAAACAAATATCTCATCGCAGCGCTCGCTGCCAGCCAATTGTCAACCGTTTCCGCCTATGCTGGTGACGACGACATAAAAGACAAATTCAATCCCATCCTCACGGCCGTCACCTCGCAGTCCATCGCTGCCGACGCACGCGCCGCCGCAATGGGCGACCTCGGTGCCGCCACCGATCCCGATGTCAACTCTCAAAGCTGGAACCCAGCAAAATATCCCTTCACCATTTCGCGTGCGGGTCTCGCCTTGAACTATACGCCCTGGCTGCGCCAACTCGTCAACGACATCGCCCTCCTCAATGCAACGGGATATATGCGCATTGGCGATTATCAGGCCATTAGCGGTTCTTTGCGCTATTTCTCTTTGGGCGACGTCACGGCAGGCACCATGCAAGTCAAGCCCTACGAACTTGGCGTTGACGTGGCCTATTCGCGAATGCTCTCTGAGAAATTTTCAGCAGCCGTGGCGCTCCGCTACATGTATTCCGACCTCTCTGGACACTACGACGACAACACCACCCCCGGTTCAGCCTTCGCTGCCGACATCGCCTGTTTCTATAACAACTACGTCATGATGGGAAGTCGCGAATGCCAGTTGTCCCTTGGTATGAACATCAGCAACATCGGCAGCAAAATCAATTATGGCGACGACTATTCTTATTTCATCCCGACCAACCTCCGCCTTGGATTCAGTTTCATGGTTCCCATCAACGAGTTCAACCGCTTCTCCATCTCGGCTGATGCCAACAAGCTCCTTGTGCCCTCAAAACCGCTGAAGCGCGAAGACGAAGACAACGAAACCTACGAACAGCGCGTGCGCGACCAGTATTACGAAACATCCTCCATCTCGGGCATCTTCAAGAGCTTTGGAGATTCGGAAAGAGGTTTCAAGGGGGAACTCGAAGAAATCCAGTGGAGCCTTGGTGCGGAATACACCTACAACGACAAATTCTCCCTACGCGCTGGATACCATCATGAAAGCGAGATGCAGGGCAACAGAAAATACTTCACCGTCGGAGCAGGCTTCCGCATGAACGTCATGACCATCGACGCAGGCTATGTCATTTCAACAGCCCCCTCCAATCCTCTCGACCAGACGCTCCGCGTTTCGCTCTCCTTCGATTTCGATGGCATCACCGATTTCTTCCGTCGTCGCTGACGCCCCTCTACCCCACCATCAATCTCAATCACAATCATGGAAAAGCCAAACATCAGAACAGGCCTTGGCTATGATGTCCACTGCCTTGTTCCCAACCGCCCCCTCACGCTCGGCGGCATCACCATTCCCCACACCCACGGGCTCCTCGGCCACAGTGACGCCGACGTCCTCATACATGCCATTTGCGATGCCCTGCTCGGTGCAGCCGCCTTGGGCGACATCGGCCGCCATTTCCCCGACACCTCCTCTGAGTTCCTCGGCATCGATAGTTGCATACTCTTGCACCGCGTTGTCGCCCTTTTAAACGAAAAAGGATATGCCGTTGGCAATGTTGATGCCATCATTGTTGCCCAAGCGCCAAAACTCTCACCACACATCCAGGCCATGAGAGAAAAATTGGCACCCATCATGAACGTAAGCTCCGACGACATCAACATCAAAGCCACCACCACCGAATGTCTCGGATTTGAAGGACGCAAAGAAGGTATCTCCGCTCAAGCCGTTGCGCTGATATACAAAACGATGTAACACCCCCCTTCCCACACACTCATACGTAAAGCACAATGCCTGAAGCTCACCGCTTTGGGCATGTTCTTTTTTCGGGGGGCGGCGAAAAGATATGTCGTACAAGTCATTTTCTTAAGTAGGTGTTCAAAATTAGTATTAAACTGGTTTATCCCTACCTGCATGAACACAATAAACTAATTATGACCACTCACTTATCCCACTTACCATTACTAAAATCCACTCAGCTTCTCCCCTAAGAAAAAAGCGAAACAAATCCCAGCCCATGACCACACAAGAAGAAAAACGAGCCATACGCCTCCAAGTGCGCCATCAGTTCCGCCAACTCTCCGCCGAAGAACGCTTGCATCGCTCTGCTGCCCTCTATGCCAGAATAGAGCAAATGCCAGAGTTCCCTCCGCGCTCTCTTATTCCCCCTCGCAGCCTTGGGGGAATTTCCTTCCGCCTCAATTCATCATTGTTCCTGGCATGGCTTTCACGCCACAAGGAGCACGCCTCGGGCGCGGCAAAGGTTTCTACGACCGTTTTCTCGCCCTCCCTGGCGTCATGTCGGCCCACAAATCGGGCATTTGCTTCCCCTTTCAGATATTCAGCCACATCCCGACCGAGCCACACGACGTTCTCATGGATAGCATGGTCTATTAACTCCCCCTTCCCGCATCATGTGCGCATGCTTCGTTGCTTTCTATTTGGCTTAAAACCGCGCAGAGATTTTTCTGGATTTTGAACACCCACCTAAAAAGTGTAGGTCATTACACGCCGTTAGCCGAGCCCCCCCCACTACATCCGAATAGCCAAAGCCGTAGCAGCTAGAACCTCCCCGTTTCTCATAGAATCAAGCCCGCCACAACCGTGAAATCATCCGCCAACGCTGTCGCACCCGCTTCCGCCAACCGCGTTGCGTCGTGATTCCCATAAGTAACCCCGCAAGTCCTGCATCCTGCGGCCTTCCCCATTTCCATGTCAAACGTCGTGTCGCCCACGACGAGCACCTCCTGCGCCTCCACGCCGAAAATTTCCATCAGTTTCAAAACTGGCTCTGCATCTGGCTTGTTCCGCGTCACGTCGTCTGCCGCCACATAACAGTCAATATAAGGAGCAAGTCCCATTTTGCCGCATAAGTCCACAACCGACCGATGGCTGCGGCTCGTAGCAATCGCGATGCCCACATTCTCGCCCCTTTCCCTCTTAATCCGCTCCAGCGTCTTCGCCACGTTGGGATAGACCTTCGTTGCCGCCGCGCCGATTTCCTCAAAGCGCTCCCTGTAGGTTTCCACGTAGAGCGCCACGGTCTCCTCAGCCGTCCCTTCAGGCAGCAGTTGTTTCATCGCCTCATGTAGCGGCAGTCCGATCGTTTCCTTGACCGTCCTCTCCCCTGGCACCATTTTGCAGCCGTGCGTCTTGAAAGTCGCCTGCATCGTCTCCACGATACCCTGTGCCGTATCGGCCAGCGTGCCGTCAAAATCCAGCACCAGCAGTCGCGTCTCCGTGCCCCACGGATTTTCCGCCCGCAGACACACCTCAGCGCTCATCATCGCTCCCTCCACGGGAGGCACGCATTTCCTGACGCAAACCTCTGCCGCCGCCACTTGATGCCAGCATTGGAAAATCCGGTTTAAAATTCTCCCCGCCACATGCTCCAGCAACCCCGCCGGGCGCATCATCTCTTCTTCCGTCAGGCGAAACACGTCTGCGTAGTTAACGGTGCGTGCCAAAGAATCGGCCCACACCGCGGCAGCGGCCTTCTCAACCTCCAGTCTGACATTAACCTCATAGTCACCGCCCACGCAGCGCTCCTGTGGAAGCACACCATGGTAAGCGTAAAAACGCATGGACTTTAATAATATAGAAACACGTAAATTTTGCATCTTCGTAAATTGTAATTTCTAACTAATAACGTGCAAATTTACAAAGATTTCATAGAATAAAGGCAGAGCCGAAACATAAGCTACGCTCAAATGGGGAGCATGCGCCTCTACCCTGCCCAACGCGATAATCCATATTCCTATTCACGCGAGTTCGGCGATAATGGGCGGATAGGCTTCGCGTTCTATCTCGCCACCCTATTCCGTGATGTGGTCACCTATGCTTCAGCAGAGCATTGGTTCCCGATACTCAATCTCTTTGGTCCGAAAGGTAGTGGTAAGTCGGAGTTGGGACATACGCTTTTATCGTTGTTCACGATAGCGTACAAAGCTCCGAATATCCAAAACTCAACAATCTCTGCTCTCAATGACATGGTAGCAGCTTCGGCAAATGCCTTAGCGCACATTGATGAGTATAAGAATGACCTCGACCCCAAGGTCATTGAGTTCTTGAAGGGGCTGTGGGACGGCACGGGACGTAGCCGTATGAACATGGATTTGGACAAAAAGAAGGAGGTGACAGCCGTAGATGCTGGCATCATCTTGTCAGGACAAGAGATGCCCACGGCTGATATTGCGCTCTTCTCGCGATTGATTTTCTTGCAGTTTCCGCGTTCCACGTTCCACGTTCACGCAAGAAGAGAAAAAGAATTATATGCGACTTATGGAGATGTGTTCGGGTGGTTTGACACACCTCACCATCGCGCTCCTCAAATACCGCAAGCGGTTTGAGGAGCGTTTTACGGGTACGCTCAAAGAGGTACGCAAGCAGGTGGGGGTCGCTTTGCAAGGCAAGCAATGCGAGGACCGCATTGTAAATAACTGGTGTGTGCCGTTAGCGGCATTGCGTGTACTGCAAGATGCAGTTCCCACGCTGGCTTACGATGACCTTTTCAAGATTGTCATCGAAGGCATTCTTAAACAGAATGCGGAGTGTAAGACGAATGGCGAGCTGGGCAGCTTTTGGAATGTGGTGCAGTATCTCGCGAGTGAGGGTATCATCAATGATACGGGCGATTTTGTCATTCGTTACCTCACCAAACTCAAAACGGACATGGTAGATACTTCCTGGTTGGATAAACGGGCGGTGTTGTACATGCAGACTTCGCGTATCTTCAACCTTTATCGCAAGGAGGGACGCAAGACGGACGAGAAAACCTTGCCCACTGATGCGCTCAAATACTACCTTGCCAATAGTGCTGCTTATCTCGGTCAAAAGGTGGTGCGCTTTATTGTGTTCCGCAATGGCTACCCTGTGTTGGACTCTGCCAAACAGAACAAGCATGGCAACCAGGCTAAACTCTCTCAATCGGCAAGTAGCTATTATTTTGACTACCAGAAGTTGGTGGATCAGTTCGGCATAAACTTGGTAACTGGCGACTCGGACGATGAAGAGGAATAATCTGTGGCATAAAAAATATCATTATTTTTTTGGGGGGTAGAAATATATCTATATATTTGCAAATGCATGTTTAACTCCTAATTTTTATGATATGAAAAAGATTCTATTCATGCTTCTTGCTTGTTTGTTTTGCGTCTTTGCACAAGCACAGACTAAGGTAGAGGTCACACTTACAGGTGGCAAGGTCGTGAAAGGTACTACCAGAACCTTGTTCTCTGTTGATGATGCAAACTCTATTAAGGTGAAAGACGCCAAGGGGGAAAAGAAAACCTACAAATCCACAGAGGTAAAAAATCTTCGTGTTTACGATGACAAAAGCCAGAAATGGTACACCTTTGAGGCTTTGAAAGCGCAAAAAGCGTTACCCAATGTGTGGAACAAGAATCCGAAACCTTATAGCGACCCTGTGTTTTTGCAGGTGGTTTATGAAGGTAAGAACGTCACGGGATATGTTCACAACATTTCCACGCAGACCAACACTAAGACCCTTCAACTGACAGGTACGGGAAGTATGCTCTACTTCAAGTTGAAGAACGAAGATGTAGCTCGCGCTTTTTGGATGAGTGCGGCGGTTGGTTGGAGAGCAGAACTCAAATTGGTCTTCAAGGATTTTCCTGTAATGAAACCCGTTATCAAGGAACTTGACTCAAAGTCTTTCTATGCAGACCCATTTGCGCTGATCAAAACATTTGATGGACTTTTGGACAAAAAATAAGATTGTCTGAAGGAATAAAGAGCATGGTACGCTCATCTGAAATAGGTGATTGTACCATGCTTTTTTTGTTCACTTCTGCTCGGACGATGAAGAGGAATAGTCAGCGGAACTTTTCGTTTATTACGCGAGTTCGGGATAAGGATTGCGTAAAAAAATAGGGTAAAACGAGCTAAAATAGTTCGTTTTACCCTTTGCTAATACATT
>OHRX01000255.1_pt1 | contig 18916 bp, 15 predicted proteins | sample 1578581 | NCBI WGS metagenome assembly OHRX01 (sample SAMEA3879573, study PRJEB24766) | human gut metagenome | biome: human-associated habitat; feature: feces | place: USA | collected 1985/1987 | reverse complement strand
TTGCACCTTCCTTGAAGTAGTCGCCGAAACTCCAGTTGCCCAGCATCTCGAACATCGTATGGTGGTAGGTGTCGTGACCGACCTCCTCCAGGTCGTTGTGCTTGCCCGAAACGCGCAGACATTTCTGCGTATCGGCCGCACGCGGATACTTGCGGGGGGCGTTGCCCAGGAAGATGTCCTTGAAAAACATGCGCCAAGTTCTCTTCCGTCTGTCCGTGACGTGCCAAATATACAGTCAGCATCGCGAGAATACTTCTTTTTAATCTTCCATCAACTTACGATAGCGTACACGCTTAGGCTCTACGTTACCCATACGCTTCATCTTATTCGCTTCGTATTCAGTATAAGAACCTTCAAAATAGAATACTTCGCTATTGCCTTCGAACGCAAGGATGTGAGTACAGATACGGTCGAGAAACCAACGGTCGTGACTAATTACCACAGCACATCCGGCAAAGTCCTCAAGACCTTCTTCGAGCGCACGCAACGTATTTACGTCAATATCATTGGTAGGCTCATCGAGGAGCAATACGTTGCCTTCCTGCTTCAACGCTAAGGCCAACTGCAGACGGTTACGCTCACCACCCGAGAGAACACTGCAGAGCTTGCTCTGGTCGGTGCCCGAGAAGTTGAAGCGGCTGATGTAAGCACGCGCATTCACATCTCTTCCACCCAGACGCAAGGTCTCGTTGCCCTGGGAAATCACCTCGTAAACAGTCTTCTGAGGGTCGATGTCCTTGTGCTGCTGGTCAACATAAGCCAGCTTCACGGTCTCACCCACCTCGAATGTGCCGCCATCTGCCTGATCCAATCCCATGATGAGGCGGAAGAGGGTAGTCTTGCCGGCTCCGTTAGGACCGATTACACCTACGATGCCGTTAGGAGGAAGCATGAAGTTGAGGTCGTTGAAGAGAACCTTTTCGCCGAACGCTTTCTTTACATGTTGAGCCTCAATCACCTTGTTACCCAGACGAGGACCATTAGGAATGAAGATTTCCAGCTTCTCCTCGCGCTCCTTCTGCTCCTGGTTGAGCATCTGCTCGTAAGAGTTCAGACGAGCCTTACCCTTAGCCTGACGAGCCTTAGGTGCCATGCGAACCCATTCCAACTCACGTTCCAATGTCTTGCGGCGCTTAGAGGCAGTCTTCTCCTCCTGAATCATTCGCTTGGTCTTCTGGTCGAGCCAAGAAGAGTAGTTGCCCTTCCATGGAATACCTTCGCCACGGTCCAACTCCAGAATCCACTCGCTCACGTCGTCGAGGAAATAGCGGTCGTGGGTTACGGCGATTACCGTACCCTCATACTGCTGCAGGTGCTGCTCCAGCCAGTCGATGCTCTCAGCATCCAGGTGGTTGGTAGGCTCATCAAGCAGGAGTACATCCGGCTTCTGCAGGAGCAGGCGGCAGAGAGCCACGCGGCGGCGCTCACCACCCGAGAGATTGGTAACAGGCCAATCGCCAGGAGGACAATGCAGGGCAGCCATCGCACGCTCCAGCTTGGAGTCGATGTTCCAGGCATCGGTAGCATCGATGATATCCTGCACCTCAGCCTGACGCTGCATCAGCTTGTCCATCTTATCAGGGTCTCCGTAATATTCTTCGAGACCGAATTTATTGTTGATGTCCTCGTATTCTGCGAGTGCATCATAGATTTTCTGCACACCCTCCATCACGTTTTCCTTCACGGTCTTGTTCTCGTCGAGCGGAGGATCCTGAGGCAAGTAGCCCACAGAGTAGCCTGGGCTCCAAACCACCTCACCCTGGGTAGGTTGCTCAAGTCCTGCGATGATTTTCATCAACGTAGATTTACCGGCACCGTTCAAACCGATGATACCGATTTTTGCTCCGTAGAAGAACGATAGGTAGATGTTCTTCAGAATCTGTTTCTGGTTTTGTGGGATAATCTTAGATACGCCCACCATTGAGAAGATGATCTTCTTGTCGTCAACTGTTGCCATGTATATAAATAAATGTGTATTTGTGAATAAATTGCCGAAATTGGCACTAACAGTTGCAAAGATACATTATTTTTTTGAAATTCTCGCCTTTCTTTCAAAGAAAAGTTGTATATTTGCATTGATAACATCAAATAGAGGCATTTTGTAATGCTTCTTTCATCTTTTAAAAAGAAAGGATATTTATGGATGCAACCTATATAGACCTGACTGTTCGCCTGTCTCTAGCTCTCATTTTGGGAGGAGCGATAGGCATCGAAAGAGAATACCGTGCCAAGGAGGCGGGGTTCCGAACTCACTTTCTGGTAGCCCTGGGTAGTGCACTTTTCTGTGTTGTTTCCCAGTATGGATTTGGCTTTGATCTGAAAGATTCCTCGCGCGTTGCTGCCCAAGTGGTTTCGGGTATCGGATTCCTGGGCGCCGGTACCATCATCTTCCAGAAGAATGTGGTCAGGGGGTTGACTACGGCTGCTGGTTTGTGGGTGACGGCAGCTATCGGATTGGCTTGCGGAACGGGTATGTATGTGGCTGCAGCTATTACTACGATGATGGTGTTGATGGGACTGGAGGTGCTGAATTATCTGATACCGCAGTTGGGAACCTCTACCATCGAACTGAATTTCTCAGCTCCATCAAGGGACAGCGTGAAGGAATTCATCAGTAAAATCAAGCTGAAAGGTATGGAAGTTCATTCTTACGAACTGAAAGAACGGAGATTTTCTAAGGAAGAATTTGTGGAGGCGAGCATTGAAATAAAAGCCAAACGGGGGTTCCATACGCTGGAGATTCTGGATTATATGAATGATTTTTCGGACGTTACGATTTCGACGATTAAATAGAAAGAAAAGATAAAAAGGAGTTAAGACCATCATCTTAACTCCTTTTTATCTTTATATGCTTAGAAAATCCTAGCCAGATAGTCGTAATGTTCGCCTTCTGCCACGAGTTCGCCATGCATACCGCAGGTTTCGGCGATGGATTTGAGCAATGGGAAATCTACGTAGAGCCAGTCGAAACAGTCTCCCTTAATGTCTTTGTAAATCATCTGATAATCCACTTCACCATAGTAGGCACCATTCAGATTGATGTCAAAACTTCCGTCTTCATTCTCGTAGATATATTTGAGGTCGGAGGAATCGATAAGAATCTGTCCGCCCTGGTTAAGCAAAGCCTTGAGACGGTTGAAGAGGGCAGGGAGATGTTCTATCTTTCCGGCGATACCCGTTCCGTTCATCAGGAGGAGGATAGTATCGAACCCTGTTTCCAGATGTTCATCGAAAAGATTGATGCATTCCGCATCCTTTACTCCTCTCAGTTCCATCGCTTCGCAGCTCAGAGGAGAAATATCAATGGCTTTTACCTCCAAGCCCTTCTCCTGCAAGGCGAGCGTATGGCAGCCGCTGCCGGCTCCGATGTCCAGTACACGCCCTTTTGTGAGTTGCAAGGCCTTCTGCTCCAGCATCGGCATCTCCTCAACTTTTCTGAAGAGATGTTTCACCGGCATTTCGTCCTCTTCGAACATAGAAGAGAGCACACGTAATCTTCCTGCTCTTCCCGATTTCTGATAATCAAGGATAGTGGCACCCATCGGGTCTTTGTCTTTTGATAATATCTTTGTATTCATTTATTTTGCAATTTATGTATCGAGTAACCATTTCCATACAGGTATTACTTCGATATTCAATCCTTTTAGTTCTATATTTTCTTCTAATTCATATGTAAGAATGATAAGTCTTTTGCAATCAAGTACTTTTGATAGTTTGATAAGTGCTGTTGATTCTCTTTCCCAAGTTTCATCAGACTTTTTGGGGTTGTAGCTTACCTGTATGGCAGTTGCGGCATCTGGTATGTAAAAATCTACTTCCACGTTCTTGTTGTAAAAGAACACTTGCTCTTCCAGTCCATATCTTCGAAGTAGCTCCATCGCAACCATATTCTCCAATAATGATGTGTCAACATCCATGGCAAGGATACTGATGATGCCGTTGTCCACAAAATAGTATTTGGGATTGGTCTCACGTTGAGTGAGATTGTCGGCAATATTCTTGATGGGATAAACCAAAAATGCATCTTTAGAGTACTCAAGATAGTTAATGAGTGTAGGTTTGCTTAGTTTTGCACCTGTAGATGCTATTATATTTGTGAGACGTGTAAAAGAAATCGGTTGCTTTACACTTTCTGCCAATTTTCTGAATAGAACTCGAAGAGAAAATTGATTTTCAATTTTGTTACGAGAAGCAATGTCTCCTAGGTAGATCTTTTGATATACACTATTGATATAATCTCTTTTTGATGCTAGTCTTGCTCCTTCCGGGAAACCGCCAAAACGGAAATAATTAGTGAAATGTCGTTGTACTTCAGCTCTTCCAAAGGTGGTTGCGAGAGTATTTGAATCATAAGACACTTCATTGGCTTGGAGAAATTCGGGAAAACTATATGGCATGATGTGTTTGGTGATATAGCGTCCTCCTAAAGTTGTTGCTACATCACTGCCAAGCATCTTTGCATTGCTGCCTGTAATATAGACTCTGTATTTGTTGTCTGCCAATCGGCGTGCGAATTTTTCCCAACCATTGATGTTTTGTATTTCATCAAGAAATAGAATAGGACGTTCTTTTGACATCATACCATGAACTTCAAGGATAAGATTAAGTTCTTGTGCAGTCATCCCCATCAGACGTTCATCCTCAAAATTGATGTAGAGCATGGAGTCCCAGGTGATTCCCCGTTTCAGGTTTTGTTGAATCTGCTGATAGAGCATGAAAGATTTGCCAGCTCGTCTGACGCCAATCAGAACATAGTTGGCAAAATCTTCCATCTGGAAGTTTCTTGGAACGACATGTTGTAATTCTACTTCTTTTCTGTTCTCCAAGAGTATTTCTCTGATTACTTCTTTTTGTATCATAACTCAATATTGTTTAATTGACTTTGCAAAAATACAATTATTTTGTTAAATCGACTAAACAATATGTATAATTTAACATAAAAAGTCTCTTTATATCATAGATGATATCATTTTTTAAAGATACCAGATAATTATCTGCTGCTTCTTAATATTTCTCCTACCTTTTGCTTTTCGCTTTCAAAACTGAATTGCTGATAGATGATAATGGCATTCTGCAAATCTATGATATGGGGAGCCATCAGTCTGAGGGCTTTCATCTTGCTGTCGCCAAAAGTGAATATATTCATCATACTGACGGTTTGGGCACAGGAATAATAACAGCCGAGGCTAGCCACTTCTATCAGGTCGAACTTGTTGTCATCAAAGCTTGCCTTCTTCACCTTATTATATAGTTTGGTGAAGGAAGCATCGTCGAGACAATAGCCGTAATCCATTCTGCCATCTGGATCACATCTTCCATCGTAGAGGGGTGGAGTAGGGTGTTGTGGCTGCTGTACATTCGATGTCTGGCTGTTGGGTTCTATGATTCTTGTATCGTACTGCACCACCTTTCCGTTTCTGTCGAAGAAGACCGTGATGTACTTGGAATCTCCAAACAGATTATTATATTTGGCATATTCCCATTTGTCCCCATATATATTGAAACTGGTGAGCTTAGGTTCTCCCAAGATGGCAATCACTTCTTGTTTGGTCATTCCGCGCTCTACGTTTCTTTTTCCTTTAGCCGAAGCCGAGAGGCATACGGCAAACATCAATATGGTTGTGGCGATGAGCGCCATTACTTCATTTCTTTTCATAAGCGATACTGTTTTTATAAGTTATTATATTGTTTTATGGTTGCAAAAGTACAGCTTTCTTTTGAAATAAAAAGAGAAGAATTCCCTAAAGTAGAAGGGAAAATCCCTATTTCCGATTTTTGTTATTTGGTTCACTTTTCGGGAATGGCTGTGATTATAAAAAGAGATAATTATTTGCTGCTAAAGTTTGAAATGACTGAACAAACGCACCGAGACGACTGTGTAAGTAATGAAAGGCGTTTAATCAGATTCAATGAACTAATATATTAAGTATACGAAGCCTGTTTCTAGAAGATTCCGACTGCAGTCAGCAGCTCTGCTGAGCCTAGTCAGCAGGCCTGCTGACTGCAGTCGGAAGGTCTGCTGAGCCTAGTGGCAACCCTCTTTAGTTGTACGACTATATACCCTTTAGTTGTACAACTATACATCTTTTGGTTGTACAACTATATACCTTTTAGCTGTACGACTATATACCTTTTAGCTGTACAACTGTATATCCATTGGTCATTTGACAGGTCTGTACTTCGACAAAAATGAATGGTTTTAGTCCCACCAAGATTGTGCATAGTAAGCAAGCAATTTATGATATAAGTACCATGCTTTCAACTGGTATAGTTCATGAGGATGCTCTATATACCAATCTTTAGCTTTTTGGTTATGTGATAATTTCAGATAGCGGTCAAGGTTTCTCATATTTACCTTTACCAAGCAACGATACTTCACATTGTCATCTTTCAATTTATAGAACTTTCCATCATCTATTGGCACAAACTCCATCTCTCCTTCATAGTAGAAAAGATCAACATTATTGTCAAGCATAATATCATGGAGTTTGACCGCCATTTTTATCCAACGTACTATTGGCTCGTAAGTTTCTGCTGTAGCGAAATATCCATGTTTATAATGTGCTATTAACTCTTCCATGTATGTTTTCTGCAAATCATAAAAATATTCATAAGAGAATGGATATGTATGGAAGGCTGCTTGTTTTACGAGCTTCCAACGTCTTTTGTTACAGCATATTCTGAACCAGCAACATACAGAGCGGTATTTGTCTGTTACATGGCAATACCACCAGATATCTATGTCTTCCCATAGTTTGGCAAGTCCTTTTTTCTCCTCCCTATCAATTAATTTTAAACTCATATCTTTGTCCTCCAATTAAAACGCCGCAAAGATACTAATTATATCTGAAAATGAGAGGGATAAAGCGAAAAAATCCATCTTTTGTTTGTAAGTTTGTGATTTTTTGATTAACTTTACCGGCGAATAGGCAAAGAGGATGACAAATGACGTCTCCTTACCTAAATATAATTAAGAAAATGAGAACAGCGAAGGAATTATTTGCAGAGCTAAATAGCTTTGATGAAAATAGAAGAATAGAGGCCAAGTCGGCATCGGCTGTTGGCAAGAGCATGATGGAAACGGTTTGTGCTTTTGCCAACGAGCCAGGTCTGTGCGGTGGCTATCTGCTTTTAGGTGCCAAGCGTACCGGAATAGCTGAAGACGGTAGGCCTATTTATGAGCCTGAGAATATAGAGAATACTGACAAAATTCAATCTGATTTTGTCGCTATGTGCAATTCAATGTTCAATGTCCGTATTCGCCCGATTATTAATGTGGAAGAATATTTGGGTAAGACTGTTATTGTTGTCAAAATCGAAGAGTTACCTGAGAGTCAGAAGCCTGCGTATTTTGCCAAGCGTGGTTTGCCTGATGGGGCATTCCGTCGTATAGGTCCTTCTGATGAAAAATGCTCAGAAGAGGATATGTATCTTTTCTATCAGTCTGCTGATACCTATGATAGTTGTATTGTAGATGATGCAGACCTTGATGATATAGATGAGAATGCACTCAATTTCTATCGTAAACTTCGCAAGGAAGTGAATCCTGATGCGGAAGAGCTGACGCTGAATGATGTTGATTTGCTGAGGGCATTAGGAGCTATTAAGAAGAATAAGCAAGGTGGATATGATTTGACTTATACGGGGCTCTTGGTTTTTGGAAAACAAATGTCGCTTCGTCGTTTGGTTCCTTCTTTCAGAGTTGATTACATCAGAATTTCTGGCAATCAATGGTTAGCTGATGGCGATAATCGCTTTGAGCAAACTATCGATATGCGCGGACCATTAATCCTCATGGTAAACAAGGCATGTAGTGCTGTGATGGATGACCTGCCAAAAGGCTTTGAACTGAAGAAAGATTCCATGCAGGCATCTACACCAGCGATTCTTCCCAATAAGGTATTACGTGAGGCGATAGTCAATTCGTATATTCATCGTTCTAATCGAGTGAATCAGCCGATTCAGATTATCCGCTATTCCAATCGTATTGAGATTCACAACCCAGGCTATTCTCTGAAACCTCAGGATGATTGGGGAGAGCCAGGCTCTATGCTTCGCAATCCAAGAATCAGTGAGATTTTCCATGATACGAATCTTGCTGAGACTAAGGGTACTGGTATTGGTGCGATGCGCAGATTGATGAAGGAGGCAGGCTTGATGCCGCCGACTTTTGAGTCGAACCATGAAGCGAATAAGTTTACGGCAAGACTTCTGCTCCATCATTTCCTCAGCAAGGAGAATATGGAATGGTTGGCTCAATATGCCGAGTTTGGTTTGGTGAATGAGCAAAAGTTGGCTCTAGTCTTCGTGAGAGAAGTGGGTGCGATAGATAATGCTACGTATCGCCAGCTGGATTCTTCGATTACTCATGCCCGTGCACGCTTGGAGATTCATAAACTCTGTGATCTTGGATTCCTAGAGAAAAAAGGGCAGGGTCGTAACACTTACTATATAAGAACCTCCAAGGTGGTATCCTTAGGAGAAAGGTTACGACCTCAGAACGAAAGGTTACTACCTCAGCATGGTACATTGGGCGAAAAGATACCACCTCAGCATGGTACATTGGGCGAAAAGATACCACCTCAACATGGTACATTGGGCGAAAAGATACCACCTCAGCATGGTACATTGGGAGAAAAGATACCACCTCAAGGCGAAAAGATACCACCTCAGCATGGTACATTTGAGATCGAAAGCCAACCGAAAAGTCGTAACGAATTACTGAGGGAACTTCCTAAAGGGCTCCAAGAACGAGTTGCAAAACTAGGAAAGTGGGCATCTCGGGAAAAGGTTAGTCAACTCCTTGTAGATTTATGCGCTTTTAAGCCTTATAGCTACGAAGAGCTTGCTTTGATAATTCAAAGAGCGGCCAAGCCTATGAAGGATAAGTACATAAAGCCTTTACGATTAGCAAACAAGCTCTTCTATTGGATTCCCGAGATGATTAATCATCCACTGCAAAAGTATGTAGCTGACCCCTCAATGGCGAGAAGTAGCAATAAAAAAAGAAAACAATAGGATTAAGATAAATGCACCGGAATGGGTTGTGTCAGATTATGCTTCTGAGAGTGATATTGTAGAGCGTTTTGTTACGTTAACGTCAATAATTATTCAGCAACCAGAAGTGATTCTCTGTCAATAAGATTATAGGTAACTACTCATGTCCATAGGGGGCTTCAATGGGGACTGAGTAGTTACGAAGAAATCGGCTTATAAAGTATATTTATGAGGTGTACATTTCTTTTGCTCCGATTGAGGTAGATGCTTGTTGCATTTTTTTGCAGAAAGTCCCTTTAATCTTGTACTTTGCTGTACAAAACTTGATATTTTTGCTAATTCAATGAAAATGAGGAAGATAGATATGTGGTATCCGATTCCCCCGAAATTCTTACCCTAATAATATCCGATTCCCCCAAAATTTTTGGGAGTATATCAGGTAAGTGAAGAAGAAAGTTTGTAATAAAAAAGTCCGTGAACATTCGTTTGTCCACGGACTTTTTAAATTATCTTATTCTTATAAATGTCTTATGCCTTGAAGCTCTCCAAGTCTTCTGCCTTGAAGTTCTGGATGTATGCTGAATGGCCGAGAACTTCTTCCTCTGCCATGCGAACATAAACATTGGCACTCTTGGCAAACAGCTCTGGTGTCTTGGTAGCATCGTCGAGGATGAGAAGAGACATTACGATGTCGCCAGTCATATTGTAGAGACGGCGAGCCAGGAAGTCGTGAACTGCCTGATCGTTTGCCTCCTTCACCTTGTTGATGGCTGCCTCGTAAAGATCTACGAGCTTAGCTACACGCTCCTTCAATGGCTTCAAGTCATCTGATACCTCGTTCTCCAACATCTCCTTGATGATGCTGAGATAAGTACCGTTGGTGATGTAGCGGATGGCTGCAACTACCTGAAGCTGGGTGGTTCCCTCGTAGATAGAGAAGATGCGGGCATCACGGAACAAACGCTGGCACTTGTACTCCATGATGAAACCAGAACCACCGTGAATGCTGATGGCATCGTATGCATTCTGGTTGGCATACTCTGAGTTCATACCCTTTGCCAATGGAGTAAACGCATCAGCCAAGCGGGTGTATTTCTTCATCTCCTGACGCTCCTCTGGAGTGAGCTTAGTGTCGCGGGCGATATCCTCCAAAGCCTTGTAGATATCTACGTAGCGAGCGCAGCAGTAGAGGAGTGAACGGCCTGCATCCAACTTAGCCTTCATTCTTGAAAGCATGTCGTATACAGCTGGGAAGTTGATGATCTTCTCACCAAACTGAGCACGCTCCTTGGCATAGGCCAAACCCTCGTTGTAAGCCTCCTGCTCAACACCTACACTCTGAGCTGCAATACCCAGACGGGCACCGTTCATCAAAGCCATCACGTATTTAATCAATCCGAGACGGGTGTTACCGCAAAGCTCTGCCTTGGCATTCTTGTAAACCAACTCGCAGGTAGGAGAACCATGAATACCCAACTTGTGCTCGATGTGACGAACGGTTACGCCACCATCACGCTTGTCGTAGATGAACATAGAAAGACCACGACCGTCCTTGGTGCCTTCCTCTGAACGGGCCAGAACCAGGTGGATGTCTGAGTCACCATTGGTGATGAAACGCTTCACACCGTTCAGACGCCATGTGCCGTCCTCATCCTGAGTAGCCTTCAGCATCACGCGCTGCAAGTCAGAACCTGCATCAGGCTCTGTCAAGTCCATACTCATGGTCTCGCCTGCGCAGATGCGAGGGATGTACTTCTGGCGCTGCTCCTCAGAACCGAACTCATAGAGTGTATCGATACAGCTCTGGAGCGACCAGATGTTCTGGAAACCGGCATCGGCAGCAGCAATGATTTCAGAAGCCATAGAGAAGATGGCGTTAGGCAAGTTCAAACCGCCGTAACGACGAGGCATTGACAAGCCCCAGAGGCCAGCCTTGCGGGTAGCATCGAGGTTCTCGAATGTCTTGCTGGCATAAATCATGCGGCCATTCTCCAAGTGTGGACCTTCGAGGTCAACATCCTCAGAGTTTGGTTCGATGATGTTAGCAGCTACATCGCCGGTAATATCCAGCAATCGCTTGTAGTTCTCGATGGCATCCTCATAGTTGACAGGAGCATCTTCAAACTGGTCTTTTTCTACATAATTTCTTTCCTTCAAGTCCACAACACGCTTCATAAGCGGATGATTCAAGTGGAACTCTATCTCAGGATGGTCTGTATAATAATTAGCCATTTTGCTTTTCTTATTTAAATAATGTGTAATGCAGATTACTTAGAATTCTGCTTGTAGTACTTGATGAGCTTAGGAACCACATCCTCAACATTGCCGTTGATAACGTAGTCGGCAATCTTGTTGATTGGAGCATCAGGATCGTTGTTTACAGAGATGATGATGCCTGAATCCTGCATACCGGCGATGTGCTGAATCTGACCAGAGATTCCGCAAGCGATATATACCTTAGGATGAACGGTAACACCAGTCTGACCAATCTGACGGTCGTGATCTACCCAACCTGCATCTACTGCAGCACGGGAAGCACCTACCTCACCATGGAGGAGATGAGCCAATTCGAAGAGCTGGTCGAAGCCTTCCTTGCTTCCTACGCCATAACCGCCGGCTACGACGATGGCAGAACCCTTCAGGTTGTGCTTGGCAGCCTCTACGTGGTGGTCGAGTACCTTTACTACGAAGTCCTCAGCAGGAACATACTTGCTTACCTCAGGGTAAACTACTTCCTTCTTGCACTCACCCTCGTAGATGCTCTTCTGCATCACGCCAGAGCGGACTGTAGCCATCTGTGGACGGTGGTCTGGGTTTACGATGGTAGCCACGATGTTACCACCGAAGGCAGGACGAATCTGATAGAGCAGACCCTCATAGTGCTTGCCGCTCTTCTTATCGTCGTAATCACCGATTTCAAGTTCTGTACAGTCGGCGGTAAGACCGCTGGTCAATGAAGAAGAAACACGAGGACCGAGGTCGCGACCGATAACGGTAGCACCCATCAATGCAATCTGAGGCTTCTCCTCCTTGAAGAGGTTGACGAGAATGTCTGTATGAGGAGCTGAAGTATATGGGAACAAACCCTCAGCATCGAAAACAAATAATTTATCTACACCATAAGGGAGAATCTGATCCTCTACCTGACCCTTGATGCCGGTACCAGCCACGATGGCATGGAGTTCCACGCCCTGCTGGTTAGCGAGCTTACGACCCTTGGTGAGCAATTCCTGAGATACTTCGGCAACGGTTGTGCCTTCTACCTCGCAATATACAAATACGTTGTTCATTGTCTTTTCAAAATTATCCGATAATACTTTCGTTCAACAATTCCTTCATCAGTCCGTCGATGTCTTCATCGCTGCTGGTCAAGGTCTTGCTTTCCTTAGCCTGGAACACGATGTTCTTCACGGCCTTCACCTTGGTAGGTGAACCGCTCAAACCGCACTGTGCAGGGTCGCCGTCAACATCGGCAACACTCCACTGGTTCAGAGTGAGGTAAGGGCGCTCTTCATAGAGGTTGGCCCAAGGCTCATCACCCTTGCGCTCCATAGGGCAGGTAGCGTATTTATATTTCATCACGAGCTTCACGTTGCATGGGCGACATGGAGCAGCACTTCCGTTTACGGTAATTACCAATGGCAATGGAGCCTCAACAGTCTCCACACCACCATCAATGAGGCGGCGTATAGTAGCCTTGCCATCCTCTACCTTGAGGATTTCCTCTGCGTAGGTTACCTGGTTCAATCCCAACTTCTGAGCCACCTGCGGACCTACCTGGGCTGTATCACCATCGATAGCCTGGCGACCACCGATCACGATGTCAACGTCACCAATCTTCTGGATACCAGTAGCAAGGGCATAGGAAGTAGCCAATGTGTCAGCACCGGCAAAGAGACGGTCGGTAAGCAACCAACCCGTATCAGCACCACGATAAAGACCCTGGCGGATGATTTCGCCAGCACGTGGAGGACCCATAGTCAAAATACCAACTGTAGAACCTGGATTCTGCTCTTTCAATCGGAGAGCCTGCTCCAATGCGTTCAAATCTTCAGGATTGAAGATTGCAGGAAGGGCAGCGCGATTTACTGTGCCTTCGGCGGTCATCGCATCCTTACCCACATTTCTTGTGTCAGGTACTTGCTTGGCAAGTACTACGATTTTTAAACTCATATTTTTAAAAATGGTTATTGTTATAATTTCCTAAGTTTGTTAGTGCTCAGTACTCAAGTTGTACGTCGTCTAGTGCGATTGTCAGACTTGCTATCGTCTAATAAGTTACTGTCCAATGTTCAATTTGGGACAAAACACGGGGGCAAAAGTAACACTTTTTTATGGCTTACGCAAATATTTTATTAAAAAAATGCCCATTTAGTCTTGCTTTGTGCGCAAAACGCAAGAAATGTGCAAGTTTTTTAGAACGTCCGTACTTAACTTTGCTGGCTTATTCAAAGCTCTTGAGTCGAGCGATATATTTGCCCAGAATATCGAATTCGATATTCACTACCGTTCCCACTTCGATGTCGCAGAAGTTGGTATTCTCTCTGGTATAAGGAATGATAGCAACGGTAAATGTGTTGTCTGTAGGATCACAGACGGTGAGCGAAACGCCGTTAACGGTAACGCTGCCCTTGTCCACCGTGAAATAGCCTTTTCTTGCCATTTCCTTGTTGAGCTCATATTCGAAAGTAAAATAAGTAGAGCCATCAGCGTCTTTCATTGCGATACATTTGGCAGTCTCGTCCACATGTCCCTGTACGATATGACCATCCAGACGGCCGTTCATCACCATAGAACGCTCTACGTTCACCTTGTCGCCTACCTTGAGCAGACTCAGATTACTGCGGTCCAGGGTTTCCTTCATGGCGGTAACGGTATAGGTACCGTCCTTGATTTCCACCACAGTGAGGCAGACGCCGTTATGTGCCACGCTCTGGTCGATGCCGAGTTCATCAACAAAAGAGCATCTCAATGTGAAGTCGATGTTCTCCTTATCATGCTTGATTGCTACGACGGTAGCCATTTCTTCTACGATTCCACTAAACATATATTCTATTTTTATTTGGTTTCATTATTATTTAGAATGCAAAGATATTGCATTAGCTAGAAACAGCCAAATTATTTAAGTTCTTTTGATAAAATAAGCAAGATATATTTGTTTAATTGCCATATTTTTTATATTTTTGCACATCATAATATATGCACATGATAAATGTGATATACATGTCTTTTCAAAACTCCACCGAATATGAAGAATAATGAAGACTATATAATAAGGTATAGGAGCAGCAAAATTAGATAACACAGTTTAGGTAACAATAAAAACATTTGAAGACAATGGAAATCAAGGAAGGATATATGCCCTTCATGGGCTATCAAACATATTATCGTATCGTAGGTAAAACAGAGGAGGGCAAGAGCCCTATCATTCTCTTGCATGGTGGACCAGGCAGTACCCACAACTATTTCGAGCTATTGGATAGGGTAGCGGAATCAGGTAGAGCTGTCATCATGTACGACCAGTTGGGCTGTGGCAACTCATTTGTGGAGGGACATCCCGAACTCTGGACTCCTGAGACTTGGCTCAACGAACTCTGTGCGCTCATCGACTATCTCCACATCGACCATTTTCATCTCTTGGGACAGTCGTGGGGTGGCATGCTCGCCATCATCTATCTGATAGAGAAACAAGCAAAGGGCGTGAAGTCAGCCATCCTCAGCAGTACTCTTTCGAGCAGCAAGCTTTGGGCAAGTGAGCAACATCGCATGATTAAGTTTATGTCGGAGGAAGACCAGCGTGCCATCGCTGAGGCTGAGGCGAAGGATGACTTTTCGAGCGAGGCGTATGCCAAGGCGAATGAACACTTCATGCTCCTGCATTGTGCCGGTGAGGTGACGGAGGATAGTCCAGAGTGTCTTCGCCGGAAGAAGCGTGCTGGTGCTGAGGCTTATCTCCATGGTTGGGGACCAAATGAATACACTCCTACTGGTACGCTCCGTGATTATGATTACACCGACAGTCTGGGCGAAATCCAAGTGCCTTGCTTGGTGATGAGTGGCACCAACGACCTCTGTACTCCATTGGTAGCAAAGACACTTTATGATGGTATCCAAGATTCCAAGTGGCATCTCTTCGTAGGAGCCCGACACATGCCATTTGCCGAGCAAAACGATGAATATTGCAAGGTGTTGGAAGAATGGATGGAGGAGAAAGAGGGAAAGTGATTTGGCACTTTCCCCTTTTATTTTATGATTCCATTGTCAGTATCAGAGAGGTTGACTCTCTTTTTGTCCAATTGATTGGATAAAATAAGCATAAAACCGTCCAATTGATTGGATGAAATCAATGGAAAAAGTGCTGATAGTGGTGCCAAAAGTCGATTTTTTTAGGACTTTTGGCACCACTATCGGCATTTTTTAGTAAACTGAATACGATACGAAAGCCTCTAATTGCTTCTCTATTTCAGCGAAAGGTACATTGAGGTCAAGAGTGCGGAAGTATATGGTATTGCCATCCGCAAGCTTCATACTTCCATTGGGTGTGATGTCTTCGTCTGTTTTAGCATAAAGCAACATGCCATCCACTTTGCCCGAATGCAGTTTGTCCTTATTCATGACATATGTATGAATTTGGTACAAGTTGTTAGAATGTATTGTCGCTTTGTCAAATTGCACTTGCATGGTATGTCCATAAAACTTAGTGTCAATGATGAGTGTTCGGTCATTGAGAGTAAGTAATATGTCTGTTTGCATGATAGGAAGAATATGAGTGGAAGATACATCTCGGTCGATGTTCCAATCTATTTGTGCAGCTTGAGCCTTGTATTCAGGATGTTTAGACCTATAGTATTCTAAGACAAACTTCTCGAAAAGGCGACAAAGATGTTCATCAGTAAATGACTTCATCTTGTATTTCCCCTTTTCTGTTGTCATCAGAATATCCTCGGTAAGGAAATAACAGATATAAAGTAGCATTTGATAGGATTTGTTGTTTCTGTCAAATGTCAGTATATTCCATTTTATCGTGCTTAGTTCGATGATGTCGATGCCTGAAAAGAACAGCATGAGATTCTTTAGCTTGGTCTTTTGATCTTTTTTGATGTTTCCGTGCTTGAGAAGACCAAAGACAGTTGCTTTTATAATCTGATTGAAGATGTTGTTTTCCGATAACTCATCATATTCACAACCGATTTCTTGCTTTCTGCATAACTTGTTTTGGATGGTAGCGTTCAAGTCAAGTTTTCCGCGAAGGGTAGGGAGTGAGTCTTTGCGAATGATATATTGCTTGAAAATACCTTGTTTCAGTTGGCATGAGATGCCCTTGATGAGAATTTCGGCAAACAATTGTTGTATGTTGTCGAAATTCTCACCAGCAATCTCTTCATAGTTGTTCTGCTTTAGCTCACGAAAAGCATAAGTGAGCATATAGTAGATGTTGAGTATGAATATGTTCTTGTCTTTCGTCATTTGAGTGCGTCTAATAGTTTTTCTACAGCCGTTTGATACTTCGAATCGTTGTCAAACCAATATTCTCTAAGCATTGGCTTGATGTCGTATTCCACGATATTTTCCAACCACAAATCGTTGATGTCATTTGGCTTGGAAGAGCAGAAGTAACTGTGACCGATACAGAATCCCGAACCAAGTGAATCGTCATTGATAATGTCATGGTTGAGTGAAACTATGGCATTGACAACTTTATCAAACTTATCATTTCCTATGGACTCTTGGTACTTCTTGAAACCTTCAGTGTCAAATCCAGGAGTCATTTCATAGAAACTAAATCGACGGCGCAAGGCATAGTCTATCATGGCAAGACTTCTGTCTGCTGTATTCATCATACCTATTATATATAGGTTGCTTGGCACACAGAACATTTCGCCATTATAAGCCAATTTAATTTCTGTGTCTCGATAGTCTTTTTCTATTAGCATTAACAATTCACCAAATATCTTGCTCAGGTTTCCACGATTTATTTCATCTATAATGAAGTAGTAATCTTTGTCCGGATTACTTTGGGCTCTTTTACAGAAGTTATAGAAAACTCCCTTTTTGAGTTCGAATCCACCATCTTCGTTAGGTCGATACCCCATCATGAAATCCTCATAGCTATAATTTTGGTGGAATTGGATGAATTCGATTCTCGATTCGTCTATATCCCCCATCATAGAGTAAGCTAATCTCTTAGCGGAGAATGTCTTACCTACGCCAGGTGCTCCTTGCAAGATGATGTTCTTCTTGTTTTGCAAGAGCAAGCGCAGCTTGGTATAGTCTTCTTCGCTCATATATACCTCATTGAGAAAATTCTCTTGTGTATAGGGTTTCAGCTGTTTGTTTTCTTCTTTTGGATTGGATTCTCTGATGAGATCAATCAGGTACTCATATTCGTCAGGGGCAACTTTGAATAGTGAGCCATTCTTGTTTTGAATGAATTCCATGCTTTTTAGCTCTGGTGCATCCTTGAATGAGGCGTAGTCGATAGGGTATTGCAGGGATTCAACTTTTTTGAAACAAATATGCTGCCCATCTGATGGCGTGTCGATTTCGGCAATGGCAACGATTTGTTTCACAGGGTTGGCCTCATATCCTATGACAATATCCCCTTTCTTGGCATTCACGAAGTTCTGAAAGATTCTTCGTGGATTGCCATTCTCATTATAAAGAGTATAGTCTTGGATTTCACCGACCTTCATCTTGGAGAAACTCCAAATCTTAGGACTGGCTACGAGCCACCAATATTGCTTGTTGATATTGTCTTCTGTCTCATTTGTAGCTTCTGTAGTCTGAACATAGTCTAATTCTTTCAAAATAGTAAGCAATTCTTCGTAATAGTCAAAGATGTCCTTGTCTCCTTTCTGCTGCATTAGGAAAGCTTGAAGTTTTGATATAGGCATAGCTTTAGCTCCTGCTAAACCAAAATGTGTTGCCAATTGTACAAGCATGTCTTTCTTGTAAATGGGGATAAGTTGGTTGTTGGAGTATAAGAATGCTATCTTCCATCTGTAGCCTTCTCCTAATTCTGTGATCGTATCTAAAACCTCAAAGTTTCCATTGCTGGCGTTTGTTGCAATTTTGATGATAGCGTTCTTTACTACGTTGAAAGCTTCTTGAGCTGTAGGCTTATTATATCTTGCATACCAAGCATATTTTTCATCGCTGATAAACTTTGTGTTGTGAATATTGGTCTTAATACGATATTCATAGATACCAAATTTATATGATGAGCCACCCCATATAGATCCCAACTCGTATGTGCGAGATTCTAGCCAATAGCAGAAAGAGTCATCTTTGTTCAAATTGGTATATTGCTCCAAAGTCATGCCTTGGAGCGTATCCAGAGGAAATGTGTGAAGAAAGTCTTTCAAAAGCTTTTGGCGTAGTTTCTTAACTTCTTTTTTCCCTATTTTATCTGATGTAAGTTTTATATCGTTCATAATTTTTCTTTTTTTGAAAATAATTACTGACATAGTTACCGACATGGTTACTAACATAGTTACTAGCTCTGTTACTATTTCATGAAAAGTAGCAGAGCTTGAATTATCTGACTCTGTCGTTGACTTTGTCGTTCTGTATCAAAACAAAACGACAGAGTCGGATTGTTTATATTGTCTCCAAGAACAACAAACCCTTTTTGGTCGTTCTGTATTGTTGCTTAGGACTTGTCGGCTTATCTGGTACCGTAAGTTCCAGATAATCATGAAGTAGCAAAGGTTCGATGAATGCCTTGAAGTTCCATTGTTGATACGTAACACCAATTAAATCGTATATTTCCTTTCTGTATTTTGGTTCTTTGCAGAACTTAAGAATGGATACAACTTTGTCTGTTGCATCTGTATATGTATTATCACCTTCAGCTCTGTTAGTAGCTCTGTTAGTAGCTCTGTTAGTAGCTCTGTTAGTAGCTCTGTTAGTAGCTCTG
>OHRX01000252.1_pt1 | contig 19041 bp, 18 predicted proteins | sample 1578581 | NCBI WGS metagenome assembly OHRX01 (sample SAMEA3879573, study PRJEB24766) | human gut metagenome | biome: human-associated habitat; feature: feces | place: USA | collected 1985/1987 | reverse complement strand
TGCTTTCCTGTACATTTTCAGAATACTCTTGATATTTCAAGAATCCTTCAAATGAAACCCCATCAATAGCTTGCTTTATTGCTTCAGTAAGTAAAGACTGCCATTCATGAGAAGACGGGTGAGAGGAAAACACAGAACATGACCCAACCGACAAACGAATCAACTCATAAAACAACTTATGCATAATCTCTAATATTCAAAATTCACATATTGACTGTAATCAAACTGTGGATTCTTTTTATCCATACATTTTTTATCAACCGTTTGGAATTAGAGAATTTCTTTCTGCTGTAAATTTGACTGTTATTGTTTGAATACTCTATCTGTTTTCAAGCTGCTCAGCACTTAAATCCCCCAATATCGGTACTATCAGATTATCGAAATACTCATCAGCTGCATCAAAACTTCCAGCTTCACCATATAGCCTTATTGCAAAATCTTTAGCATCTGCATCCCCTACATTGTTTCTAATGCAATCATACATGTAAGAACCAACATCTACTCCTGCTCCGCCATCTAGATTCATTGCATGAACCAAAGGATTACCCGAAAGGAAAAAACATTGCTTGCAAATTAGGCTTATCTTTTATCTTTTGCTCTATCTTCATTTTAAAATCATCTGTCATTGAAGAATAAACAGACGGATAAACATTTACAAAACGAATGAAACTATTTATACAATAACTATCATCACACCAATCCCTTAAAGAAAGCCACAACCGGCCTTGGCATCAAGAGTATAAAGTTTTTTGCTTTCTGCTTTAACCTTGCCTTCAAAGATCTGCTTTGCCATAAAATTCTAACTGTATCTTCAATTGTCTGCCTTGAGTCTGCTAAAGAATCAAACAACTTCTTTCTTAATTCCGATTCAATATTATACGTCAGTCCCCAACTTTGAAAACTGATACAATCAGTTGCAGGATGTTGTTTGTATGTTATCTTATCCTTAACTTTTTCAAATAATGCCTTACCTTTCTCTGATGCATGATTCACAGTCACAAGCGAAACACCTCTTGTGTTCTTCAAGTAAGCCTTTCCCCAAAAATCACCAATACGGATATCCGTAGAATCCATCGTGCTTCTGAGTTTGCAATCATAACAAGATTCGTTAAGCAACACATCCGAGAAGAATAATGTATAGAACTTGTCGTTAATCTTGGGACTTGTAAACAGAGTTTTGCCACCTTTCTTCATCTGGGCAACATAATAACTACCCCATCCGTATGCCTTACTTCTGAAACTCACATAATCATACGATTTTTCATGAGTTTTACCATTCACATATTCAAGATACCTCTTCCATACATTCATCGATGGACAACCATGACAATAGATGTCAATAAGGACAAAGTTATCACGTTTTTTACGCTTCTTCAAATACTTATCAATGGCAAATATATGACATGGAGTACCAAATACAGCCACCTTGTCGTTTAAGTGATTGTCTACAATTGACTTAAACGCATTGTATGTATAAGACTGAATATACTTCGACCCCCTGAACGAAATACTCTCCTCACGTGTTTTAGCAACTGTATCTACAGCAATGTTCTTCTCTGTATTATACGTCACTCCAACACACAAGTACCCCTCATTCACAAGCTGTTCACAAAGAATATCACCAAGACCTCCAGACGTTGTACCACTAACAACCGCATCACTCTTGGCTGAAGCTGCGTAGTTGAGAAGTTTGTCTACATCTTTATATTCCGGAATGTTTGCGTACTTATAGCATACACTCTTGCAAATACCACAATCCACACACTTCTCCCCGTCAATCACAGGACGGTAGAAACCGTCCTGATTTAGATGAATGTCGATTGCCTGTTTAGGACAAACAGCTGCACACATCTGACAGCTAGTGCATTCGTGCAATGTATCTTTATCATGAATATTCATATCGTTACAATTCAATCATTTCTTTCAGGTAAGCCATAGAATCCTCTCTTCTGCGAATGACCTCTTTTGCTACATATTCATTGTCTTGCTTCTTTGCAAAGATAGAATCAAGATTCCAGCTACCATCAATAACACGATTTTCCAAACCATACTCCTTCAGCAAATTCAGCAACTTGTTGCTATTGTCACGAAGCTTAACAGCCAACTCTCTGCCTGTAATGATAGACATAACACTTCCATGGAATGTATCTGTCACAACACAATCAGCATACTTAAAGTAACGTAACAACTCCACTGGATCAGTATTGATATTGATATCGGCCCATCCATGATAGAATCCTGGACATACCACCTTCAATCCATGGCTATGAGCATACTCCACAATCTTCTTGGTCTCTTCTGGATCATTCATGCGAGTCTCATAAGCATACACCAAAAGATACTTAGGAAGTTTAGGGTCTTTTAATTCCTTCAATTCCTCTTCATATCCATAGAGAATAACAGGATCCACCACCAACTTAGAATCTCTACCTGTCAATTCCTTAGCAATATCAATAGAGTTTTGGTCACGCATTGCCAGTCCTTTCATTGAAGCCAAACCACTTCCCACAAATGCCTCGCAATGCAATTTCTTGATATCGTCAATCTTTGTCGGACCGAAACAGCCAGCATATGCAAAAACCTTATCTGTAGGAAGAGCATGTCCAAAAAGAACTGGCGTAGGACCAGTATGAAGGGCAAAAACCTCATCACTACCTATAATGACAGCATCAAGATTTTCGCTTTCACTATAATAGTCACCTATCAAGTTCTCACGTTTCTTGAATTCTTCAAACAGTCCTTTCTTCTTTACATTAAACAAAAACACTTTCAAACCTCTATCGAAAAGATACTTCACATAAATACCTACCGATTTAATTCCTATCTCATACTTTGCTTTAAGCTCTCTACCCAAGAAATCATAGTTCTTGTCAAACTGCAAAGCATGAGCATCTGCATTAAATTTCAGACGAAGTACTTTTATTAGAGCATTCATCTGTAGAATAGCGCCATGGTTATGCACATCATAGTGTGTGATTATTCCTATTTTCATACCGTTGATTATTTCTTTCTTGCTAATGTTCTAAAAACCCAACCTCTCAACCAATTAGGCATAAGTATCTGAATGATATATCTTTGAGCCACGAAATAGCGATATTCCATCTTTGTAATCATCTTGTTGTCTAATTGGAGTTTTTTGATACCCTTCTCACTCTCATAGTACTTACGACCACCTCTACGGGCATACTGATCAGCACCAGAACGAACATTAACTAGCACATCTGGCACATTTGCAAACTTACACTTTGCAATCATCATACGTACCCACAAATAGTAATCTTCATTCCAGAACCAATCCTGATAGTTACCAGCCTTCAATACCGCCTCCTTGCGGAACATTACGGTTACGTGATTCAATGCACAACGACCCTTCATGAAATCATATATTTCGTCATTAATGCAAGGAACTACACGTTTGCCAATAATATTGTCCGGTGTGTCAATAAATTCTGTCATTTGGCCACCAATAATATCAACTTCTGGATGCTGTTCCAAATATTGCAACTGAAGTTCAAATCTGTTCGGCAAACAGATATCATCACTATCCATTCGGGCTATGATATCATATTTTGCAGACTCTACTCCTAGTTTCAAAGCCTTGCCAAGACCACCATTCTGCTTCAAACGTATAATATTGAATACTTCATAATAGCGAGCCTCATACTCATTCAACAGTTTGTCAAGTACCTCAGGTACCTGTCCATCACGTACAAGTACTATCTCTGTTGGCTTTACAGTTTGATTTATGAGCATACTATCCAAAGCTACTCTCACAAACTCTGGTTTATCATTTTTGTATATTGATGTTATTATTGAAAATGGAGTCATATTACTATTATATTATTTCATATTTATAACTTCCTTATATATTGACTCGTACTTTGCAGCTAGTGACTTTATACCAAAGTTCTCTACAGCAACATTACGTGCAATTTTAGATTTCTCTTCTAAATTCCATGAAGACACATCACATATACAAGAACAAAGTTCATCAACACTATTTTTATCAAAAATAGTTCCAGCTTCTGTACCTTCAACAATTTCCTCATGAGGACCAATATTAGATAAAATACAAGGAAGAGCACAAGACATTGCTTCCAATACCGTATTAGGTAAGCCCTCTGCCAATGATGCAGATATCAAAATATCCGCTGATTGCAGATAGTCAATAGGTGTATTTGTATGCCCAATAAAAATAATATTATGGAATCCTTTAGCACTTTCTTTAAGCATTTCTTCTTCAGCTCCACGGCCTACAAATACAACGACAGAATCTTTTGGATTCAATCTCTTAAAAGCCTCAACAATCAGACCATTGTTCTTTCTATGTCTAAAACTTCCTAACACCAAATAGACTTTCTTATCAACTGGCAAATTCAACCGTTTTCTAAGTCTTTGCTTTGCATCTTTTGGGAGCGGTTTAAAGAATTCTGTATTAACACCATTTTGAACACACTCTGCATTTATATGATAGTCTTTTATCAAAATCTTCTGTATTGATTTCGAGCATGCTACAATCACATCCATTTTCTTTATTAGCCATAAATAAAAACCATTAAAGAACGGCTGTATCAAAGGTGAATACCTTTCTGCTATCTCATTTGGATTACATCGTTGTGTTATTACAATTTTAGCCTTAGTATGAGCAAACAATGCAACAAAACATACCCTCAAGCCACTTGCATGAATAACATCAATAGCATTGTCTTTCACATATCGACGTAATTTTGGTATTGCAAACAATGTCTTCCACAACGGCACATTAAATTGCGCTATATTAATTCCTGCCTCTTTATATCTATAAAGCCAAGTGTCTTCTGCTACTTCTGGATCCAAAGTAACAAAAGTAGAGTGGACTCGGCCATTCTGCTTCATGCCGTTCAAAATATTCAAACCCTGATTAATAGGACCTGATGTTTTTGCACGACTTACAAAATATATAGTATTCATTAAACAAAAAATTACTTAACTGTTATGCTTCTTGAATTTCCTCTCTTAACACATCTAACATTGCTGTTCCATATTTTAAATCTGGCTCAACATAATTGGATTCCCCCCATTCATTCCATGATTTTAACATCACTATATTGTGCTCATGATCTTTTCTTTTAATATGTTCAAGAACATCCTTTATGTGTAGTCTCCATGTTTCAGGGGTGAAATTATAGAAGATAGAAGCAGCACGTCCTGCTCTTGGTGAACGATCATAACCTGCTAATAAAGTTGGATATACATTGGATTTCTTTGTTTCGTCTGTTACCAATAGCTTATATCGTTTGCCAAAATCTGCCTTAAGCAAGTTAGTAGTAACTCCGAATAAGACTTGTATACCTCGTCTTACTATTTGCACTAAATTACGTTTGACATGTCCTTGAATTGCAGTAATTTCGCGATTTTCGTAAAGAGCATCAAAACCAAGGTCAAACCAGTTTTTGCCAACTTCTACATTTCTAGCAACAAAGTGAATACCTTTTAATCCATTCTTTATTGCCAATTCTCTCCATGTTTGAATCAATAACTTTATTTCATCAGAATGATCATTAGGGTTCCAAATCACAAACATTGGCTTTCCATCAACTGTAATGTATCGCGGATCTTTAAAAGCTGGAAGATTGTACATGAAGTGTTCCGTATATTGTTTTACTCCATCATACTTTTGCTCCATAATCATTGTCTTTCCCTCTTTCTTGCTAGCATCACGCTTCCAAGTAAGTGTTTGCCAACTGTGATTAGCCCAACCTAAGCAGAAAGGATAATCTGGTTTCCCTGTTTTCAGAACTTCTTCAAATGGACGTTCTAAAAGCATCTTGCCTCCACCAAAATAATACTGCCAATACATGAAGCCTTCAATGCCTGCTTTTTTTGCATACTCTGCTTGTAATTCGCGAACCTCAGGCATTCTTAAATCATAAAATCCAAAATCACGTGGAATACGTGGTTGATAATGACCTTTGAAAAGAGGTCGTGCTTGTGCTACATTTGTCCATTCTGTAAATCCCTTACCCCATACTTCATCATTCTCAGGAATTGGATGAAACTGCGGTAAATATATTGCAATTACTCTTGCTTTTGTTTTCATAAGTTTATTTATTAAATTATTTCAAATACTCTTTTTAATTCTCTTTCTTTGTCTTCCCAATAATCCTTCCAATTGATGTCTTTTCTTTGTTTCAGCATCTTTTCTCTATATTCTTCTATTGTGCAGACAAAATGAGCAGGAACTCCAGCCCATACTTGACCTTTTGGTATGCTTTTCGTTACAATACTCCCCCCAAATTACACAGTTATCTCCGATACATACATTGGGAAGAATCATTGTTCTCATTCCCAAAAAGCAATTGCTACCTACACTAATAGGCCCAATTTTATAAAATGGAGCATCTTGTGGATACAAGTGATCAAGCACCCATCTGCCACCATCATGAGTAATAAAAGATACATCCGATGAAATATTTGTCCTTTCACCTATACTGATTAACCATGGTTCACTACTGAATGATGGACAATTGACGAAATGAGTGCCATTTCCAACTTCTACTCCTATCTTTCGCGCATATTTTACAGGATTTCGGAAGTATAACATTTTCCAGAATTTCCTAATGATTGAGAATAAAGCACGTTTCATGTCGTATTATTTTAGAAGTGTTTTGTCGGAATATTATTTATGTAGGACTTGATTATATACATGGTATATTTGTTCAGTGTTCTTTTCTATTGTGTAATTATCCATCACCACTTTATATGCAGTCTCTACCATATCTCCAAATTTAGATGGATTATTCATACACACTTGAAGTATGACTTCGGCCAGTTCTTTGGTAGAATTGAACCTGACGCCTATTTCTTTACCAGTTATATACAATCCATTATCAAACTGCTCTTTTGTTCCTGCTACATTTCGTCCTATAACAAGTGTTTTGTTTAGCATTGCTTCTACAGTGATGAACCCAAAACCCTCATAATAACTTGGTACCAACAATGCCGTGGCATTAGCCATTAAATCATAGACATCTGTCCGAAAGCCTAAATACTTTATTTTTTCAGCATTTTTCCTTATTGATATTTCATGTTCTATATTCACATAATCCTTTCCTGCTATCCATAATTCGTATTCAGGAACTTTATCTACGACTTCATCAAAAGCAGAAAGAGCATCATAAATACCCTTTCCCTTTTGGAGAGAACCGACAAACAACAAATATTTTTTCTTTTCAAGGATATTAGGAGTGGCTACATTTGCAGGAAATACGCCATCGTATATAACACAGTCTTTGGAGTGGGTTAGAGCAAAATGTTGAAATACAGCCTTCGTTATTGCAATACAATGGTTGTTTTTCAATCCATATAACTCTAGAACTTTCTTTTCGCCACCTAACGGTACCCCAAAAAAATCTTTCGACATAAACTCACGCGCATGCCACACATGAGGAATATTCTGTTCCTTCGCTATTTTTGCTCCAAACCGAATAACCCCACTATTAGAGTGTATTATATCCGGCTGTTCTGCCAATACTATTTTTCTAAATCGCTGTTCTGCAAGTTTATTATAAAATAACGTTCGAATTAAACGATATGGATATAACATATAATCAGTTAAGAATTTTCTACGAGGGTATATTGCATTATAGTGCATTACATAATACACTTTTACTCCCATTTCATGAAATTTATCAGCTAATGGCCCTGCGCATGGAAGTACTACAATAGGTACAACCCCTTTTTTCAACATACCTTTTATAATATTCAAGAGGGCCAAACCTGCGCCCTGAATACCAGAACTATGGTTTATGTAAACAATCTTCATTCTGCAAGTGTATTAGAGATTTCTTTATTTTGCATAAAAGCTGTTCCGCATATCGTAGCAATAACTATACACCACCATGTCGGATATGCATTTTGAAGCAATAACAATAAAATCATAATCACCAAAAGAAATGCATTTCGACGATATTTGCAAACTAAAAGCTTAAGGGTAGAGAAAAAGCTAAGAATCAATAGTACGCATCCAATCAATCCAAACTGAACGATGAATTTTTTGTATCCCGCGACTCCTTTCTCTGACATCTCCGCATTAAAATAACGTCCCGTTAGGATATCGCTTGATGATACAACATCTTCAAATTGTCTATCAAGATAAATACTAGAGCGATTATCTCCTACAAAATGTCCATTTTCGAATTGCATTCTCCTAAATATCAAGTCATCGAAAATGTTATTCTCAAAAGAGTTCTGCATAAAACTAGCGATTGAAGAAATCAATATTACACTTAATAATACAGATATCAATTTGCTCTTCTTCGATTGTTTATCAAACAGAAATAATATACCATATCCAATCATCATCATCATATAGCCTGCCAATGACAAGGATAGCATTTGGGCTATGAATAGGATTAGAACATACCTGTTTTTCAAGTTATATTTATTTACAAAAAGAAGAGGAGCCAATCCCATTGTCATATGTCCTGGTTCCAAGAATACACTTTGGAATCTAAACATTTCTTTTTGCAAGAAAAAATAATGGTTATCCATAAAATATTGTTGATATTCAACAATGGTTCCAGGGAAAGGTACGCCTGACAAGAACAGTATATAAGCGACTAATGATATTGACATAAGTATTGCAAACCATTTCGTGATAAAATCAATCAATTGTATTTTATACTCGTATTGAAGGCTCACAATATAGCATAATATCAACCATTGTATAACAAGTTCCAAACTTCCAAATATATTGCTATACTTAGACAGCCATAAATACAAAAATAAAAAAAGTATGCTTACAATTATGGAACTTTTATTACGTTGAAATATTTTAGTTCGTAAACCAACAAATGCAGTTATTCCCAATGCCCCTAAAGACAAATAGGCATTCTCATATTCAAACGTAAACCATGGATACATTGAATGAATAAAGAGAAAAAGCATTGTTATGTAAAATATATTTTTATATATAATACTTTTCATTTGAACCTACAATTTTGTCTATATAATTATATGATTTTTTCAAATACTCATCTATTTTTTGTTTATATTGTACATAATCAATTTCATGTTCAGGAACAGACATTGTTTTTATATCTATTAACCTGTTTGACATACCTATACTATTTAAAAAATTAACAGCTCTATCGTCAAGTTTTGTTCCAAGTAACAATGTTGAAAAAGGTTTCTCTAATTTCACACTAAAGGCCGTTCCGTGAAAAGAGGTTGTTACAATATACTTTGCATTAACAAAATATCCAACAAATTCACTAGGGGATACACTTTGTCTACAATCCCCGTTTCTAAAAGGTGAAACTTTTGCGACCAATTTAATAACTTTACAGCCAAATAGTTTTGCTACTTTATCTGCATAATCATTAATACGTGGGTCTTCTGGAACCGTATAAATAAGGACATAGTTTTTATCATGAGGCAACTTAGCAAACCGCTCCCACTGGATTTTTGAAAGCAATAAAACCGGGTCACATACACATATTGACTTTTTGGGAACTAAAGAATTAAAATATTCATTGATATTCTTTTCACGCACAGAAACATAATCAAATCTATTGATAAGGTTCTTATAGTACTCTGTATCTGCATTATTTATTATTGTACTTGCTGCATAAGACGCTAATATACAATTTGGATGCGAAAAATTACCTGCAAATAATTTGTCTTCACCTCTTGTAATATGCTTGTTCCATACTTGATCACTTCCAACGAAAATTAAATCATATCCATTTGAAGAAAAATCGCTACTATTTTCTATGCATTCATTTAATGGAAGTGACTTTATAAAGTCATTAAAAGCATTTCTTCTTTTAATAATCGGTATTAAACTAATAAGGATATTTGCTAAGATAAACAATTTGCCTTTAACATTACTTTTTTTCATTATAGTATGTGGCAAAATACAATCTTGCTCTTTAAAATATTTAGGATAATAGTCAATTATACAAGTATCATGCCCCAATGATTTTAAATATGTAACTAATGCATAAGACTGTAAGACAGCACCATAATTCTTTGCCCTATGAAATGTTAGAATTCCTATACGCATATTTTTAAAATTTTAAATTTTTTCTTAATAATACAATTCCAAATAACTTGTCTTTCTATAGATGTCATACCTACAATAATAATAATTGCTATTGCCATAAATACAATTACTACCATTGAGAAGAAAGCCCCAATAGACGTTCCGCTGAAGGCTTTATGTATAAAGTATGATAATAATACAGTAAGAGTACTAACCATCATTATAGATCTCATCACATTCTTTAAATAGCCTTTCAGAGGCATGCCAACCATATTGTTAGCAAATAAGATTCTTAATATTTGTGACACTATTGCAATAACCAATGCCACATACATTGTAACTTGTGGCTCACTACCAAATTTTAGGAACAGCCATGATAAGGGTAAGGTCATAATCAACAACCCACCAGTAACAATCTGATACCATTTAATTCTTCCTGTTGCGGCAGTTGCAGTTTGAAGAGGGTAAGCTGTACTATCAACTATTGCAACAAGAATTACAAGGCGAGAAAATAATACTGTATATTGGGGAACATCTTTCAACCAAATATTCAAAATAAACGGCATCTCAAAAAATATCGGTAGAGATAACAATAAAATCAAGAAAAAGCAATATCTAGAAGACCTGTATATTAGTTTATAAAGTTCGTCTGTTTCTGACGCTGCATAATATTTCGTAATTTGTGGCTGAACAGCTTTAAAGAAATTCAAAACGAACTGATTAATTGCACTATTTATTTGGTAGGCTATGGCTCTAGCTGCATTGACAATAGGATTAAAGTATATATTTAGAAGAATATTTATTCCTTGACTTCTAAAAACGCCAGATAATGCGCCAAATAGACTCCAGCCAGAATAATTCATTATTTCCTTAAAAATTTCAGGATACCAACGCATTCTTAGATGGCATTCTTTATATCTCCAAACTCCATATAACCCATAAAAAAAACTAACGAAGAATGTGATAGCGAACATTAGAATGGAATATACGATTAATTTGTCGCAAGAAGAATTTGAAATACAATAAGTCAACAATAGTTTAGCAAAGACCTCCACTAATCCAACTATCGCATAAACATTCATTCTTTCATGCGCAATAATTATAGAGTTAAAAGGAACCGATAATAAGTTTACAACAAAAGAAGCAATTGCAAGCTGGAAAACCCACATTGCAGAATAAGCCCTGTTTAAAGGGATTACAAGTTGACTACGAACAAACCAGATACCTAATGTTTCTGCTATGACAACTATAAAAATTATTATACCAATGTAGCACCAACATGACATTGTGAAATATCTTGCCAGGCCTTCATTATCATTTTTCCCAATTGAAAATGCAAAAAAGCGTTGTGAAGCAGAGACCATTGTGGAAGTGAGGAATGAAAACATTGTAACCACTCCACCAACAACATTGTATATACCATAATCTTCTGCTCCTAATACATTCAATACTATACGAACTGTATACAAAGACACTCCCATAACCATGAGCATCCTTGCATATAAGAAAAATGTATTTTTTGCTATTCTTTTGTTATTTTCTAATTTATTTACCACCATCTCTTATCTCTATTTCAAGTTTCGGGTCTTTATAGATTTGCCCTATGAAATTTTGGTACCTTTGAAACATTATATTTTTGTCTGTCCTATTTGGCAACCATTTGAAGGTATTCATGTTTCTATCTGAAACAAAATCTTTTATATCGCTATACCCATATAATGCCAAAAGAAAATTTATATATCTTTTTTTATTATATATTCCACATACTCTCATTATTCTACCCCCCCATACAGCCAATTTTGCCTTAAAGCTATTCTTATGAGTTAGTCCTGCGTAAACACTTCCTAAAGTATAAGCCGGTGCTTCTTGTGTTATCTTCCGTAAATAAGTTGCTTTTGCAGCTTTTGATTTTTCTTCCTCAACGTTTCCTATTCTTTTTTCTAATTTTATTAAAAGTATAACTCCTTTTAGCTTTTTAATTTTTAATTTTGAATTACGAAACTTGAAGTCAAAATCATTTGGTTTCAAACTCACAACCTTTTTTTTATCTAAATCATAGAATGTACAATCTATTAGATGTTCAGAAATACTGCAATCAAAGCAACTCGAATTGTTACACAATGCAGCACCTACTGTCCCAGGAAGATTCACTAGACCATAATATCCTTTATACCCTTTTTCAACACAAAAACGAGAAAGAATTGCAACAGGCGTTCCACACGCACATTCAATATAACTATCCTTCTCTTCAAATTGTTTTACTTTTATTGTACTTATAATTACTTTCGGGTTGTAATCATCAAAATAATATATATTTGAAGTATGTCCTACTAATTCAAATTCTATATTATGAGAACATAGAATTTCTATAGCTGTCTCAAGACCTTCAACTGTAGTAGGAACAATCCATAATGATACAGTCCCTCCCGTTTTTATCCAAGTCTTTTCTTTAAGTGAAACATTCTCTTGGAATGGGATATTAAATTCGCGGAGCCTATCTTTTATAGAAATCATATAATATTTTATGCTTATTGTTTTATATTCATCATGTCAATACAATGAATGAATTGACAAAAAACTATTTTTTCAAGATTGTGAAAGAGCATAGCGATTAGGTGAAAATTCACCTATTATACATTCTATTGTAATAATCCTGATAATCTCCAGAAGTCACATTCTCAAGCCACTCCTCATTATCCAAATACCACTTTACTGTCTTCTCAATACCTTCCTCAAACTGCAAAGATGGTTCCCATCCCAGTTCCTTTTGAAGTTTTGTTGAATCAATGGCATAACGCGCATCATGACCAAGACGGTCTTTTACGTATGTGATAAGGTTGAGGTCTTCACCTTCGGCACGTCCAAGCAAGCGGTCAACAGTCTTGATAACAGTCTTGATAATGTCGATATTCTTCCACTCGTTGAAGCCACCAATATTATATGTTTCTGCCACCTTGCCTTCATGAAAGATAAGGTCAATGGCACGTGCATGATCTACAACATACAACCAGTCGCGCACATTCTCACCCTTGCCATAAACTGGAAGTGGTTTGCGATGGCGGATATTATTGATAAAGAGAGGTATCAACTTCTCCGGGAACTGATAAGGTCCGTAGTTGTTTGAGCAGTTGGTCACGATTGTAGGCATACCGTAAGTATCATGGAAGGCACGTACAAAATGGTCAGAGCTTGCCTTTGAAGCAGAATAAGGAGAATGAGGATTATACTTGGTTGTCTCATAGAAGAAGTCCTCACCGTAAGCAAGGTGATGCTCCTCAGAACTTGCCTTTGTAGTAAAAGGAGGCTTTATTCCTTCTGGATGAGTCATCTGCAATGCTCCATATACCTCATCTGTAGAGATATGATAGAAACGCTTGCCCTCATATTTCTCTAGCAACGACTCCCAATAAAGCTTGGCAGCCTGAAGGAGTGTCAATGTACCCATAACGTTTGTGCGGGCAAATGTGAATGGATCCTTGATACTGCGGTCTACATGACTCTCGGCAGCAAGATGAATAATGCCATCTACATGCTCATCCTGCATTAACTGATAGAAAACGTCAAAGTCGCAAATGTCCATCTTGACAAACTTATAGTTGGGCTTGTCCTCAACGTCCTTGAGATTAGCAAGATTGCCAGCATAAGTCAACTTGTCAAGGTTGATGATTTTATACTCAGGATACTTGTTTACAAAAAGTCTTACTACGTGTGAGCCAATGAAGCCTGCTCCACCTGTGATTACGATTGTACGCTTATATTGTGTCATGTCTTTTTTATGTTTTAAACGTTAATGTTCGTGCAATTGTACGTTAATTATTCGACAATGATCTTTTAATCGAACTCTGGATAGAGGTTCATGTCAATAGAGAAAGGACTGTCGAAGTCTTTCAGTAGCTCATGCTTTGTGTCCTTTTCACTTAGGATAGCATTCTCTGTAGGAATCTGCCAATCAATACCAAGACTGTCATCAATGATGCTGATGCCACCATCTGCCTGTGGAGCATAGAAGTTGTCGCACTTATATTGGAATACTGCTATCTCTGACAATACAGCAAAACCATGAGCAAAACCTCTTGGCACAAAGAACTGACGATGATTGTCCTCTGTTAATTCCACTGCCACATGCTGCCCGTATGTAGGACTTCCCTTACGGATATCAACAGCCACATCAAGCACTCTGCCTTTTACGCAACGAACCAACTTACTCTGTGTAAATGGAGGACGCTGGAAATGCAAGCCTCGCATCACACCATAGCTTGACATACTCTCGTTGTCTTGTACAAAGTTTATTTTACGTACCTTCTCTTCAAACTCTCTCTGCGAAAAGCTCTCGAAGAAATATCCACGGGCATCCTTGAACACTTTTGGCTCAATGATTACCACTCCATCTATTGCTGTCTTTATTACTTCCATCTTCTATTTTAGTTCTGTAGGTTGTTAATACATATTTTTAATGAATCGATCCAATACGGCACTTTCACTCCAAATGTCTCCTTTATCTTGCTCTTGTCCAATACCGAATATGCAGGACGCTTAACCGGACTTGGATATTCTGCACTATAACATGGATTTATCTCACATTCATTATGACCACTATACTCGGCTATCATCTTTGTAAAGTCGAACCATGAGCACACACCCTCATTTGAGAAATGATAAATGCCTGTTTTTGAATACTCAGACGAAGTGTTTTCCTTTTTATAATCCTCTATTATCACCTCAATAGCCATGGCTAGGTCGTAAGCGTAAGTAGGAGTGCCACACTGGTCGAACACAACCTTTAATGCAGGTTTAGTGGCAGTAAGATTGAGCATTGTCTTGCAGAAGTTCTTGCCAAACTCAGAATAAAGCCAAGCAGTACGGATAATGACGTGCTTAACATCTGTTGCCATGATCTTCTGCTCACCATGAAGCTTCGTTGTGCCATACACACCAGTTGGAGTACCTTTTTGGTCTTCCTTGCAAGGAGTATTGTATGGTTCCTTGCCAAATACATAATCTGTTGAAATCTGCACAAGCAGACCGTTTGCCTCTTTCATTGCCTTGGCAAGATTCTCTGGTGCATCTGCATTTAGCTTTTCTGCAAGGGCAGCAAGCTTTTCGTCAGTCTCGCAAGCGTCCACATTTGTCCAAGCTGCACAGTTGACAATAACATCTACATTGTTCTCACTCACCATCTTTCTGATAGCCTCCAAATCAGTAATGTCAAGGTAAGTTGTTTCGACACCTTCAATCTGGTTTACATCAGTAAAGATATAATTGTCTGCGGAATGCTTGGCAATGATACGCATCTCATTACCAAGCTGTCCGTTAGCTCCTGTTACAAGTATGTTCATTTTTCTAACTATAAATTTGGATTTCCGGTCTGCTTTATCTCATCAATAACCTTAAGCAGATACTGACCATATTGATTCTTTAACATTGGCTTTGCTAATTCACGCATACGCTCCTCGTCTATCCATCCCTGGCGATAAGCAATACCTTCAAGACAAGCTACCTTTAATCCCTGACGCTTTTCCAACACCTCTATATATGTAGAAGCCTCTGAAAGGGAATCGTGTGTGCCTGTATCAAGCCAAGCAAAGCCACGTCCAAGGGTCTGCACCTTAAGTTCATTATCACGCAAGAACCACTGGTTTACTGTTGTTATCTCGTATTCTCCACGTGCCGATGCCTCTATCTTGCTTGCCACATCCACCACCTTATTTGGATAGAAGTAAAGACCTACAACAGCATAGTTGCTCTTAGGATGCTCTGGTTTCTCTTCTATTGATAGGCAATTTCCTTCCTTATCAAACTCAGCCACGCCATAACGCTCTGGGTCGTTCACCCAATAGCCAAATACTGTAGCCTTTTTCTCTTCCTCTGCAGCACGTACAGCCTCTTTAAGTTTGGCAGAAAAACCATTGCCTTGGAATATGTTATCTCCAAGAACAAGACATACACTATCGTCTCCAATAAACTCCTTGCCAATAGTAAATGCCTGTGCAAGTCCATCAGGAGACGGCTGCTCGGCATAAGTGAAATGTACTCCATAGTCAGAACCATCACCAAGCAGACGTTTAAAGCCTGGGAGGTCGTAAGGAGTCGAGATTATCAGTATGTCACGTATTCCAGCAAGCATCAACACACTGATAGGATAATACACCATAGGTTTGTCATAAATAGGCATAAGCTGCTTGCTGATGCCCTTGGTAATGGGGTACAAACGTGTACCGCTACCACCTGCTAATACTATACCTTTCATTTTAATTAAGTAGCATTTAAGTTTACTTGACTTTATAAATTAGACTTTCTATTTGAGCTTACGATAATACTCCGCATACCATTCTGCAAAGAGTCTTAATCCCTCTCTCAAACTTGTATTTGGCTTAAATCCAAAATCTTGTTCCAAAGGTATTGTATCAGCATAGGTTACTGGCACGTCTCCTGGTTGCATAGGTACAAGTTCCTTGTGAGCCTCAAAATCATAGTCTTTTGGAAGGACACCTGCACGTACAAGCTCTTCTTGGAGGATGGTTACGAAGTCAAGGAGGTTTTCGGGGGAGTTGTTGCCGATGTTGTATACCTTGTATGGAGGGATAGGAAGACCGTCCTCACCATTTTGTTTTTCGGGAGCATGCTGCATGATACGAACTACTCCTTCTACGATATCATCAACAAAAGTGAAGTCGCGCTTACAATTGCCATAGTTGAAAATCTTTATGGTTTCGCCTTTAACAAGCTTGTTGGTGAAACCGAAGTATGCCATATCGGGACGACCTGCAGGACCATAAACTGTAAAGAAACGCAAGCCTGTTGAAGGAATGTTGTAAAGCTTGCTATAGGCATGAGCCATAAGCTCGTTGCTCTTCTTGGTAGCTGCATAAAGAGACACAGGGTTGTCTACCTTGTCGTCGGTTGAGTACGGAACCTTCTTGTTGCTGCCGTAAACAGATGAAGATGAAGCATACACAAGGTGCTCTACTTCATGATGACGACAAGCTTCAAGTATGTTGTAGAAACCGATAAGGTTGCTCTGGATATAAGCATCGGGATTAGTAATACTATATCGTACACCTGCTTGGGCAGCGAGGTTTACAACCACAGAAATATTATTTTCTGTAAAGATTTTTTCTACCACTTCTTTGTCTGCAATAGAGGCGTGAACAAAAGTCCAATCACGATTTAAAGCCTCTATTTCTTTCAAACGTTCATACTTAATGTTGACATCATAGTAATCGGTAATAGAATCAATGCCTATCACTTTAATGTTCTTCACATCGTGAAAAAGACGTTTTACGAGGTTGCTACCTATAAAACCAGCAGCACCTGTTACAAGTACCGTCTTGTCTTCTAATTTTACATTATATTCTACCATCTCTTAGTCTCTTCTAAATATATCTCGTGTATATACTTTATCTTCTACATCCTTCAGACAGTCATCAAAGCGATTGGCAATGATTGCTTTGCTCTGTTCTTTGAACTCATCAAGATTATTAACGACCTTGCTGCCAAAGAAAGTGGTTCCGTCTTCAAGTGTTGGCTCATAAATTATAACCTCTGCGCCCTTTGCTTTTATGCGTTTCATAATGCCTTGGATGGCAGACTGACGGAAATTATCACTGTTTGACTTCATGGTCAAACGATATACGCCAATCACACAGTTATGCTCCTTGCTTGCATCCCATTGACCATTTTCAGCATAATAACCAGCCTTGCGCAACACTGCATCAGCGATGTAATCCTTGCGTGTGCGGTTAGACTCAACAATAGCAGACATCATATTCTGAGGTACATCTTGATAGTTTGCGAGGAGCTGCTTTGTATCTTTCGGCAAACAATAGCCACCATAGCCGAATGATGGATTGTTATAGTGTGTACCGATTCTTGGGTCAAGGCACACACCGTCAATGATCTGCTGAGTATTAAGTCCCTTCATTTCAGCATAAGTATCAAGTTCATTGAAATATGAAACTCTGAGTGCGAGATATGTATTTGCAAAAAGCTTAACGGCCTCAGCTTCTGTAAAGCCCATAAACAGCGTATCAATATTTTCCTTTATCGCACCCTGCTGGAGAAGCTCTGCAAATGTATGAGCAGCTTTCACAAGTCTTTCATCATTCATATCAGTACCAACGATAATTCTTGACGGATAAAGATTATCATAAAGAGCCTTTGATTCTCTCAGAAATTCAGGGCTGAATATGATATTCTCGCTACCTGTCTTTTCACGAATACTCTTTGTATATCCTACAGGGATCGTTGATTTGATGACCATAATTGCGTTTGGGTTATATTTCATGACCAGTTCGATAACAGCCTCAACTGCACTTGTATCGAAGAAATTCTTCTTACTATCGTAATTAGTTGGCGCTGCAATAACTACAAAATCGGCATCTTTATATGCTGATTCTGCATCAAGAGTTGCTGTCAGGTCAAGTTCCTTTTCTGCAAGGTATTTCTCGATATATTCATCTTGGATCGGTGACTTTCTGTTGTTGATAAGTTCTACCTTTTCGGGAATAATGTCAACTGCTGTTACTGTATTATGCTGTGCAAGCAATGTTGCAATTGACAATCCTACGTATCCTGTTCCTGCTACTGCGATTTTCATAAAAGATCTCTCCCTTTTAAATCTTATAGAAATTTTTATACCATTCAGCAAATTTTCTAAGTCCCTCTCTAAGACTTGTACTCGGTTTAAAACCAAAGTCATTTTCCAATGCACTTGTATCGGCATATGTTACAGGTACATCGCCTGGCTGCATTGGAACAAGCTCCTTATGTGCATCAAAATCGTAATCCTGCGGCAATACTCCTGCACGGATAAGTTCTTCACTGAGGATCTGCACAAAATCAAGAAGATTTTCAGGGTTATTGTTTCCAATGTTATATATTTTGTAAGGAGGCACAGGAAGTCCGTCATTTCCATTTTTCTTTTCAGGTGGACTCATCATGACACGCTTTACACCCTCAACTATATCATCAACATATGTAAAGTCACGCTTGCAATTTCCATAGTTGAAGATTTT
>OHRX01000239.1_pt1 | contig 19820 bp, 22 predicted proteins | sample 1578581 | NCBI WGS metagenome assembly OHRX01 (sample SAMEA3879573, study PRJEB24766) | human gut metagenome | biome: human-associated habitat; feature: feces | place: USA | collected 1985/1987 | reverse complement strand
CTACAGGAATCTGCACCGGCGCAAAGGGAATCAGCGTCGCCAGCGTCTGCCCTACAAAGGCACCGCCCAGTGAACCCAAAAGCCCCAGCACGGCACTTTCGGAAAGCTTAATACCACGTAGCTTAGCCAGACGGGTAATCATATAAACCTCGTTCGCCATCAGCGTCATCGTGCCTACTACCGGAGCAACAACAATTACCCCGGCACGGGCTGCGGCCCAACGGCAGATATCCTCCGCCTCTTTATCCGTATCAACAGCATATTTAATTTTGTGTTCATCCAAACGCTCTGTCATTTTCTCACCTCATTTATGCAGCTTACAAAGCATTTTATTTTTTATAATTACATTATACAGCAAAGCAGACGGACGAAACAGTGAGATTATAGTGAAATCGCCGCTGCCGCAAACTTTTTCCTTCATACTGACTAATCTCCTGAGCAAAGCAGGAGAGTTTATGGTAAAATATTAGAGTATATATTGATATTCGGTCAAGGTGGTGAGAAATAGTGACAGCGGACAATACGCCTGTTGTAGGACGCTTTGCGCCTACCCCCAGCGGCTTTCTGCATTTGGGCAATGTATTCTGCAGCCTGCTGGCCTGGCTCTATGCCAAAAGCAGCGGCGGCAAAATAGTTTTGCGCATCGAAGACCTGGACCCGCAGCGCTGTTCCATCGCCAAGGCCGACGCATTGGCCCGCGAGCTGGAATGGTTGGGGCTAACGTGGGACGATGGTGCGTATTGCAGTGCTGACAGCGACAGCTTTTTCCAAAGCCGCCGCAGCGATATCTACGCCCACTGCTTCGACCTTTTACAGCAGCAGGAGCTTGTCTATCCCTGCTTTTGCAGCCGCAGCGAGCTGCACGCCGCCGAAGCGCCGCACGCCAGCGACGGACGTATTATTTACGCCGGCACCTGCCGCGAGCTGACGGCAGCGCAGCGCAGCGCCAAAATGCAGCAGCGCCGTCCCGCCTGGCGCATCAAGGTTAATGACGAGCTTATCGCTTTTACGGATATGCACTACGGCAAGCAACAGGCTAATTTGGCGCACGAATGCGGTGACTTTATCCTGCGCCGCAGTGACGGCGTCTACGCCTACCAGTTAGCTGTAGTCATTGACGATGCACTAATGGGCGTAAATCAGGTAGTGCGTGGCTGTGATTTGCTCAGCTCCACACTGGTACAGCTTTATCTTTACCACCTGCTGAACCTTACGCCGCCGTCCTTCTGCCACATTCCGCTGCTGACAGACGCTGCAGGACGCAGGCTTTCCAAACGCGACTGTGATTTGGAAATCGCCGCACTCAGGCAGCACTTCGGCAGTCCGGAGCCTATTATCGGCCTCTTGGCCTATCTTGCAGGCCAGCTGCCCAAGCCAGAGCCTATTACAGCAGCAGAGCTGCTGCCGCTTTTCTGTCCGGAAAAAGTTCCCCAAGACAATATCGTTGTACCGCAACTGCTTTGATTGCGCAGGCAATAACACATTTCACTGATTATAAAACCTGGGAGGAATATATAATGAAAAAATATTTAATGAAAATCAAGGTTAATATGCTGATTGTACTTATCATCAGCTTGCTCGGCGGCATGGCCGGCAGCTACTTCTTCAACAACCGCTGGTTAGGTCTGATTGTCGCTATTCCCCTGTGTGCTCTGTATATCTATCAGGTATATCAGGTGCAGGCCGATTACCGCGAGCAGCACACCAAAAAGAAACACACTAATAAGTACAGATAAGCTAAAGCTTGAAACACAAAACTGCCCTGAAGCAGCTTACGATATTTATCGTGGCTGCCTCAGGGCAGTTGCTTATTTTATTACCATTTTTCCGGCACTTCCTGCAGCTTATCCATAACGAACATAATGTAAGTAACATTACAGATCAGATTGCCCGCATCATCCTTAATTTCCGAAACAATATTAATCGTAGATTGGCCTTTGTGTACAATCCTGCTTGTAACGCTCAGTGCTCCCAATCCGCGCACATTACTGATATAATCAATATTCATATTCAGCGTTGTACAGATTTTGCCGACAGAAGCACAGGTAATACCGGTTACGCAATCTGCCAGCGCTGCCATGGCACCGCCATGCACACCAAGCCAATGATTGGTATGAATATCAAAATCAATAGGCATCACCAAGGTTGCACCGCCGCAATGTACCTCCTTGATTTCGATTTTCAGGACATTCATAAATGCGTTGCTGCTCCACATTTTGCGGATAATTTCTTCCGGATTCATAAAAACGCCACCTTTCATTTTTTATGCTAAAGCTTAAAAATACATATTAACCACAGTCATGTAAACAGGAATTACCAAAAGACCGCCGATAATGGTGATAAACGAAAGCGCCGCCGCATACCGGCTGTCACCGCCATACTGCTTGCAGACTATAGCCATCTGTGTCATTGCCGGCATAGCAGCCTGCATAGCAAAAACCTTGACGGAAATCGGCGCTACATTAATAAACGGTACAAGGCACAACACGCACAGAGGGCAGACAATGAAACGGCCGAATAAACCGCCCCAGATATCTCTTGCAAAATTAAAATCACGCAAGTTGATTTTGCTAATCTCAATACCGATAAATACCAAAGACAGCGGTGTTGTCAGATTACCTACATACTGAAAGCCACGTGCCAGAAACCTCGGCAGCGGAATATTCAGCACTATAAGCAGAATGGCTGCCACGAAACCCATCAGCGGCGGTGACCACAGCTTTTTCAACACCTGCATAGAAAAAATGCCGCCGGCTTTACCCTCAATATCCGCAACTATATTCTGCACACCTAATGTCCAGAAGAAGGTCAGGTTAACCATATAATACAGCATAACGGAGGGAATGCTTTCATCACCAAACAGCGCCAGATTTACCGGCAGGCCGATAAACATGGTATTAGCTATAAAAAAGTTGGTAACAAAAACGCCGCGTCTTCCCTGACGTACATGCAGCAGTTTAGCTACTGTTTTGCCGACAATCAGTGCCAAAAGCATAGAGCATACCGGCAGCAGCATATCAGGTGCCAGCTCGACAAGCTTTTCTGCCGTAAAGTTTTTCGTCAGACTGGTAATCATATACAGCGGCAGTGATACCGTTGTAACCAGCTTAGCAATCAAAGCACTGCTTTTATCATCAAACCAGCCTTTTTTACTGAGTACATAACCGATACCGACTACAAAAACAATCGTAAAAATACCATCGAGAGCTTGTAAAACAAAATTTATCATCATTATTCACCTTTTTCCAACGCACAACAAGGTACGGCTGTCCCTACCGTACCTTGCTATGCTAAATGGAGGAGTATTAGCATCTATGTGCTATGCATCTGTATATGTCAAGGAATTGCCTGATATACCATGTCCCTAAAATATATCCCGGGGAAATTCCTTATGTTCGAGTAAATATAAAGTAATAGTAACGGAAAGCAAATCCGCACTGCCTCCCGGACTAATGCGCCTTTGCAAGAAGTACCGCTCAGTCTCAGCTATAGCCATTCTGCCTTTTTCGGTGAAGACACTGCCAAGGCTAAGAATGTTGTTAGCAATTCTCTGCACTTCCAACAAAGTATCATAATCAGTGCGCCAGATAACGTTACTGTCCTCAACAACAGTCATCAAAGCTATCAATGCATGCACTAAAGCATCATTAATCGTCGCACCTTTGTCAAAGGCATCTTCCAAAGCCGGCAGTCCATAGTTTACCACACTTGGGAAACCATTTTCAACCTCTCCGCGAATGCCTGTAATGCCATATTTATAATATAGCTTTTCGCCTGCTGTCATTGCAGCATGGTCAAGATTCTTCAATTCCCTGACTACTAAGCCTGCAGCCATTTCCTTAATCAGAGGCAGTAAAGCATCTCTGCTCAGCCCCATATTCATAGCATAGCCGCTTACAGCGCTCACTATGCCGCCGGCGAATAAAATTCCCCGCTGTGTATTCACTCCCTTAGTCACTCTCAAAAGCTCTGCCTCTGCGCCAACGCCGTAGCTGCGCAGCTTGCAGAAAAGCTCTGCCAAGGTTCCTCTATGTGCCTGTCCGATATCCTGCAAATCATTGAACGCTTTGCTCAGAACAGCGGAGCTCATCATAAAGGTAAAAATACTCATATCCTTATGCGCACCATTGGATAATCTGGTTACCAGACCCGGTTTAGGATGTGTAGATACTTCCAGCAATATTGCCTGCGTCAGATATTGACCGACCTTTTGCAAATCAGCATCGAAAGGAGAAAGTCTGCAAGAATAAACTTCATTAGCGATTTTTATTTCATCATTGTCTACTCTTTGAAGTAAAAATTGTTCTTCGCTCATTATACCTACCTACTTTCTCCGTATCAAATGCTTAGTTTTTTATATCATTAGCCAAATATTGCTTTAGTTAAGAAGTAGAAAACAGACGGGAAAGTCAAACAACCGGAACCCGTGTAGAAGGTTGCAGTCATTGCTGCATAAGGAACCAGCTTAGGATCGACTGCTGCCATACCAGCCGCAGTACCGGATGTTGTACCCATCAGACCGCCAAATACCATTGCAGCCTGCGGATTAGTCAAGCCAAGCGGTTTAGCAACTAACGGAGTAATAATCATTACTGCTACGGATTTCACAACACCTGCTGCAATACCAATAGCAATTACTTCAGAGGAAGCACCGAGAGCAGCACCGGTTACAGGACCAACAACGAAGGTACACACACCGGCAGCAATCGTGATAATGCTTATGGTATCACGATAACCAAAAGCGTAAGCAACTATTACGCCTGCTACCCAGGAAATTACAAGTCCCATTACCAGAGAGAGTACACCGATAACGCCAACCTTCTTTATCTCACGCAAATCTGCACCAAACGCGGTAGATACGATAGCAAAGTCACGGAACATTGCACCACCCATCAAACCAACGCCGGCGAACAGAGGAATGGACGCAAGACCTTTAGCACCACCGCCAATGTAGGCTAAGATAAGGCCGAAGAAAATTGCTACTGCACTGCCATGAATACGTCCCTTGGAGAGTCCGGCAAACTTATATGCAATAAAGTTTGTAATACCTATAATAACGAAAGCAAAAATCAGTCCATTTTTGGTTAAAAGTTTGGTTAACATTGCCATAATGTCCATAAATAAACACCTCCCACCGTTTTTTACTCAGCTTTAGCTGCATGATTCTTACTCATAATAGGAATCAGCAAAAAGCCAAAAACCGTACACAGTAAGCCACCAAGAATTGCTACCGCACCACCGGAAATAGCAGCGACAACATTTTGAATAGAACTCATTGCAACTACGATAGGGATGTACATTGCAGACCAGAAAGCAATACCTTCCTGACTCTTTTTATCCAACCATCCGGCATCAATACCTTTGTTGCTCAACAAAATGAGGAAAAGCATTGCAAAGCCTACACCACCAACATTTGCCTTAACGTGCAGTAAAGCACCGAGAATATCACCAAGAAAGTTACTGGCTAAGAAACATGCAGATAACAGAGCTACACCATAAATAACCATAATTACACCACCTTAGTACAATTTTTTATTATCGCTGCCCATAATAGGGCAGCGAAACAACTAAAGCCATTGCATTCAGTTCTTTACAAAAGTGTTATTCAACAATAGCAACAACTTGACCAGCACTTACACGGTCACCAGGCTGTACTTTGTACTCTTTTACTACGCCTGCTACCGGAGAAGGTACCAACTGTTTCATTTTCATTGCTTCCATAACGATCAGTACGTCACGAACTGCAACAGTGTCGCCAACTTGTTTTTCAAAACGAACGATTTTACCGGGTACGCGAGATTTAATTTCCATGATTTTCTTACTCCTTTAATCTTTAAAAATTAGGGAATCAATTTCCCATTTTAAATTTATTAAAAAGCTTATTTTAGTCTTATTCAGCCTGACAGCTGCAAAGACTTTCAGATTTCAAATATTGCATGACATCCTTACGGTTAAGCAAAGAGACATCTTCTAAACTTTTACCAAGTACAGTCTGAGTTTCCATAAATATTTCAGCAAGCTTAACACCGTAGCCATTGGGCAGATCAAGCTCAAAATCCATATTAATGTCACTACAGCAGGCCTGTGCTGCGCGATAAAACTGCAGCAGACGGTTATAACCGGCCGGTTTGACTATTAAATCGATATCTGAGTTTTCATCTGTATACGGCAGTCCTGTTATCAGCTCCAGAGCAGCAGAACCAAGTACGCCAATCTGCAGGTCGAATACGTCAGCCAATTCATATAGCTGGCGCACTATCTGCATGCAACGGTTGCGCGTTGTAAAGGCAAACGCCCTGCGTGTCAGGACCTCATAAGGTGTCATAATCGTCACTACATCATCAGCAGCAGTAAAAGCACCTATACGTATACGGTTTCCGTCTATACGTTTATGATGGACAAAGCCAATGGCAATTCCCTCTGTATTTTCCGCATCATTACGACGCATAAAGCCGGGAATATCCACATTGCCCTGTAAAACCTCTTCTGCAAGATGCTTACTTTCGCCATCATAGCATGGGGAAATATCGCTCCAGATTTTATCTTTTCCCTGCTTCGATATAAATACCAGATTATGTCTTTTTAATTGCGTTTCGTCCATGTCGGGTCCGCCTTCGCTTTCTGTTGATAATCGAGCTGTGCCTGTACCAGATCATCAAAGAATCTGGTCTTTTCCGGTCCCTCGATTACAATGCCTTGCTGCTTGCCGGCTGTAATGTAATCAGGTATCAGTTCCAGTACAGTGTGCTCGGCACCTGTAACTACATCCGGACTAATCTTGACTACACGGCCCTTAATGCGCAGTATAGATCTTGCTACACGGCCTAAGGTAACAGCAAAAGTAAGTGTTGTAGCTTTTACAATCACTTCATATTCAGGATAAGTACGCTCACGACGATAGGTAATTACCTTACCGTTACGGTTACATACATGACCGCTTTCAGAAACCGGGAAGCTGTCACCCATAGGCAAACCGCCTACAACCAGCTCATACATATCCTGCCCGCCGTTATCAGGCAGCTTTACAAGCTCTATATCATCACGCACCGGCACTCCGTCCATGCACAGCCAGCCAAATTCCTGGCAGCCATACAAGTCATGAACCTCCGCATTCAGAACCTCCTGCGCTATCGGCAACAGTTCCAAATCCAAAGGCGTACCAGCAGTAAGCAAAACAATATCTTTTGGCAGCTCATCCGCAACACCCATATGCTTAGCATCTTCCAAGGAAGCTCTGATAAAAGAAGATTCGCCTACAACAGCCTTCGGCTGGAATTCATAAAGCGCTGCCAAAAAAGCATCTCTGCTGGACCGCACCAAAAATTCCCATTGCAGGCCATATTTTTTAAAGGCTTCACCACTAAAAACATTTACCAGAGGAGGATAAGTAACAAGAACCTTATCCCCTGCTTTAAGACCTGCCCGCTCCAGAACCGTAAAGGAAGCCTTCACGCGTGCAGGCAGTTCAGCAAAAGTAATGCCGACAATATTTTGAAAAGCAGATGAACCTGTAGTAAAAGTAAGATAAGCAAGATTAAGGGGAGTATGAACCTCTTCTATCGTATGGGCAGCGGTCGGTCCCGCAATGCCTTTGTCAGCTAATGTCTTGCGCGGCATCTCTGCAAATGTAGGCGCAGAACCAAAGTCCTTAACCATCGATGCTATTTCAGCCAGAATACCTTTCATACTACCCCTTCTTTCTTCCTATAATTATGCGTTGATATATTTGTCAGCAACAGCAGCGAACTCTTCGTTCATTTTAGCCATAGCTTTCAGACGATTTACACGGCCACCACGCTCGTTGCCGTCCAGGCCACGGCCCCAAGGACCGAGCTGTTCATATTTATCGGCAGCTTTAAGCTCCTGTACTTCCTTGATATGCTTTGCAATGGTATCACGCATATTTTCAACCTTGTGAACGATTTCTTTTACGCCACCCAGGTTGTAGAAGAAGTTAACGCCAGGTGCGAATACCGGGTTAACCTTTGCCAGCTCTTCCAGACGCTCAATATCCATCTTAGTGATACGGGAGATAGAGGTCAGAGGCATTACGTGAATCATAGTGCCGAATTCCGGAGAAAGAGCAAGGATTTCGTCAGCCTGCAGGCCATGGCACAGGAATGCGCCGGAGATTGCACGGCCGATTACCATTGCTACGATAGGATGACCGGATTTGCGTGCTTCAGCCAATGCTAGCTGGTAAGCACCGGTAGATTTGTTCATGCCGGCAATTTCTTCCATTTTGCCGGGGCCGTTGCCCGGGGTGTCTACGATCAGAACGATCGGGCGTTTTTCAGCTTCCGGTTTATCTTTATCAGCTTCCATAGTACGGTATACTGCGGTAGCCATCTTGTAGCCTTCTTCCAGACCGATTACGCCGCCGAATACAACCGGGAAGCGGTCATTGAAAGCATATGCATCGTTTGCGATAACAGTTACAGTTTCATCTTTCAGCTTAGCGGTACCAACTACTGCACCCGGGCCATAGTCAGGATTGAACTCAGCAGTGCCGATTTTGTTTTCTTCGAAGGAGCCTGCGTCAACAATCATTTCAATTGCATCACGGCCACGGCCAATCATAGTGTTTTCCATTTCATCCATGTTTCTTTACCTCCTTCTCTTATGCACGCGGTCTGCGTTTAACAACTTTCAGGAATTCCTCGGTAGTCATTTCCGGAAGTTCAGCAGGGTTTTCGTTACCATAGTATTTCCACAGGTCCATGGAATCCTTAGGCTGCATTTCAGCTACCAGCTTAACCAAACCTTGCTGTTCCTGAACCAGTTTCAGAGAGCCGATGCGGCGCATTTTTTCGATAGCCTCCATGGAGAGGTCAGCAACCTCAGCCAGAGCAGCTTTGAAATCGCCGACGGTGTCTTCAACCAGATAGTTGCAGTCGCCGATGATGTATTTATGCTTAGCACCGGTAGTACGATATACCAGAGCTTTGTTGGAAGCGTCGAATTCGTCCTTACCCATTTCCTGCTCAATTACTTCAGGACCGGTCAGACCGATACGGCCTTCTTCGTTCATAACGATAACGTCGGTAGCAGCAGCTACGAAGCCCATACCGCCGAAGCAGCCAACCTTGGAGCCTACAACTGCAACAATCGGCAGAATGCGGCGGCAATCCTGGATTGCGTCCATAACCTCAGCATGAGCCAGCAGGCCGGCATTTGCTTCGTGCAGACGGACACCGCCGGTTTCAAAGGAGATAGCAACCAGAGGACGACGAGCGTCATAGTCATCAGCATGAGCAACTTTGATGTCTTTAGCTGCTTTCAAAGCCAGGCGCAGGGTGTTAACCATTTTCGCACCGTTAACTTCGCCGATAGCACCGCCGATGAATTTGCCTTCCATAGAAACTACGAATACAGGGTGCTTGCCAATCAGGCCAACACCGGTTACGGTGCCGTCATCAAACTCTACTGCAGTACCGAGTACCGGCAGATGCGGACTTTCAAAGCGATCATGAGGTCCGAGCAGTTCGGTAAAGGTGCCTTTGTCGCACAGACCTACAGCGCGTTCACGGGCATTAGCATCAAAGAAGCTGCTTTTTTCCAATTCATTCCAGTTTTTCATCTTATTCAGCCTCCTTTGCGGTTGCTTCTGCCAGAGCCTGGCGCAATCTCATGTATACTACGATAGGAGTAGCATTATCGTCGTTGATTTCAATAACGATGTTGCCTACACCGGTGTCGTTAACGAATTTACCCAGCATTTTTTCCCAAACAGCGTCAAATCCTTTTACCGGAGTGCATACTTTAGCCTGAACTTTGCCGCCGAGGTCTTTTTTGGTAAACATAACTTCCAGGTCACCAGAGCCGGTTACGCCCATATGGGACCATTCCGGGTTAATGGTTTGGGTATTTTCAGATTCAAACTCAAATTCCAGATTTTGTAATGCCATTTTAAGCTCCTCCTATTACCAGTTTCTGAATTTAGCAGGCGGATTGTACAAGCCACCGGACCATTCAACCAGGTCATGTACGTTCTTAGCTGCCAGCATGGAGCGGTTAGCTCTGCTCATATCGATACCCAGATCTTGCGGAGTTTTGATGATACCCAGCTCACGCAGACGTTTGGTTTCTTTCGGGTCTGCTTTCATACCGACTTCGGTGAAGCCTGCAATACCGCGGATAGCAGCAGTACGCTCTTCCATGTTACGGCACTTCGGCAGGTATGCGATACCTTCTTCAGTAATGATATGAGTCAGGTCATCGCCGTAAATCATAACAGGTTCAATAGACAGGTTAGCGTTTTTAGCCAGCTTGAAAGCATCCAGCTCTTCTACGAAGCCAGGAGCCAGTTTTTCACGGAAGGTTTCTGCCAGCTGTACAACAAGGCGTTTACCGCGATGTACAGGTCCCCACATCTCTTTGTTAAGTGCATATTCTTCGCCGCCGGAGGAATGACGACGGCCTTTCGGGTCGCAGCCCATGTTCGGTGCGCCGCCGAAGCCTGCAACACGGTTAGCGGTTGCGGTGGAGCTGTTGCCGTACGGGTCAATCTGCAGAGTGCCGCCGATGAACATGTCAATTGCATAGTGGCCTGCAGTTTGAGAGAATGCACGGTTGGAACGCATGGAACCATCCGGACCAACGAAGAAGATATCGCTGCGGGCAGCTACATAATCTTCCATGCCCAGCTCGCCGCCGAAGCAGTGAACGGATTCTACCCAACCGGTTTCGATTGCAGGAATCAGAGTCGGATGCGGATTCAAGATGAAGTTCTTGCAGATCTTGCCTTTCAGGCCAAGCTCTTCGCCGTAGGTTGGCAGCAAGAGTTCGATAGCAGCGGTATCAAAGCCGATACCATGATTCAGGGAAGCTACTTCATATTCACCGTAAATACCTTTGATTGCCATCATGCCTTTGAGTACCTGTGCATCGGTAATCAGTGCCGGGTCACGGGTGAACAGAGGCTCAATGTAGAACGGTTTCGGAGATTGGATTACATAGTCAACCCAATCACCGGGGATATCAACACGAGGCAGCTTGTCAACGATTTTGTTTACCTGAGCGATAACAATGCCTTGGCGGAATTTAGTTGCTTCTACGATTGCCGGAGTATCCTCGGTGCTGAAGCCGGTGAACAGATTGCCTTCTCTGTCAGCCATAGTAGCTGCAACGAGGGCAACACGCGGAGTCAAGTCTACAAAATAACGGCCATATAATTCCAGATAGGTGTGGATAGCGCCAAGCTCCAGTTTGCCTTCCTGCAGGAATTGTGCAATACGGCCAGCCTGCGGACCGGAGAAAGACATATCCAGCTTTTTAGCGATACCTTTTTCGAATACATCCAGATGTTCAGGAAGAGTCAACACGGATTGAACCATGTGCAGATCATGAATCTTAGCGGGATCAACTTGGCACAGGCATTTTGCCAGGAAGTCAGCTTGCTTTTGGTTGTTGCCTTCGATGTTAACCTTGTCGTAAGGTTTGATAACAGCTTCCAGCAAAGCAACTGTATCTTTTGCATCAACAATTTTCCCTTCCTTGACCAGCGGAGCAGCATTTTTTGCGCGCTCCATTGCGTCCTTTTTCAGAGTGTCCCACTCACGGGTAACTTTTTTGAACTCCATTACGGTCTCTCCTTTCTGAATTAAGAAAAGCTTCATATAATAAATCGGACAAAAAAGAGAGCTTAAGGTTAACAGCCACTTAAACTGACTGTCTGCTCTCGCTCTCTCTATCACCAATATGAAATTTTAATTGTGATTCAGTCCGATAATATATGCATTTATATATGCATTACGCCTAACCCTGCACGTTCATGATTAGTCATGTAATGCAGTGCAGATTTTCCAAACAAGGCAACTGCTATCCAATGCTCATTTCTTACTATAGCAATTTTCATTGCCAGGCTTGAACTTGTGCTAACACTCACTAATAGACCTCTTTTAGCCTCTTCTGTAGCATGAATGACTGCATGAATATCATTGCTCTTTTTTTCAGTCCTGAATTTAAACAAGCCCCAATAACAGCCCGGTTAATTCTCTCATTGAAATCATAAAAACTGGTTTTGCCTCCCACCTCAGTGACTACAGCTTTTAGCCCTTTCTTCGCCACCAGCTTTTTGGCCAGGTCCTCATCATAAATAGTCTGAGTCAAAGCCAGCATCATTGCTGCGGTTCCAGGGCTCGCAATACTATTTTCCAGGAAACCTGGAGCATTACTAGCCGTCATCTCAATCACTCCTTCTCTTCTCAAAAAAATCTTCAAAGCATTTAGCGGATACTTATTTCACCAAAGTTAAAGCTTTGGATTATCCCTTGCTCATTGCGCACTATAATTGCACCTTCTTCATCTACGGCTGTTACTGTACCGGCAAAAATAACCTGGTCGTTATCTTTCACCAATACATGTCTGCCTACTGTGCAATTAAGCTTTTGCCATTCCTTCATCACGACATCTGCTCCCAGCAGCAGCCACTTGTCATACAAGATACCAAAGTCTTCCATAATAGCAGCCAGCACCTGATCGCAGGTAAAGTCCTTATGCAGGCTGGCATTGAGGGAAGCTGCAGTTGCAGCTACTTCCGCAGGGAAGTCTGCAGCTGACAGCGCCACGTTTACACCAATACCAACTATAGCATAATCTATTACGCCGTTTTCATCAAGCTGTAGCTCAGAAAGAATGCCGCAGATTTTTTTACCGTCTAACAGCAGGTCATTAGGCCACTTTATTTGCACGCTTTCCGTATCATACAGTCTGCGTACGGCCTTAGACACAGCAACGCCTGCAAGCAAGGTAATTTGAGCAGCATATTGGGGATCGATTTGCGGTCGAAGGATAACGGTAAACCATAGGCCACCAAGCGGCGAACTCCAGACACGTTGCATACGGCCGTGTCCACCCTCCTGCCTGGCAGCAACAATAACGGTTCCTTCGGGAGCGCCCTCTTGGGCCATAGCTACAGCAGTTTCATTTGTTGATTTCAATACATCAAATTCTCGGAGCTGTATTTTCATAATACTTTATCAGGTTAATTATTTAACCAGACCGATGGTTGCAATGAATACGCCGCAAGCGATAGCGGATACAATAACACCACCGATATTGGCACCCATTGCAACAGGCATAACAACTGAGAACGGATCTTCATCCTCAGCAGCATGCTGAGCAATTTTAGCAGTGGTCGGTACGCAGGATACACCGGCAATACCAACAACCGGGTTGAAGTCGCCTTTCTTGAACCAGTAAACAACGTAACCGCCAAGGATGCCAACTGCGCCGGAAACTGCCAGAGCAAGAATGCCCAGAACAATCAACGGAGCAACTTTCGGGTTCAGCAGGGTGGAAGCTTCGCACAGGGTGCCAAGCAGCAGGCCGAGCATCAGAGTACCGGTGTACAACAGAGTGTTTTCAATCAGATCCTGATAAGGTACGATTTCTGCTTCTTTAATAGCCATGCCCAGGAAGAAGGACATAATCAGCGGAGCAGCCATCGGCAGCAGCAGGCAGAGCAGTGCGCAGCATACCAGAATGAAGATGAATTTTTTGGATTTCGGAACTTCCGGAGCATAGAACATAATGTCTTTGCCGCGCAGAGCTTTCGGAACCAGCATTTTCAGCAGCCAAGGATAACCGGCATAGGTCAGAGACAGATACAGGTAAGCGATTACGGAAATCGGAACAAACAGGTGAGGAGCAAGCATCAGGGAGGTGAACAGAACCATCGGTCCGTCAGCACCGCCGATAGAAGCAACTGCTGCAGCTTCCGGAGGTGTCAGTCCAAGATGTACGCCCAAAACCAAGGTTACAAAAGTGCCGCATTCAGCGAAGATTGCGATGATAATGGAAGTCCAGGGATTTCCCAGGATGAAGCCGATTTCGCACATTGCGCCAACGCCCATGAATACTACGCAAGCAACCAGGCTGTTGCTGAAGGTCAGGTTGTAAATCGGTTGCAGGAAGTTAATCTGCATGATATCAACCAATTGTGCAGGATCGGAAACCAACGGATCCAGGAACAGGGTACCCAGCTTGCCGCCATCTAAGAAGAGCACGCCGCAGTTAATACAAATCATACCAACGCCCATCGGAACCATGATCAACGGCTCGAGGGTACGTTTAAAACCTAAGTAAGCTAAAATAAAACCAAATGCAATAAGTGCAATTCTGGCAATAGCGATGGTTGTATCTTGAACCATCAAAGACGCAATGCCAGGGAATAATTGTGCAACGATGTTTCCGTCCATTGTTATTCCATACCTCCTTCATCATTACTACCGCCCATAATCTTGTTGAGCAGTACTACAGCACCAATCATAACCAGAGCAATTGCTGCGGTAAATGCGTAAGAAAACAACGCATAAAGTTCAACGCTCATAATTAATTAGTCTCCTTTCATCCTATAAGAAAATTTAATAATTTTTATAATTTCGGATATCTTTACTGCAGTAATTTCCGGACATCACAGCAAATAAAAATATCCTTTTCTGCTTGCGGCGGAAAAGGATACAATACATCTAGGCTCAGATATCTCGTATACACTCCGTCTCTCGCAGAAATATATAACATAATCAAGGCTGCAATCTGACTTAACTCCTTAAAGCTTGCTTCAAGAAGCATCACAGTGGCGTGACCGTAGCAGATTTTCACTGCTTTCCCTAATTTACCCTGCACCAGGCAGGCACCTCAATCAGTTTTTTTAGTTGTTCTCTCAAAATACTATCTCATTTGACTAATTTCATGTTTACCCTTAAAAAAGCAAAAAGAGACTGAATGAAATTTCTCATAATCACTCAGTCTCCATTATTCGTTTTTATGGACATATACACGAAATTGTTTTTTCTCTCATAGTCTCTCGATGCCTATATTTTATATCACTTTCACGTATTTGTCAACAATTTCACAAAAAATTATTCCTAAAGCCGTTTTAATGGGATTTGATTGCGTTTAGCAGGCTGTCTTTGATATATCTCAGTGCCAGCAAAGCCTTGTTCCATGCGCTTTCATGAGCTTCATCAGTGTCTGATAAGGCTAAACACTTCTGTATTCTACAAGAGAGTACTCCTTATTTTATGTCATTATCCTCCATACATTTTATTGGTATTTCTCCACCGCTAGTGTATAATAGCAATTAGGAGGACTTTACTATGCATTTACAAAAAACAGCTCTCGTTCTGGAGGGTGGCGGCATGCGGGGAATGTTTTCCGCCGGTGTGTTTGAAGCCTTTTTGGCACATCAGCTCACCTTTCCCTACATCACCGCCGTTTCCGCCGGAGCCTGCAACATCTTATCATATATGTCTGCCCAGCCGCTGCGCACACGTCAGATTATCGAACACTACGTCACCGATAAGCGTTACTTCAGCGTGCGCAACTGGATTAAAAGCGGCAGCATCTTCGGCTTTGACTTTATCTTCAAGGAACTGCCCAAGCAGCTTTTACCCTTCGACTACGCTGCCTACCGCGCCTATCCTGGCGTACTGCAAGTAGCTGCTACCGATATCGTTAACGGCGAAAGCGTCTGGTACGATCAGGAAGCAATGGGGCAGGACTTTATTCCTGTGCGTGCTTCTTCTTCCATGCCCTTTGTCGCACCTGTTGTCAAGCATGAAGGACGTGCACTGCTCGACGGTGCGCTGCTGGCACCCATCCCCTACCAAAGAGCGCTCGACGCAGGCTACGAAAAGCTGATTGTAGTGCTCACACGCAACGAAGGCTACCGCAAGAAAAAAGGCGTGCCCAAATTTCTGCTTAAATCAGTATACAAAAAATATCCCAAGCTGTGGGAAATTATGGAGCAGCGCCCCAAGCTCTACAATGAGCAGTTGGAAGCTGTCGAGCAAATGGAACGCGAAGGCAAGGCTGTCATCATCCGTCCGCAGATTCCGCTCACAATTGATAAATTTGATATCAAGCCGCACAAGCTGCTGGCACTGCATGACCACGGCATCGGCTGCGGACTTGCTGCAATCGATAGAATAAAAGAATTAGAACAGCAATAAATTCTTTTATCAAAACTATATTCAGTGTATAATATATCCTATAATAAGGAATAACAAACAATCCATTCTTTATTTCTTGGAGGTTCACATGAAAATAAGGTTAGGCGTTATCAGCGAAGAACATAACATAAATATCCTGCAGGAAGTCATAGAAGAATATAATGACTACGAAATTACTGCATTCATTGATCCTGACGGAACACATACACTGAATATTATCGATACCCACCAACAGGAGGTTGACTCCTGGCTCGTCTTTGACCAGATAAATTATCTGCATATAAAAAACTGGGGCAAAGCACAAAAGCCCGTCTACTACATTCCATACCGCGGTGCCAGCTTTTATAAAACACTCTGCACTGCTATTTACCAAGGCTTTAAAATAGATGAATTAAGTATAGATACAATCCCCTATTATGACATTACCCGCGCTCTGGATGATATGCAGATAAACTATAACGTTATTAATCATTTATCCGATGAGCATGGTGCCTTATCGCTCAACGGATATGCTGCTTTTCATCGTGAGCTCTTTAAAAAAGGCATCACTAAAGCTGCTGTCACCAGAAGCTGCTATGTGAAAAGCCTATTGGAGTCAGAAGGCATTCCGACCTTCTGTATTATGCCGGTGCGTGTTACCGTACGCAATATTTTAAACGTAATTTTAACGCAATTCCGTATAAAAAAACTCCGGGAAGGCCAAATTGCCGTGCAAGTATTCAGCTTTAATCTGCTGGGAGATAAAGATAATTTTTATTCCGTAGATGACTTATACAGCCGGGAAATCGCTATCTCGCAAAAGCTCATCAGCTACACCAAGAACATCAGCGGCTCATTAAAGCCCGCCAACGAAGGTAATTTTTATATTTTCACCACGCGCGGCAGCTTAGAGCAGCTCACCAACAGCTTCACCAGCCTGCCCGAGCTGCCGATTCTGCGCGATTTAAACAAAAGCCTGCGTGCCTGCGGTATCGGTATAGGCAACAGTGCCCGCGAAGCAGAATATAATGCCGTTATTGCTTTAAAGCATGCTTGCGCCGACCAGAAAGGCAGCTGGTATGTCGTACTTGACGACAAAACAATCAGCGGTCCTTTAGGAAGCACACAACAGATAGATTATCAGTATGCCTCCTCACAGCTGGAAGCAGTAAGCAAAAAGACATCTCTCAGTCAAGCAACCTTAAGCAAAATTTGCCATGCATTGAAAATTTACGGACGCGATGAGCTTAATGCGCAGGAGCTTGCCACAATACTGCAGATTCTGCCCCGCAGCGCCCGTCGCATTCTCACCTGCCTGACGGAGCATGGTTATGCCGAAGAAATCCGCTCGGAAATGCCTGAAACAAAAGGACGCCCACGCAAAATATACAAAATAAAATTATAAATACCCATCCAAAGACTGAGGTTCAGCACCAAACTGTAACCTCAGCCTTTTTATTTTTAAATTACATACACATATATCTCCTATTGACACACTAGGAGAAAAGAGGTATTCTTTAATAAAGGTCTTAGCCTTTATTAGTCTTTTATTATTTGAGGGGGCAAAAACGATGTCAGATACATTATTAGACAAAAACAAAATTTGGCAGCAGATAGACGCCGAAAGAGAAAATATGCTACAGCTTTGGCAGGAATTAGTTAACGTTGATTGCGGTTCCGGCAACAAAGTAGGCGTTGACTTCATCGCACAAAAAATCGAAGCCATTTTAAAAACACTTGGCTTTACTACAACTCAGGTAGAATTTGAAAAAGCAGGCAACACACTTGTCGGCAAAATTGGCGATACCAGTAAAGATTTTATCGTTTTATTAGGCCACATGGACACCGTATTCAAGGACGGTACAGCAGCAGAGCGTCCGTTTAAAATTGTTGACGGAAAAGCCTACGGCCCCGGCTGCCTTGATATGAAGGGCGGCATTGTTATCATGCTGACAGCTTTAAAAGTGCTTTTGGCAAATAATTATACCAAGCATGGTATTAAAGTAATCCTCGCAGGCGACGAAGAAGTAGCTCATTACTTAAGCAATGCTTCCGAAACAATTTTGGCGGAAAGCAAGGGTGCGTTGGCTGCATTCAACTTTGAAACCGGTTTCTTGGATCAGGGCGTTGTCACCAGACGCAAGGGCAGATACGAATTTACCATGGAAGCTTATGGCCGCGGTGCGCACGTAGGCAATGACCCGCAAAACGGCCGCAGCGCCATCATTGAATTAATGCATAAGGGCCTTGATATCGAAGCCTTAACCGATTTCGACAAGGGTATTAACTTTAACGTAGGTTTATTCGAAGGCGGTACAGTCAGCAACGCCGTACCGGACTACGCAAAATTAACCTGCGATACACGCTATACCGACTATGCTTTACTGGAAGAATTTTTGCCCAAATTACAGGCTATTGCGGATAAGCAATACGTTCCCGATACCAAAACCGTTCTCAAGACTGCTACGGAATTCCAATCCATGGATGAGGTTCCCGGCACACCCGCTTTGCTCCAATTAGTACAGGAAGCAGCAGCAGAGTGCAATTTACCTCAACCTACAGCCAAAGCAGTCGGCGGCGGCAGCGACAGTGCCTATGCTACGGCTGCAGGCGTTCCTACAATCTGCGCTCTCGGCGTACAGGGCGCACGCAACCATACGGCAGAAGAATTTGCTGTTGTAGATACTCTCTTCAGCAGATGCAAACTGTTTGCTACTATCATGCTTAATATCTGAGGTAAAGGATTCAGCTTACAGATGCCTTGTTTGCATCTTACATATCATATTCTTCCTACATACCCCTAAAAAGTACCGTCCCGGCATTTTTGCCGGGACGGTACTTTTTTATATCTGTTTTACAAATTTCTTTTTAATCCTCAATAATCAGACGTCCTTCAATTTCACGTTTGAGATGCTGATGCGTCATAAAGTATTCCTCAATCACATCGCGATACGAAGTTGCCAGCACGCGTACTCTGCCATTGGCTTCAACCTCCTCCAGCGTAATATCCAAAAACGGCTTCAGGCTACTGTAGTGATATTTACACAGGCCAATCTTGTAAATCTGCTGCGCTCCCAAGGGCTTGCCATCAAATGTCAGCTCCTTGAAGCATTGGCTGCTGCGGCTCCATACTACATGCATTCCCTGCGACAGCTGATAAAATTCCGTATGCTCGCCGGTAAAGGCCTCCTCGCGCAGGAAGCGCTTAATCATGCGCGTCAGCTGCTCACCGGTAACCGGCAGCATATATACAGCTTCATCATAGGGGAAGCATTCGGTAAAGTCGCTGTACAGCACTACCGGTCCCAGATTATAGCTGCGGATTGCACCGGAGCCCATCAGCATAACATCTATGCCCAAGCTCTCCTGCAGCGCATCCGCTACTAAACTGCCAAGAGGAGTTTCCTGAATTCGGGAAGGATGCTCCAGCTTGCGGGCAAAGCGGGTAACCAGTCTGCCGTACTTTTTGTCTGTCAAATCCTTGTAGTGCATAATGAAGTTTTCCAGGCTCTCATCACGCGGGCAATGGGTTTCATCAATAGGCACGGTCGACCAGGTATAGGTATCCACCGCATTCAGGTCGGTATCTACCATAATATCAAAACGACCGATCTGGTCCGTGCCGGTTCCGGCCTGTACAATAAGAATATCATTAACCTTTACCGGCTGCTCCAAAAAGGTATGCGAATGACCGCCGATAATAACGTCAACGCCCCAATCAGGATCCAGCATCGCCGCCAGCTTCTTATCCTCTTCGAAGCCGATATGCGTAAGAATAACCGTAAAATCGATATCGATCGGATTGTAGGTATTACAAATACGGCCGATTTCCTCTGCCGCCTCGCAGATATCTACAAAGGAGCCGATTACCCTATCCATCTTCGT
>OHRX01000238.1_pt1 | contig 19901 bp, 9 predicted proteins | sample 1578581 | NCBI WGS metagenome assembly OHRX01 (sample SAMEA3879573, study PRJEB24766) | human gut metagenome | biome: human-associated habitat; feature: feces | place: USA | collected 1985/1987 | reverse complement strand
AAGTCTCTGCTGCGTTTTGATGGCATTATCGCGCGTTAAGGAAAAAGTATTAATGTAAAAGCGTGTTAAATTCTGTTGGTGACTGAATGCAGTGCGTCAGCGTGTCGGGAAAAACCCCTTCAAGGTGCGGTTTCGCCAGGCGGAACCCCCACTTCCAATCTTTTTCCCCTTAATTCCTGTTTTCCCACACAATATTATATGAAAAAAAGCGTTATTGTAAAATGCGTGGCAATCGTTGCCACAGGTCTTATTAAAAACACATACCTACAACAATGATAGAATTCATAAAGGGAGAACTGGCCGAACTCACACCGGCAATGGCTGTCATCGAAGCCTACGGCGTGGGCTATGCACTCAACATATCGCTCAACACCTATACCGCCATACAGGGCAGCAAGGAAGCGAAACTCTTCGTACATGAGTCGCTCGTCACCGGAGGGCGCGACGACAACTACACGCTTTTCGGCTTCGCCTCGAAGCAGGAACGCGAGCTCTACCGTCTGCTCATATCGGTTTCGGGCGTGGGAGCCAACACCGCACGCATGATTCTCTCCTCGGCTTCGCCGGCGGAACTGTGCAGTGCCATCTCCACAGGCAACGAGCGTCTGCTCAAAGGCGTCAAGGGCATAGGTCTGAAGACGGCGCAGCGCATCATCGTCGATCTGAAGGACAAAATAGTGGCCAGCGGCATAGCCGACGAGCTCCATGCCGTCTCCAAGCCAGGTACTCCTGCGGTTGATACTACCGTCCGAGATGAGGCTGTCAGCGCGTTGACGATGCTCGGGTTCTCTCCCGCACCGTCGGCCAAGGTCGTCCAGTCGATTCTTACTGAGCAGCCAACGTTGCCCGTGGAACAAGTCGTCAAGCAGGCGCTGAAGCTCATCAAATAGAGTCTGGCAAGCGTCCTTGGGCGCAGAAGAGAAAGAGAATTAAAAGAAAATCAGGAACATACCCAATTTTTCCAAGCAAGATAGACATCTGACAAGCCCGCAGAGCCTTCCCACTTTGAATTTGAAGAAGGCAGCAGCGGGGTACCGATCAATATGAGGAAAAGGTCTGCCATCATAATGAGTGTCTTATTTGCGGTGAGCCTGGCGGCCATCGCAGGCAGGTTGCTGCTGTCGTCGGCTGTCGTCGGCGCACCAGCCTGGTCGTCGCTCCTTCCCGCCGACACCACGAAGACGAAGAAGCCTGACCTGCCCGAGGTGATCATCGACGAAGAGGAAATCCCCGACTCGCTGCTCCATCCGCGCTGGAAGATACAGCGTACCACCCCCATCACCTTCGACGACCTGCAGCAAGGCACCACCGACCTGCAAAGGCCGGAGAATATGCAGCAGACGGTGGAGTACAACGACTCCATCGACCGCTATGTCGTCGGCTACAAGATCGGTGGCACCTACGTCGGTACGCCGATCATGATGACTCCAGACGAGTACAGGGTGTGGAGCGAGCGACAGAGCTGGGCCGACTTCTATCGCGAGAAGAACAAGGAGATTCTCCAGCAGCAGGGCAAGGAGAAGTTTGACTTCACCAACATGCACTTCGACCTCGGACCAGCAGAGAAAATCTTCGGCCCTGGCGGCGTACGTATCAAGACACAGGGTACCGCCGAACTGAAGTTTGGCGCGACGCTGAAGAACATCGACAACCCGTCGCTCCCCATCCGCAACCGCAAGACCACGACGATGGACTTCGACGAAAAGATTAACCTCAACGTCAATGGCAAGGTCGGCGACAAGGTCAACATGAACCTCAACTACAACACCGACGCCACCTTCGACTTTGACTCGCAGAACCTCAAACTCAAGTATGACGGCAAGGAGGACGAGATGGTGCGTCTCGTTGAGGCTGGCAATATCTCCTTCCCCTCCAACAATTCCCTTGTACAAGGCGCAAGCAGCCTCTTCGGTATCCGCACTGACTTCCAGTTTGGCCGCCTGAAGCTCCAGACGGTGTTCTCGCAGAAGAAGTCGTCCAACAAGAGCGTCTCTTCCAAGGGCGGCAAGCAGCTCACCCCGTTTGAGATCGATGTCGCTGACTACGAGGAGAACCGCCACTTCTTCCTCTCCAACTATTTCCTTGCCCACTACGACGCGGGCATGCGCACGCTCCCCAACCTTGCCACGGGCGTGAAGATCAACCGCGTGGAAATCTGGGTAACTAACAAGACAGGAACCACCTCCAATACCCGCAATATTGTCGCCCTCACCGACCTGGGCGAGAACAACGGCGTGAGCCGTCCCGACCTCTGGGGACCAGGCTCGGGCGCTGTGCCTTCCAACCAAGCCAACGGCGAGTATCAGACCATCGCACAGGGCCATCCTGAGGCCCGCGACATCGACCAAGCCTCCAGCGCGCTGGAGGGCATGGGACTCGTCGGTGGTACCGACTTTGAAAAACTCTCGAGTGCGCGCCTCTTGTCCAGTTCGGAATATACGGTCAATACGTCGCTGGGTTATGTGTCGCTGCGCGCCGGACTGCAGGCCGACCAAGTGCTGGCTGTCGCCTATGAATATACCTACGGTGGCGTGACCTACCAGGTGGGTGAGTTCTCCAGCGACCGCACCAACGTCGGCGAGGCCCTCTTTGTCAAGGCCCTGAAGAACACGAGCAACAACCCCGCGCAGGGCAACTGGCGTCTGATGATGAAGAACGTCTATTACCTCGCCTCGACGGTGCAGAAGGAGAAGTTCCGCCTCGACGTGAAGTACCAGAGCGACACCACGGGCGTCTATATCTCCTACATCCCCGAGGCTCAGGTGAAGGGTACGCCGATCATCAAGCTTCTCGGTGCTGACCGCCTCGACAACAACAACAAGGCCAACTCCAACGGCTACTTCGACTTTGTGGAGGGCTACACGGTGAGCAATGGACGCGTCTTCTTCCCCGTCGCCGAACCCTTCGGATCCTACATGAAGAACTATCTCGAGCAGCACGGCGTGGCGGCAGCGAGCGCGGACAAGTATGCCTTCACCGAACTCTATGACTCCACGAAGACCGTGGCCAAGCAGATCGCCGAGAAGGACAAGTACATGCTCGTCGGACAGTATAGTGGATCCTCTGCCAACGTCATCTCGCTGGGCGCCTACAACGTGCCGCAGGGATCGGTGGTGGTGACGGCTGGCGGCGTGACCCTGACCGAGGGAAGCGACTACTCCGTGGACTACAACTCGGGTGAGGTGACCATCCTCAACCAGAACATCATCGACGCGGGCACCAATATCAACGTCTCGCTCGAAAGCCAGAGCGACTATGGTCAGGAACGTAAGACGATGGTGGGACTCAACTGGGAGTATGACTTCTCGAAGAACTTCCAGTTGGGTGGTACCTTCATGCATCTGAGCGAGCAGGCCCTGACCACCAAGGTCAGTATGGGATCGGAGCCACTCAACAATACCATCTGGGGTCTCAACCTCAACTGGAAGAAGGAGAGCCAGTGGCTTACCAACATGCTCGACAAGATCCCCTTCCTCCACCTCACGCAGCCTTCGCAGATCTCTTTATCGGCCGAGTTTGCACAGCTCATCGCCGGCAAGGCCAGTGGCACGCAGGACAACGCCTCCTACCTCGACGACTTCGAGAATACGAAGAGTACCATCGACGTCTCGCAGCCTACCTCCTGGATCATCTCCTCCGTACCGAGCATCTTCCCCGAGGCGAGCGACAAGACAACGCTCAAGAGCGGCTACAATCGCTCGCTGCTCGCATGGTACAATATCGACCCGCTCTTCACACGACGCAGCTCGTCGCTCACGCCAGGCCATATCCGCAGCGACCTGGAGCAGCTCTCCAACTACTATGTGCGCGAGGTCTATACCCGCGAGCTCTTCCCTAAGCGCGACCAGAACAACTATAGCGGCCAGTCGTCGATGCTTACTGTCCTCAACCTCGCCTACTATCCCGACGAGCGTGGTCCGTACAACTTCAATCCCGACCTCACCCTCAACGGACGCCTCAACCAGCCCAAGACGAAGTGGGGCGGCATGATGCGCAAACTGGACACGAGCGACTTCGAGGCCGCCAATATCGAGTATATCGAGTTTTGGATGCTCGACCCCTTCATCTACAGCAACGAGCGCGAAGATGCTCATCTCTACGGTGGCGACTTCTATATAGACCTCGGCGAGGTGAGCGAGGATATCCTCCGCGACGGCAAGAAGTTCTATGAGAGCGGAATGCCCGTCGATGGCAGCGAGTCCTGGACCACCACACAGTGGGGCCGCATCCCGACGCAGCCCACCGTCACCTATGCCTTTGCCACCACCAAGGGCAGCCGCGCCCTGCAGGACGTGGGCTTCAACGGCCTCACCGACGATCAGGAGCGCGAGTTTGAGTCCTACCAGGATTTCCTGACGGAAATCCGTGGCAAGGTCAACCAGGCCGTCTTCGACTCCATCTGGGCCGACCCAGCCAATGATAACTACCACTACTTCCGCGGATCCGACTACGACCGCGAGCAGAAGTCTATCTTGGAGCGCTACAAGCGCATCAACATGCCGCAGGGCAACTCTCCCGACTCCGACAATCAGCCGGAGAACTACGACACGTCCTACAAAACGACCCCGGATGTGGAGGATATCAACCAGGACTACACGCTCAACGAGTATGAGAAGTACTACCAGTACCACCTCTCGATCCGTCCCCAGGATTTGGTCGTAGGCCAAAACTTCATTGTCGATAAGCGCGAGACGACGCCCTCCCTGCGCAAGGGAGGTACGGGCAAGGCGACGTGGTATCAGTTCCGCATCCCCCTCAGAGAGTTTGAGCGCCGTGTCGGTGGCATCAGCGACTTCACCTCCATCCGCTTCATGCGCATGTTCCTCACGGGCTTCGAGAAGCCTATTGTGCTCCGCTTCGGATCCCTCGACCTGGTGCGTGGCGACTGGAGGCAGTACAATCAGAACCTCACCAACTCGGCAACGACCTCGGGCACGATGTCTGTCAGCGCTGTGAGCATCGAGGAAAACTCGGACAAGGTGCCTGTCAACTATGTTCTCCCGCCGGGCATCTCGCGCGAGCAGGATCCAACGCAGCCGCAGCTCGTGCAGAGCAACGAGCAGGCTCTGGCTATGACGGTCAACCGTCTGGGCACGGGCGAGTCGAAGGCGGTCTATAAGAACACCACCCTCGATCTCCGCCAGTACAAGCGCATCCAGATGTTCACCCACGCCAATGCCTTCGACCCGAACACGACTGGACTGCAGAACAGTCAGCTGGCAGTCTTTGTCCGCTTCGGTTCCGATTATAAGAACAACTACTACGAGTATGAGATTCCGCTGACGCTTACCGCCCCTGGTCGCTACAATGGCTATTCGCGTGAGGGATGTGTGGCCGTATGGCCCGAGGAAAACATGCTCGACGTGCCGCTCAAGGTCTTTACGGCCGTGAAGAAGGCACGCAACGAGGCCAAGGCCGCAGGTACGGCCAGCTTCAGCATGCCCTTCGTGACCTACGATGCCGACAAGCCAGCCAACAAGATCACCATCGTCGGCAATCCGACGCTCGGCGAGGTGAAGACGATGATCATCGGTGTACGCAACCTCAGTGGTGAGGAGAAGAGCGGTGAGGTGTGGGTCAACGAGCTCCGCCTGCTGGAGTATAACAACGAGGGAGGTTGGGCCGCACGCGGAAAACTCAACATTCAGCTCTCCGACTTTGGTACCATCGACCTCAACGGCAGCTACATCACCGATGGCTTCGGTGGCATCGAGCAGGGCGTCAACGAGCGCCAGCAGGAGACAACGAGCGACTACACCCTCACGACCAACTTCGATTTGGGTAAGTTCTTCCCCGATAAGGCGCGGGTCTCTGCACCGATCTACTATAGTGTGCAGCGCACTCAAAGTCGCCCGAAGTACAATCCGCTCGATACGGATATGGAACTGCAGGATGCACTCGACGCAGCGGGAAGCCGCAGTGAGCGAGACAGTATTGAGTCGATCGCCGTCACGAAGCAGACGACGACCAACTTCTCGCTTTCTAATGTGCGCGTTGGCATACAGAACAAGCGTCACCCCATGCCCTACGACCCGGCCAACTTCTCCTTCTCCTATAGCCATAGCCACACCCACGCCAGCGGCGAGACTACGGTCTATGAGAACGAGGACAACTGGCGCGGCGCACTCTCCTATAGTTGGACGCCGGTCTATAAGTCGTGGGAACCGTTCAAGAAGATCAAGAACCGATCGAAGTGGCTGGAGATCTTCAAGCGCTTCGGTCTCAACTGGCTGCCGCAGAACATCGGCTTCAACACGGAGATGACGCGATCCTACTATGAACTGCAGGAGCGCGACATGGAATCGACGGAGAACGCCATGTTGCCGCTGACCTTCAGTCAGCAGTTCTTGTGGAACCGCGACTTCACCATCCGCTGGGATCTGACGAAGAATCTGCACATGAACTTCCAGAGTGCGACCCACGCGGAGATCGAGGAGCCCTACACACCGGTCAACAAGGATCTCTATCCCGACCAGTATCAGGCTTGGAAAGACTCCGTGAAGCAGAGCATCCGCCACTGGGGACGCCCGCTGGATTTCAACCAGTCCTTCAACGCCTCCTACCAGTTGCCGCTCAACCTGATACCCATCTTCGACTGGGTCAATGCCGATGCCAGCTACGCCTCTACCTACTCGTGGGTGAGAGGATCGGACCTGGAGGATGGCACGTCGCTCGGCAACACCATCTCGATGAGCCGCACGATCAACCTCAATGGTACGTTCAACCTGGAGAAGCTCTATAACCAGTTCCCGTTCCTGAAGAAGACCAACGAGCGATTTAAGCAGTCGAAACGCAACAACCGCCGTCGCCCCAACGCCTCGGGCCGCGATCAGCGCACGCCCAATCCGCCACAGAAGCCAAAGAACGATAAGGATAAGGACAAGGCGGACGACAAGGACGACAAGGCTGGCAACAAGAAAAAGGAACTGCCCAAGAATCGCCGTAGCTTCGAACGCGAGGTGACGATCAAGGCCGACACCACGATGGTCATCAATCATGGCAAGAAGACGCGCCGACTCGTCGTCACGGCCAAGGATGCCGACGGTAAAACCATTGACGTGCGCTGGAAGAAGGTGGACGACAACAAGATCAAGATCTTCAACAAGACCGACTCCACCATCCGCATGAAACTCACCGTCACGCCCAAGGAACCGCTCGACGATAAGCGCTGGTATAAGACGGCCCAGTGTGTGGCCCGTGTGCTGATGACGGCACGATCCTTCAGTATCTCCTATCGCGACCAGTATGCGATGATGCTGCCCGGCTTCATGCCCGTCATAGGCAAGGCCTTCGGTCAGCGTAGTGGCGATGCCCTCGCTCCAGGCCTCGACTTCGCCTTTGGTATGACGGGAGACAGTTATATAGATCGCGCGCGCGAGCGAGGCTGGTTGCTCTCCAACGATAGTGTGGCCACGCCCGCAACGACCAACCACACTCAGGACCTGCAGTTGCGCATGACGCTGGAGCCTGTCAACAACCTCAAGATCGACCTCAACGCCTCTCGCACGCAGACCACGGCGAAGAGCATACAATATATGTACCAGGGCAACCCGACCACACAGAGTGGATCGTTTACGATGACGACGCTCTCGCTCGGTTCGGCCTTCGAGGGTATGGGCGATGCGGCCAACGGCTACCATAGTGCGACCTTCGAGAAGTTTGTCCGCTCCCTCGATGGCTACCGTGACCGGGTGGAGGCGCAGTATGTGGGCCAACAGTATCCTGCCGCCCTGGGCGGAGGCAAGTTTGATCCTGCCAAGGGTGCTGTTGACAAGTATAGTGGCGACGTGATGATCCCTGCCTTCCTCAACGCCTATACGGGCATGGGAAGCGTGGGCCTGAACATCTTCCCCACGTTGGCTTCGCTGTTGCCCAACTGGACCGTGCGCTACAGCGGTCTCTCACAGTTGCCGTGGTTCCGCGACCTCTTCAAGAGTGTCAACATCAACCATAGCTATAAGAGCATCTATAGTGTCGGCGCCTACCAGAGCTATAGCACCTGGCTGGCCCTCAACGGCGACCTCGGTTTCGTCCAGGATGCCGCAACGGGAAGCCCCATACCGAGTTCGATGTTCAACGTCTCGATGGTGAGCATCAATGAGTCGTTCTCGCCGCTGCTCGGTCTGTCGGTGACGACGCTCAACAACCTGACGGCCGAGATCAAGTACAACCAGACACGTCAGCTCTCGCTCTCGATGACTTCTGTCCAGGTCAATGAGGCCATCAGTAAGGACTGGGTCCTCGGATTCGGCTATAAGATCAACAACTTCGACCTCTTCGGTCCACGCGGCCGCAGAAAGCTGAAGTCCAAGAAGCAGGGCGACGGCCAACAACAGGGAAGTCAAAACAGTCAGAACAACCGCGGTCAGGTTGCTCGTGGTGGTGTGAACCGCGACTTGAATCTGCGCCTCGACCTCTCGTTCCGCAAGCAGGCAGCCATCACGCGCGACATCGCCACGATGACTTCCTCGGCTTCGAGTGGCAACTCGGCGTTCAAACTCTCGTTCTCCGCTGACTACACCCTCTCGCGTTTGGTCACGATGAGTTTCTACTACGACATGCAGACCAATACGCCGCTCCTTTCTTCGAGCAGTTATCCGACCACGACCCACGACTTCGGCTTCAATGTTAAGTTGAGTCTCACGAGGTAATGGCAGGTTTATAGCTTGTTAAAGTCTGGGCGTAAGCGAGGCAATAGCGAGGTTGTGTCGAGATAATAGGGTAGTGTTGAGGTCATGCCGAGGTAACGATAGCAAAGAGCCAGAACGCCCGACGTGGGCAGACAGAGACAAGAACAACATGGGAAGAAATAAATTTTCACAACAAGAGATTACAGAGATAGCCCGCTTGCTCAAGTTGAAGAACGCCAGCAAGCGGGGACGGCAGAAGGAGATTCGCCACGAGCTGCGCGTCGATTACGAGTTTAATATATCTGACTTCAACGTGCAGGGTAAGGCCTTCGGTCCCGACGAGCTACAGGAGGCCATCCGTCGTGGTGCGATCGTGATTCTTGATGAGGCTACCATTGCCCAGATGAAGGCCAAGCGCGCCCGCGACAGAGCCCGCGACGAGGCTGCGCGCCAGGCCGAAGCAGTCGCCTCGGGAGAGGTTACCGACTGGCAGCAGGCTCAGGCAGAATGGGAAGCCTGGGAGAAGACGCAGGCAGAGGGGAGTAAAAAAGAAGGCCAATCCTTTGGCAATACCGAATAAAATTCCTATTTTTGCACTTTAATCATGGTGGAATGCTCACTTGGACTTCCATCACGTAGTACCAACGGTCAAGAACGGCAAATAATTATGCAGGATTTGAAAACTTATGGTGTCTATCGCTTCACGTTGAGCGATGGCGGCGCAAAGCCGGAGTTGCTGATCTCCATCAAAAAACAATATCAAGGGAAGCCACTTTATGAAAAGGGGCTTCAGCGCCAGTTTGACGCACATCACGACGAGGAACATCCCTACTTGCTTCGCTATGTAGAGATGCGGGATGTGGACGGCCTGGGACGCTGCCTAGTCGTCGATTGGGAAGACGCCCGTCCCCTGTCAGCCTTCACTGCTGAGAATCCATCCCTTGAATCCAAGAAGGCCGTGCTCGAGCAGTTGGCTTCTGCCCTCGGCTATATCCATGAGCGCAAGGGGGTTCATGGCGACCTCTCTCCAGCAGTGGTATTTGTCACCAAGAAGAGCAACCAGGTCCGCTTGCTCAACTTCCGCCAAACCTATGCCGGCAATCAGGACGACGCGGCACAGGTCATCCGCTATCAGGCCCCCGAGATCAAGGACGGCACGGTGGCTGTCACGGCACGTGCTGACATGTATGCCCTCGGTATGCTGATGAAGGACTTGCGCCTCGGTGGTGAGTTCTACGACGTGGTGAGTTGCTGCTGCAACTATAATAGCAGTGCGCGCTATGAGACCATGGCCGATTTTGCTGACGCTCTGAATCACCGTCGCAGTAGCCGTCCCTCGGGCGGTGTGAAGGTCGGCGTGCCCAAGGTAGGCAAGGGGGCGCTCCGTGCCTTTGCCGTCTTGTTGGCCTTGGCTGTAGTGGTTGGAATCGTCCTCTACTTTATTAATGATGTCAACCTTCTGTCACAGGACGACACGCAGCAAGTAGCCGTGCCCCATGATACCACGGCCACGGTGGCCCCGCAGGACACGACGGCGCAAGACACAGCCACGACCGTCTCGCCCGGGGACTACACTGGCGAACTGGAGTTCCTTGCCACACTCGTACCCCAGATGTATAAGGACTTGGACAAAATCTATGCTCCCTATCAGACTGGTGCTACCGACGCTGACCGTCGTGAGCTTAGAGCCAAGGTGGTGCGCTACTATCGCGGACTTCGTGGTACCCTCGGCAAGAAGTCGCAAGCGCAGTTTGAAGCCTTCGACAAAGCCTTTGCCGACTATAACAAGATCAAAAACGACGCGCTCGGCTAAGGCGTAGCCAAGACGCAAGGTCATCCTATAAGAACTGGCGGGTACTCTCTCGGGCGCCCGCCCGTTCTTTGTTGTGTTTTCTTGTCCTTTCTTCATATTGTGCTCTCGCTCCCTTCCTTTATACCATGCACACTCCTTTGTCTACTGTGCATGCTCTCATTCATATAAAGTGCACACTCTTTTATATACCGTGCATGTTTCTTCCTTTGAATGCTTGAGAAGTGGCAAATTCGTGAAGTTGACAAGATGTTGCGTTTAAATAAAATTAGTTTCATTAGCTTTCGAAGCGAAAAACATGCATGAAATATACAGAAAATGGCCTTTTTGGTTGTTTGGAATGTATTGAAAAGCTACTGCTCTTGATTTATATCCTTAAAACATGTTAATACATTTGTTTGTTTCGCCGCCTTATTGTACTTTTGCAAACGTAAAGCATGGCGTTGGGTTTTGAAGCGTAAAACGATTTACCCTTTTTGCTTGCGCAAAAGTTGCTTTTTAAGGAATACAACGATCCTTTGAGATTCGGAATAACTAATGTTTAAATAAAATTTATTATGTGGAATTTTTTAGCTCCTCCTGCTTTCAAGCCTGAGCAGACAGGCTCCGAGGCAGATGAGCGATACCGCCGCTTGCGTTGGAAGGTCTTCATCGGTATCTTTATTGGTTACGCGGGATTCTATATTGTCCGCAAGAACTTCTCCATGGCAATCCCGATGCTCGCGCCGTTTGGCTTCGAGAAGGGCGAGCTGGGCGTGGTGCTCTCCATGAACGCCATCGCCTATGGCTTCTCCAAGTTTGTCATGGCCAGTATCTCCGACCGCAGCAATGCACAGCGCTTCCTGCCGCTGGGTCTAATCCTCGCTGCCATCTCGATGATGTTCATGATCGTCCCGGTGCAGTGGATTGGTGCTGACAACAAGGGCTTGGCAATCACCCTGATGGCCGTCTTGAACTTCCTTGTCGGTTGGTTCAACGGTATGGGTTGGCCTCCGTGTGGCCGCGTGATGACCCACTGGTTCTCCATCAAGGAGCGTGGTACCTGGATGTCATTCTGGAACTGCGCCCACAACGTCGGTGGTGCTCTTGTAGGCCCGATGGCCGTCTATGGAGCCGCTTGGTTCGGATCATGGTTCTACGGTGCTGACGAGAAGTCCTACTTCTTGATTGGTACTTACCTCTTCCCCGCTGCTGTTGCTATCCTGATCGCTATCATTGCCTACAGCATGATCCGCGATACGCCTCAGTCTTGCGGTCTTTCCTCTATTGAGAAGTGGCGCAACGATTATGCCGACACCTACGATGAGAAGTCTGAGGAGGTGCTCTCTACGGGTCAGATTTTCCGTACGGTGCTGACCAACAAGTTCTTGTGGTACATCGCCTTTGCCAATGCCTTCGTCTATATGGTGCGCTACGGTTGCCTCGACTGGGCACCTACCATCCTCACCGAGCAGGGCATCGATATCAAGGAGGCCGGCTGGGCCTACTTCGCCTACGAGATGGCTGCCATCCCTGGTACGATCATCTGTGGTTGGTTGTCCGATAAGGTGTTCCACGGTCGTCGTGCCTTGCCGACCATCCTCTTCATGATCGTCGTGGCAGTCTTGATCGTCATCTACTGGCAGAACTTCACCAATATCAATGTCGTCATTGGTTGCCTGATCGGTATCGGATTCTTCATCTATGGTCCTGTGATGCTCATCGGTGTCCAGGCTCTCGACCTCGCTCCGAAGAACGTGGCAGGAACCGCTGCCGGACTGACTGGCTTCATGGGCTACGTGCTCGGTACGGCTCTGCTGGCCAATGTCGTTATCGGCTACGTCGCTGAGGCTGCTGGCTGGGACTGGACCTTCGTCCTCCTCATCGGCGCCTGCGTGCTCTCCGTTCTCTTCATGGCCCTCACCTACAAGAAGGAGCAGTATCTTGTGAAGAACAAGTAAAGACTGGCGAACGCTATCATTTAGAATAATCATTTAGTCAATATCATCAATTAATAATTGTTTATGACAAAGCAAATTATCCGTTTAGGCTTCGTGGGTATGGCTATGCTCACTGCCTTTACTTCTTGCTCTGACGAGCAGCAATTCACCAATGTGAATACTGACGCCAAGCGTACCGACGTGCAGCAGATCTCGCCGGAGATGGCGAAGGTGCGCGACTATGTGCCTCTCTATGCTTGCGTGGCACACCGTGGTTCCACCTACTGGGCTCCTGAGGAGACTGAGGCTGCCTGGCGTTGGGCCCGCAATATGGGCGCCGACTACTTGGAGAGCGACCTCCAGGTGACCAAGGACGGTGTGGTGCTCGCCAACCACGATGAGAACCTGAAGCGTACCACCAACATCGCTTCTGTCTTCTCTGACGACGTGCCCACCAAGCGTAAGGACTTCTACCGCTCGTTCCGCAATGCCGACGGTACGCAGCACTTCTCTGAGGCTGATATCGAGGCTCAGTATCAGCGTGACGTGGCCGATTTCCGTGCCAACTACACCATGTCCTACTACTATGCTGAGCTCTTGATGCTCGACGCTGGTAAGTGGTTCAACGACGCCACGCCCGAGTTGGGCCGTGCTTCCTTCGCCGCAGGTCACAATGGTTACTACACCTACGACGCTGATGGCGTGCCCACGATCCACTATAGCAATGGTCTCTATGTCTCTGCCCTGCAGGATCAGATCAACTACGCTATGGGTAAGAAGCTCAACCGCAATGCCGAGGGCGAGCGCGTGCTGACCTACAAGATCAAGGACGAGTACAAGAACATGACGCTGGAGGAGATCTACAAGGCTGCCAAGGCTGCCGTGAAGTGTGACGATCCCAGCACCGTCGGTAGCAAGGCCGGCAAGTACATGGACTTCGTGGAGTACAGCTTCGGTGACAAGAACGGTAGCACCGCCTATGTCGCTGACGACAAGGACAACGGCAACCGTCCGGGTATCTATCCCGAGTTCAAGGAGTCTTGGTTGAACCCGAAGGACATCGAGATCCGTGTTTATAACATCCTCGACGAGTGGGGTTGGAACATCATCACCAAGAAGGAGTCAGAGAGCACCCCGTTCTATGTCAACGGCCACGTCAACGTGGGTAAAACCAATGGTAAGGTGATCCTCCAGACCTTCTCCTTCGACGCCCTCAACCGTGCTTACAACGTCTTCAAGGGTCAGATCCCGATGTGCTACCTCCTGTGGCTGAGCAACGGTGGTTCTACCGACCTCAACTACGACACGCCTGCTGGCTACGCTTCCTTCATCAAGTACGCTCAGGATCATGGTGCCCACATCATTGGCCCGTCCGTAGAGGGTGCGCCCAACAACTATCCTGAGCTCAACGCTCCCTGGATGGCTTACATGATTCGCAAGAGCGGTATGATCAACCACCCGTACTCTTTCGATAGCTATGCTCAGACTGCCCGCTACATGGGCTACTATGTCAACTTCTGGGGTGAGAATGCCACACAGTTTGACGATCTCCTGAATGTCACCGTGCAGCCGACGGCCTACACGACCTTCACCACGCCGCAGACCCACCCGATCTACATGGACGGTTTCTTCACCAACCACTCTGAGATGTCGCTCCGCTACATGATCGAGAATGGTTTCCGTTGCAGCTCTACGCTCCACAACCCGTTCCACCCGGAGCAGAAGTATGACAACTCTCAGGCTCCCCACGTGGTGCCCGATGGTGCCGACATGCTCAACGAGCTCGGTTACTAATCGAAAGGTAGTGGTTTAAGTAAGTCATATTACCAACATTCATAAGTAAATAAAGACAATGAAGAAATTTATCATATTGCCCATGTTCGCTCTTTGCGCCATGGCAGCCAACGCGCAGGACTTTGATTCCAAGCCGACCGTGACTATCGACAATGAGCAGGAAGACCTCCACTTCACCGTGGGTGCCCGCTTCATGGCCGACGCAGCATGGTACCACAACGACTATACGCCGATGCAGTCTGGCGCTACGATCGCTGATGCCCGCATCCGTACTTCGCTGACCTATCAGGACTGGTACTTCTATGCAGACTTCGGTTTCGGTGGTGGCAAGTTCTCTCAGAAGAACATCTTCCTTCGCTACAACCAGAAGGACAACAAGGGTGGCAACCATGACATCCAGGTGGGTTACTACAACAACGCCGCTGGTTCCATGGCTCGCAACACCTCTCTCGGTAGCTATCACTTCATCTCTCGTGCCGGTGCTGCCAACGCCCTCGGCGAGGGTCGTGAGCTGGGTATCACCTACAAGTTCACCAACGACAAGTTTATGGCCTATCAGGGTGTGACGACCGAGAACCAGTACAACAAGATCGAGTCTGGCTTCAATGGCATCGTCCTCTCAGGTCGCTACCAGTATCGTCCCATCAACGACGGTACGCAGACCTTGATGATCGGTGGTAACATCCGCTACCAGCACGTGGGTGGTGGTGTGACGGAGAACAACGTTCTCAAGAAGACCATCACGCTTGGTCAGAGCATGGAGACCTTCGTCGATGAGGACGAGCGCTTCGTAAGCTGCGAGCTGCCTTGGGCTGAGAACGTCCTTGACGCTGGTGCCGAGGCCCTCTATCACAACGACAAGCTCTTCGTTCGTGGTGAGTATCTCTACAAGCACGTCACCAAGAAGCGCGACTCCAAGACGCTCTTCGACGCAAGCAACAACAACATTGATACTTGGGGTACCCTCGATGCTTGGATCACGGCCAACCCGCTTCGTTCCAACAACTTCCACGGTGGATACGTTGAGGCAGGCTACATGATCTTTGGCAACCCCTACCAGTTTGATAGCCGCAACGGTACCTTGAAGGGTCTCTCTGGCCGTTCTTTGGAGATTGTCGGCCGCTTCAACTACACGGGTCTCAACGACATCAACGCTGGCGAGTACTACAGCGCAGGTCGCGACCAGTACTATCCCGATGGTATGATGGCCGACTATCCTTACAAGTCAAGCAGCGTTGGTGGTGGTGCCGTCCGCTCTTGGACCCTCGGTGTGAACTACAGCTTCAACCGCTTCGTCCAGGCTATGCTCGACTACACCTACTCCAACTTGTCTAAGGACAAGTATGCATACGACAAGAACTTCCACATGGTTCAGGCTCGCGTGCAGTTCGTCTTCTAAACTTGAAGGCCCAACATGCTAAAGTAAGAATGTACTTTAGGTAATATAGCCGGGGCGTTTCGCAGGACTTCTCTATGAGGTCTTCGTGGAACGCCCTTTTTTTATCCTCTTCTGTTTAATAACAGGGCTTTGTATAACGCTTATCTCTCGCACCAGTCCATCCAGGGCTTCTTGTATAGGTAACAGAAGGGCAGAAAAGGAGTAGAAACAAAGCGGGCGGCAAGTCGTATGACCTGCCGCCCGTTGTTGCGTCTATGAAAAAAGAGGGACCGAGATTATTTGGCCTTGCCCTGGTTGGCCACTGCCTGCTGCTTGCGAGCGATCTCGTCGGCGTCGCCGAGGTAGTAATCCTTCACGAGCTGGAGCTTGTCGTCAAACTCGAATACGTACGGGGTAGCCGTCGGGATGTTGAGCTTCGTGATCTCGCTGTCGCTGATGCCCTTGAGGTGCTTCACGATGCCGCGCAAGCTATTGCCGTGGGCAGCCACGATGATGCAGTCCACCTCCTTGAGTTTCGGGAAGATCGTGCACTCCCAGTAAGGCATCACACGCTCGATGGCGTCCTTCAGGCTCTCTGTCGTCGGGAGATAGTCCTCCGGCACGAGGGCGTAGCGCGGATCCGTCAGTGCGCTGCCGATGCCGTCGGCGGGCAACTCGTGGGGAGCCACGTCGAAGCTACGACGCCACAGCAGCACCTGCTCATCGCCATACTTGGCGGCGGTCTCAGCCTTGTTCAGGCCCTGGAGCATACCGTAGTGCTTCTCGTTCAGGCGCCAGCTCTTCTCCACGGGGATCCAGTCCTCGTCCATAGCGTCGAGCACGTTGTTCAGCGTCTTCACGGCGCGCTTCAGATAGGAAGTATATGCGATATCAAAGTGAAAACCATTCTCCTTGAGCAGTCTTCCGGCGGCGAAAGCCTCCTCCTTGCCCTTCTCAGTCAAGTCAACGTTGGTCCAACCGGTGAAGCGGTTTTCCATGTTCCACTGGCTTTCGCCGTGGCGTACCAATACAATTCTCTTCATATTTCTCTATTGTTTAATAAATAATGTCTCGAAATAAATATTACCTCAAATACATTTGCAAAAGTACGAATTTTTCCGCACCTATCCGCCCTTTGCCCCTTGAAAACCTCAGCGGCTAAGGCTTTTTACGTTTTTTTAAGGTCTTCGCCGTGTGCTATTTCACTATGCGATAGTAGTCCTCCTTGCGCGGCTTGGCAGCCTTCGGTTCTGCGTCGGGATAGCCCAGGGCGAGCGCACCCACGCCAGCGAGTCCCTCGGGCAACTGGAGTTCACGCATCAGCGCCTTTCCCTCCTCGGTGGCAAACATGGCGTCCTCGCGGTTGATCCAGCAAGAGGCCAGTCCTACACTGTGAGCGGCAACCATCATCGATCCCAGTACGAGCGAACCGTCGCGGTCCTTGTTGGGACTGTCCGCGCTGGCAAAGACCAGCACCACGGTCGGTGCACCATAGTAGGGGTCACTCTCCGTCCCCATCACGCGGGCATTCATCGCCGTCAGTCGGGCCCGCAGTGCTTCGTTCTGTACCGCCACGATCCACGGGTCCTGCTTGCCGAAGGCCGTAGGAGCCCATGTGCCTGCCTCGAGTACGGCCTTCAGGGCGTCGTCGCCGACCTGTTCCCCCTTGAAGCGGCGCAGGCTGCGGCGCTCCCGTATAGCTTTCAATACTTCATTGTTCATTGTCTTATCCTTATTAGTGAAATGATAGTCTGTTTTCTGTCAGCAATGCGATCGACTTATTTCTATTGGCGAAACGATCGTCTTATGTTGTGGGCAAAAGCAATTGTCTTCTCGTGCAGACCGCTTGCTCCGTGCAAAAGTACGATATTTTGGTGAGGATTGCAAAATAATTGCGTAACTTTGCGCCATGACTTACGCCGACATCATCCTACCATTGCCCTTGGAGGGCTACTTCACCTATTGCGTTCCCGACACGATGGCCCCGCGTCTGCAGCCTGGTTGCCGCGTGCGTGTGCCGTTGGGCAAGACCAAAACCTACACTGGCCTTGTCGCAGCCCTCCACGACCAGGTGCCCGCAGGGCTCAAGACAGGCAAGGAGGGCGTGAAGTCTATTGTCGAGATGATGGACCCGGGTCCCGTGCTCCTGCCCCAGCAGTTGCGCCTATGGCAGTGGATAGCAGACTACTACCTTTCGCCCATTGGCGATGTCTATAAGGCCGCCCTCCCGTCCGGTCTCAAGGCCGAGGACGACTATCGTCCCAAGACCGAGACCTACGTCGTGCTTGCCGACGACTTCCGTTCGGCGCAGGCCCTCCGTGCTGCCCAGGCCATGCTCCAGCGCGCTCCTGCCCAGCAGAAGGTCCTCTGCGCTTATCTGGAGCTGGCCAGCGTCAGCGAAGAGCAGCCCGTGCCCCAGCGCGAGATCACCCGCGAGGAACTGATGAACGAGGCCCACTGCACCACCACCGTCCTCCGCCAGTTTTTGGACCGTAGGATCTTGCGGCAGTACGAGAAGGAAGTAGGCCGCATCCCCCTCGGCGGTATGCCCCATCCCGAGCACATCAAGCCCCTCAGCGAGGCCCAGGCCGACGCCTACAACCAAATCCTCGTTCAGCAAATGTCGAAGGATATCACGCTTCTTCACGGCGTCACATCGAGCGGCAAGACCGAAATCTATATCCACCTCATTCAGCGCGCCCTCGACGAGGGCCGCCAGGTGCTCTACCTCCTGCCCGAGATTGCCCTTACGGTGCAGATGATGCAGCGCCTTCGTCGAGTCTTTGGCGACCGCCTCGGCATCTATCATTCCCGCTATAGCGACGCGGAGCGCGTGGAGATCTGGAAGCGCCAGCTCTCCGACCATCCCTACGACGTCATCCTTGGCGCCCGAAGCGCCCTCTTCCTGCCCTTCCAGCGACTGGGCCTCGTCATCGTCGATGAGGAGCACGAGCAGAGTTTCAAGCAGATGGACCCTGCGCCACGCTATCACGCCCGCTCCGCCGCCATCATCCTGGCCAAGCTCTGCGGTGCCAAGGTCCTGCTGGGTACGGCGACCCCTTCGAGCGAGAGCTATTGGAACGCCCAGACGGGCAAGTATGGCTACGTCCGCCTCGACAAGCGCTATCAGGACATGGCGCTGCCTGCCGTCGAGGTCGTCGATGTCAAAGACTTGCGCCGTCGCAAAATGATGACCGGCCACTTTTCGCCGCGCCTTCTGGCCGCCATCCGCGCCGCCTTGGCCAGCGGCAAACAAGCCATCCTGTTTCAGAATCGCCGCGGCTTCGCCCCGAGGGTGGAGTGTCATGTCTGTGGCTGGACCCCGAAGTGTCCCCATTGTGACGTGTCGCTGACCTATCATAAGACCATGGGCCTGCTCACCTGCCACTATTGCGGCTATGTCTTGCGCGTGCCCACCGTCTGCCCCAACTGCGAGAGCCACGACATCCGCGGCCGCGGCTTCGGTACGGAGCGCGTCGAGGACGAGTTGCAGGCCCTTGTGCCTGAGGCGAAGATCGCGCGGATGGACCTTGACACGACACGCACGAAGAACGCCTACGAGCGCATCATCAACAGCTTTGCTCAGGGCAAGACCAACGTGCTCGTCGGCACGCAGATGGTGACCAAGGGCCTCGACTTCGACCATGTCGGCGTCGTGGGCATCCTCTATGCCGACGCCATGCTCAACATTCCCGACTTCCGTGCCTACGAGCAGGCTTTTGCCATGCTCTCGCAGGTGAGCGGCCGGGCCGGCAGGAAGGGCGATCAGCAGGGCCTGGTCATCTTGCAGACCAGCCAGCCCGATTCCCCCGTCATCCAGCAGGTCGTGCGCCACGACTACCGCGCGTTCTACGACCAGTTGTTCGAGGAGCGCCGCCTCTTCCGCTATCCCCCCTTCACCCACCTTACCTATATCTACCTCAAGCACCGTCAGGAGCGCACCGTCGAGTCAGCCTCCATGGAGATGGGATCCCGCCTTCGCCAGATCTTTGGCGACCGCGTGCTCGGGCCCGACAAGCCCTCCGTGGCCCGGGTGAAGACCCTCCATATCCGCAAGTTGATGCTCAAACTCGAGTTGGGCATCGACCTGCGGCGCGTGCGCCAGTGTCTGCGCGAGGTGCAGTCGGCGATGCTACGGGCCAAGACCTATGGCGCCCTGCAGATCTATTATGATGTTGATCCGCTATAAAGGTCCTGTCGCCTGTCGGTTTTCTGCAGAGAAATGCCTACCTTTGCAAAGACATAAGATAGGCACAAGATAGTGCGCTGCCAAGCCCCCTGGCCGGGAGATCTCGCAGCACGGAAGTATTCGTATCCTCAAATCCGCAACTATTAGGACTTAGTGCGTTTTTTGCTTGCAAAGCGAGAAA
>OHRX01000217.1_pt1 | contig 21144 bp, 17 predicted proteins | sample 1578581 | NCBI WGS metagenome assembly OHRX01 (sample SAMEA3879573, study PRJEB24766) | human gut metagenome | biome: human-associated habitat; feature: feces | place: USA | collected 1985/1987 | reverse complement strand
ATCAATACGTGATTGATACGAGACCGATACGAGAACGGTCTTTTCCGACTCCCAATCGAAGAAGTTGATAAGAAATTTAACTTTTTCATCATCGTTTCTTTTGAATCTATTTTACGTTTCAGCCACTCGCCTCTTCCTGCCGTTCATTCCAAGAAGCCTGACTCACCATTTGCCCTGACGCAGCCTCTATACAAAGATAACCTTCCGTTCTGCTGAATGCAAGCCGATTAGCATGAATTAACGCCCCATTAACTATTCCCCGTATCCATTTAACAAAGCCCATCGCAGACCAAAAGCCTTCATTGCGGCCTTTCCTCATGCCCTTTCCCCATTTTTTCCCGCCCAAAGGCTGCTACCTCCAATCTCTATCAGCAGCCAAGAAATACCGGTTCTGATTTGTCAAAATAGCGAACAAACACAACTATTAAGTTGTAATGTGGTCTTCTATATTCCCCCATATTCTTTAATTATTAATATTAAACAACTCTATTCTTTCTGACGAATTACTCAATTTGTAGATACGAATTACTCAGTTCTTTCTCTCGAATTACTCAATTCTTCATTGCGAATTACTCAATTCTACTTTGCAAAGATACAAAGAATAGATGGGTACTACATTGTTCTTGATATTATTTTTTACATTCTTAACAACACAAATAAAGTATTAGCTATTGCAAGTTCAACATAGAACTGCAATCCTAACCCAAGTTTGCCCCCTTGTCAAATGTATTCCTTGTTGTCCGACTTTGGGGACAAGAATTTCTGTACTGTTGCCACAATCATTGCTGATAGACAAGGAGAGATACTCAACTATTTCATCAATCGTGCCACTAATGCCTCTGCTGAGTCGCTTAACGCTAAGATTAAACACTTCAGAGCACAGTTGCATGGGGTTGTTGATGTGAAGTTCTTCCTGTTTTGGCTAACAAATATCTATGCTTGACACAGGTTTTTGCAGGTGCTCCCGTTTTTAATGACCGATTTGGGTTTACAACAAAGGCCACCGAGACCCAAGGATCGTTAGTCCTCTTAGTCCCAGTGGCCTTATCGTTTTTTTAATTAATGAATGAAGATGTCAGCCTTTACTTTGCCACAAACTTCTTGCCGTTTTGGATATAGATATTACCCTTTTGCGGACGCTCCACCTTCCTGCCCATCAGGTCATAGATGCTGTTGTCCTTGCTTTGTGTCTCCACAATAGCAGGGGAATCGATGGCCGTCGTGGGGAACTCGCTCGGGTCAATCTCGACATAGTTCCAGAATTTCTCCCAGCCCATGCAGTTGTGAGAAGTATCCTTGTACTTGTTGATAGTACCCTTGGGGATATAGACAACGGGGGTGTCAAAGCCATCGGGGAAACCAAAACCAGAAAAGACACCGCCGTCCGTAGGATCGCACACGGGGGGCTCCATGGCGGCGCAATAGATTTCCTTGATGTCCCTCCACTGGGCGCAGCTCTCAGTGCCCAAAGACTTCATCGAGGCGGGGAAGACTATGCACTCCAAAGAGTCCAGGCCTGCAAGGGCCTCTTCTCCAAGAGACTGCATTCCCAAGGGAAACTCCAGACGCTTCAATGAAATGCACAAATAGAAAGCGTGATCACCAATATGCTTGATGGTATGCGGGAAATTCACTTCACGAAGTCTGACGCAATTCGTCACAAAATCGTTGGGTATCTCCGTCGGACCGTCTGCGAAAGTGATTTTCTCAAGATGCCAGTTTAAACCGAACTGACCACCCCATTTGGAAAAACGGCATGAGCCAGGAAGCGTCACCTCCCTCAAATCGCACTGCCAAAAAGCATTTCTGCCAATGGACTCAAGGCCTTCTGGAAAATTGATGGAGGTAATGGGGCACCCATAAAAGGCCCACTCGCCTATCGACTTCGTCGTCGATGGCAGTACAACCTTGCCTTTCAGCTTATGACAGAAGGCAAAAGCGTACTTACTGATCTCCTCAACCCCTTCGGGGATGACCAATGGGTTCATTTCCAGCTTTGTGGCATTAAACGCATACTCGCCCAAATAACGAAGAGAGGACGGGAAGTTCACCTGTCTGAGGGCATAAGCCTGGAAAAAGGCTGATTTGCCTATCTTCTCCAAACCATCGGGAAGGATAATCCTTCTCAGAGCGATGTAATAGAAGCGCTCATTGGAGTCTCCCTCGTATTGTTCGTTCGCATGATAAAAGGCATTGTCAGGAATAGCGTTGTTCTCAACAACTGCGTTTTCCAAATTGATGACGGAAAGATTGCCATGAAGGGAGGCATCCCACATGGTATGGAAGTCGTCGTCATTGACATTACCTTTGACAACCAACGAATCTACCGATCGAAGCTGGTCGCCCAATATCTCTGCCAACTCGCCGCCACGGGTAGTCGTCACCTCCTTCCACGTGAAATCATGGTTCTCATCTGGGGCCCTCTTGGATAGGAACTGGCAGCTCTGATGATCCTTGCCGTCAAGCGTCAGGGACAATGGAGCCTCACCATTCACAGACACGTTGTTTTCCTTTTGGACTGAGACTGTCCCGACAGTCCCGTCCGCTGCGTTTGCCGACAGGGCAAACAAGACGAAAAGTAAAGTGTTTAAAATCTTCATGACAAACATTTTTGGTTGTTTATATTATTCTTTCTATGTTAAGTTCCAATGGGTTGGTTTGCAAGCCGCCCCATCAGGGATATTCTTATCTTCATATTTTGTAATACGTTGGTTACGCTTGCAAAATTACGCATTTCTTCAATTGCCTCCAAATATTTGAGGTCTAATGATTTTGTATTGGGTGAACGGTTGTAATAGCTTGAAAAACAGATGGTTATTTATTTGTTCGTAGAATTAGACTTCTTCAAAAGGTCTAAAAGAAGAAAAGTGCCCTGAAGAAAAAGGCTCATCGAGGCCCAGAAATCGAGGAAAAAGTGGTGGAGGCGATTTTAGAAGAACCTCCGAGTCAAAGAGGTGTTTGTTCTCTTCGATCTCGGTGGCGTTCTTCTTGTTTTGAAGATGTTTTGCCCTAAAACTTCTGTATGAATTTTCGAACAGAGTCATCCTCTTTTCCCAAGCCCATTTTTTTCTTGAGAAGATACAAGTTTTGTTTGACTGAGGTTTCGCTGACACACATGATCCTTGCCAAGATGTTGGTTGAAAAATTGAACCGCAACAAGATGAGTAATTCTTTGTCTCGTTCTGATAGTTGTGGAAACGCTTTCGAGAGCCTGGCTAAAAATTCTTTGTCGATGGCTTCGAGAAGCATTTGCATGCTTGCTTTGTCATGATCAGTCAGTTTGATGCGTGTTTCCTTCTTGTCCTTCTCTTTCTCGAGTTTCTGCATGAAGTCGAGTTTACTGAGGAAGATATCCATCAGGGTCGAGATCTTTACATCTTTGAGCCTTTGCTCTTCTTTGTGTTGCTTCTCTGTCTTGGCATGCATTGCGCTCATGCTCCTCATCTTCGCATCCTCTTCGGCCAAGAGCCTTTCTGTGCGCTTTCTTTCGTTTTCCACCATCATCTTGCCTTTTTCCTCTTCTTCCTTCAGCCTGGCAGCTATCTTGCGCTTATGGTTTTTGTAGATGGTGGAGACGTAGGCCATGGCGCCCAAACATAAAAAGCACATAAAGAAGATGGCAAACCTCAACGCTCTTGTTTTCATTTCGGCCCGCGCCTTTTCTGCATTTTCTTTCATCAACTTCTCGAAATAGGCCGTCTTCTCTTGAAGTTCCTCGTCAAACATCTTCTCGATGTAGTGGTAGGCGGAGTCGGCGTTGGTCTTGGCTGCCGCATAGTCGTGTTTGCCCAATGTGGCAAAATGGCGGCAATAATAGGCCGTATAGCGTTGAGCGTTATTGGTCAAATGAAGCGTGTCCAGCAAGCTGAGGCATGCTGCGTATTGCCCTGATTCGCAATAGGCACCAGCAAGGGATAAAGTCTTCTCTATGTTGGATATGGAGGAGTAGTCGCGAGCCAGACGGGCATAATAGACCGCCTTTGCTTCGTGAGCACCTGTGGCAAAATAGCCCATATCATGATAGACGTTAGACAATGTGGCGGAGTCGCCCAACGAGAGAGCCAGTCGTTCTGCCTCCTTGCAACCATTGAGAGCCTCTTGGCTTTTGCCGCAAAGCGTTTCGCACTCTCCTTTCAAAAGAATATAGTAGATCGTGTTCAACGGCGTAGCCTGACTGTACTTGCGATATAATGCCAAGGCCTGACTGGCGTATTTCAGCCCCAAAGGAGCATTAGTCTTGCGCACCACCCATGAGTTTTTGGACCAAACCAGACATAGCGTAGCCGTGTCTTTTTGCACTTGCGCCTCCTGCGCTGCCACGTCGAGGCAATAGTTGGCCCGCTCCAGACTGTCGCTCAAGGAATAATACACCCCCATGTAGTACATGCACCTTGCGTAAAGGCTGTCCTTGGGGTGCTTCGCATAGTAGTTGTAGGCAATACGGATGAGCGAGTCGTTGGCTACGTCAAGGCCACTCTTGTCTTGCGCAAGATAATAGGTCAGGGCGTAGTATGCCTTCTCCGCAGGCGGGAGCGAACGGCGGTCGATGGTATGCAGCATCGCCAACGCACTGTCCGGGTCGGCGTATGCCATTTGCAGCGCGCTGCGCAGGGTCTGTCGCTCCCCACGGTGGCAGGAAGCGAAAGCCAGGGCCAAGAGCAGTATCGGTATGATGGGTAAAATATGCTTCATGGGCGTCTCTCTTTTTGTACTAACGGAAGACAAAGGTAGGGCTTTTTTTCTTTACGACCAAATTTTGTTCCTCCAAATGTGGGAGCGAAAAAGAGGAACGGATGATGGTCAGCCTGTCAACAAAAGAAAATCCCCCTGCCTTCCACGCGGAGGGGAGGCAGGGGGTATTGTCGCTCTGATGAGACGCTATGCTACATCAGGTCGAAAATCGTGTTGAAGATGGCGCTGCAGATACCGAAGAGCACTACGCCGACGGTGCAGATGGCTAAGGCAAACTTTGTGTTGCCGTCGCTCTGGAAAGTCGGGAGCGGGTGGTCGCTCTTGCGGATGTACATTGCCTTGACAATCTTCAGATAGTAGTAGAGCGAGATGACGGTGTTGACCAGGGCGATGAAGACCACGGCGTAGGCCCAAGCGCCCATCGTGGTGGAGACATCGTGGCCCTTGACACCAGCCATGAAGATGAAGAACTTCGAGAACATGCCCGCAAACGGGGGAATGCCGCCCAGAGAGAAGAGGGCGAGCGTCATGAGGAAGCTCAGCTTCGGATTGGTGGTGTAGAAACCGTCGTAGTCGCTGATCTGCGTCTTGCCACCGTTGTTTTGCTCCACCACGGAGATGATGGTGAAGACCGCCATGTTGGCCACCACGTAGATGAGGACGTAGTAGGCGAGGGCAGAGGCACTCATCTGCCAACTCGTGCCCACGGCAGCCAGCATGATGTAGCCAGCCTGGGAGATGGAGCTGAAAGCCATGAACCGCTTGAGCTCATCCTGTCGGATGGCGAAGAGGTTGGCGATGGTGATGGAGAGCACCACCACGATCATCACCAGCACCTGCCAGTACATGATCATGGTGCCAAAGACATGGTAGAGGATGGAGAGGAGCGTGAAGGCTGCCGCGCCCTTGGAGATGACGCTCAGATAGCCCGTGACGGTGGTCGGCGCACCCTGGTAGGTGTCGGCGGTCCAGAAGTGGAAGGGCACGAGAGAAATCTTGAAGCCCAGTCCGCTGAAGAAGAAGACCAGTCCCATGAGCAGCAGCGGCGTGCAGCCCTGACGCGTGATCTGCAGGGCCACGTCGTCGAAGTAGAGCGTGCCGCACATGCCGTAGAGGAAGCTGATGCCAAAGAGCATCACGCCGCTGGAGAATGTGGCGGTGAGGATGAACTTCGCTGCTGCCTCGGCGCTGTCGTTGCGGTGGAGGTCGAAGGCCACCATCGTGGCCAAAGGCACGGAGGCCATCTCCAGGCCGAGGAAGAACAGGAGGAAGTGGCTGGCGCTCATCATCATGAACATACCCAGCAGGGTGCTCACCGTGAGCATATAGAACTCGCCCTCACGGACGCGGCTCTCCTCCCTCGTGATCCAGGCCTTGCTCATCAAGACAACGATGAACGTGCCCAGGGCGAGGATCGTCTTGACGACCGTCACTCCGGCATTGGCTTGATACATGCCGCCGAAGGCCGAGGCCTCGCCAGCGGTGGTGGTGTAGCAGCATACGACCGTAACCAGTGCCAACAGGAGGGAGGCCAGCGGATTGAACCAACTGCGCTTTCCGTCCTTTGCGGAGCAGAAGTCGGCAACGAAAAGTATCACCAAGGCGGCCGTCAGGGCGGCCTCGGGAATCATATAGAGAAACTGACTGTAATTCATTTCTTTCTTACTTCTTGATACGGTTGATTACAGATTGCCCAGCATCGGAACGTAGGTGTGGATGTGGTCGAAGATGGGCGTGATGGCGTCGGAGATGATGTTCTGGAACACCAGCGGGAACAGACCCAGTCCGGCCACGCAGAAGATCAGTCCGCCGATGGCGAAGCGCTCGTCCCAGGTGGCGTCGTGGAGCTCATAGAACTTCTGGTTGGGGATCTTCTGATAGAGGATCTTGCCCACCACGCGAAGGATATAGACCGCCGTCGTGACGATGGACGTACAGGCCACGAGGGTGGCCACACGGTGTAAGGTGCCCGCATTTTCGAAGGATCCCACGAAGATCGTCATCTCGGCGACGAAGCCCGAGAAGCCCGGGAGACCGAGGTTGGCGAGACCCGCCACGACATAGGAGACGGCGAGGAAGGGAATCACCTTCATCAGGCCGCCAAGGTAGCGGACATCGCGCGTGCCGGCACGGTGGTAGGTCATACCGATGACGGCGAAGAAGAGGGCCGTCATCAGACCGTGGGAGAGCATCTGGAGGATGGCACCCGTGATGGCGGTCTGCGTACACATGAGCAGGGCGAAGAGCACCATGCCACAGTGGGAGACGGAGGAGTAGGCGTTGATGTACTTCAGGTCGGTCTGCACACAGGCCGAGAGCGCGCCATAGACCACGGAGATGGTCGTGAGGACGAGGAAGACAGGGCACCAGAGCTCCAGGGCGTCGGGCATGAGGAACATCGCGATGCGCAGGCAGCCGTAGCCACCGAGCTTCATCAGCACACCAGCATGGAGCATGGAGACGGCGGTCGGCGCGGAGGCGTGACCGTCAGGGCTCCATGTGTGGAAGGGGAAGAGCGCTCCCAGCACACCGAAACCGATGAAGACAAACGGGAAGAAGATGTTCTGGATGGACTTCGGCATGGCGTGGAGCTGAGCCAGGTCAGCCACGTTCATCGTCTGTGCACCACTGAAGAAGTAGATGCCGAGGATGCCGAGGATGAGCAGGGCGGAACCACCCATGAGCATCAGGGTCAGTTTCATGGCCGAATACTCCTTCGGGCCCGTACCCCAGACACCGATGAGCAAGTACATCGGGATGAGGGCGACCTCGTAGAACATGAACATCGTGAACATGTCGGTGGAGATGAAGAAGCCGAACACACCAATGCTCAGCAGCACGAACCAAAGGAAGTACTCCTTGGTGAGCGGCTTCAGCTGCCAGGAGGCGAAGGTGCCCGTGAAGACGATGATCGCAGAGAGGAGGATCATCACCACGGAGATGCCGTCCACGCCGACGCTATAGGCGATCTTGAGCGGTTCGAACCACGTGACGCTATAGGTGAGCAGCATGTTGGCGGTATTGCCACTGGCGCGCTGGTCGATGAAATAGACAGTCAGCCAGATGGACAACGCCAGCAGGGCGGTAGCACCGACAACCATCACGCCACGCACCTGATTGAGGTTCTTGGACAGCCAGAGGCCCAAGAGCATCAGGAGGGGGATTACAACGAATAATGTTAATATACTCATTTTCTTGTTATTCCATTTTAGTTATCAATGCTACAACAGTAAGAGGAGGGCCAACAACAGGGCCACGGCACCGGAGATGAACCAGGTGGCATAGCCGCGGACGTCGCCACTCTGCCACGGGCGGATGCTCTCGGCAGCCTCATTGGCGCCCCAGGCCAGGAAGTTGAACGTATTGTCCACGACGTGACGGTCGAACCAGGCGATGGGACGGGAGAAGCAGCGGAAGACGATCTTGTGGGTGAAATACTGCCATGCGTCGTCGATGTAGAAGCGGTTGAGGGCTGCCTTGTGGAGCTTGGGGAAGGTGCGCTCCAGCTTGTCGGCGACGGGCCACTCCTTGCCAGCGTACATCCATGTGGCGAGGCTGATGCCGATGACGGCGGCGACGATACTCGTCGTGGCCACGCTCCAGTCGATGTGGATGTCGTAGCTCTCACCCGTGGCGCTCACGAAATGGCCGAAGGGGATGAGTCCGGCGAAGACGGAGATGATGGCGAGGAACACCAGCGGGCCCCACATCACGAAGGGCACCTCCTGCGGGCGGCGACGGTGGTCGGGATCGGCCTCGTAGTAGCTCTTACCCCAGAAGATGAGGTAGTAGAGGCGGAACATATAGAACGCCGTCATACCTGCCACCACCGTCATGAACCAGCCCAGGAACGGGGAGAACTGGAAGCAGGCGGCGATGATCTCGTCCTTGGAGAAGAAACCGCTGAAAGGCGGAATGCCCGCGATGGCGAGGCAGCCGATGAGGAAGCACACATTGGTGATAGGCATGTACTTGCGCAGCCCACCCATATACTGGTAGAAGTTGCTGCCCACGATCACGATGATGGCACCGGAGCAGAGGAAGAGCAACGCCTTGAACATGGCGTGGGTGAAGAGGTGGAACATGGCTGCCATGTAGCCCAGGCCACCATGATGGTTGTCGAGGGCGAAGCAGACACCCAGGGCCACGAGCATGTAGGCGATCTGAGAGATTGTGGAGAAGGCCAGTCCACGCTTGATGTCGGCCTGCGCACAGGCCACGGCAGCGGCGTAGAAGGCCGTGAAGGCAGCGATGTAGGCGATCCAGTGGAGCTGCTCGACGGCGCCAAACTTCACGTAGATGGGGAAGAGGCTGGCCACCTGATAGACACCGGCCACGACCATCGTGGCGGCATGGATCAGCGCCGAAACCGGCGTCGGACCCTCCATGGCGTCCGGCAACCAGATGTGGAGCGGGAACATTGCACTCTTGCCCGCACCACCAATGAACATCAGGAAGAGTGCCGTGGGGATGAGCCACGAGGCCGTCTGCTGCATGTGGGTGAGGTTGTTGGCCAGTTCGGGCATCACGCCGAGGTCGTAGTTGAACGTTCCGGCATAGTAGCTATAGATCAAGATACCAAACAGGAAGAACAGGTCAGCGAAGCGGGTGACGATGAACGCCTTCTTGGAGGCGTGGACGGCTGCGTGCTTCGGATAGTAGAAACCGATGAGCATGTAGGAACAGACACCCACCAGCTCCCAGAAGAGATACATCTGGAAGATGTTGGTCGCCACCACGAGGCCGAGCATCGACATCGTGAAGAGCGAGAGGAAGGCGTAGAAGCGCTGGAAGCCCTTCTCGTAGCCCTCTACCTGATAGTTCTCATCGCGCTCGGCCATGTAGCCAAACGAGTAGATATGGACCATTAGGGAGACCGTGGTGATGACCAGGAGCATCATCGTAGAGATAGGCGTGAGGCGGAAGCCGATCTTGAAGAGCAGGTCGATGCCGAAGATGGGCGACTTGCCGAAGTCGAGCCACGTGAGGTTGAAGGCCGTCACCGTCGGGTAGAGGCCGGAAGCCTCGCGGCCCACGCCGAAAAAGTACTGATATGCCGTGTAGTAGCAGAGGCAGACCACCACCAGCATGAGGGCGGTGCCGATGTAGCCGGCTACCTTCTTAGGCATCTTCATTCCCAGCAGTCCCAGCAAGAGGAAGCTGAGGAACGGCAGGAGAAGTATCAAAAATGCGTAACTGTACATAACTTTCTAAGAGATTAGAGTTTCATATTCTCAATACTGTTCACCTGGTCGCTGTGGAAATGACGGTAAACATTGATGATAATAGCCAGGGCCACGGCGCTCTCCGCTGCCGAGACGCCGATGGAGAAGAGCGTGAAGATCATGCCCTCCTGTCCTGCGGGGAACAGCAGGCGGTTGAAGGCGGCGAAGTTGAGATCCACGGCGTTGAGCACCAGCTCCACGGAGATGAGCATCGCCACGAGGTTGCGGCGGGTGATAAATCCGAAGACGCCGATGAAGAACAGCAGCCCGCTAAGGATGAAGAAATATTCTATGCTAATCATTTCGACTCCTCCTTTTTCTTATATGAGTTGAGAATTACCAGACCACCGATGATGCACGCCAGGAGGAAGAGAGAGATGAACTCGAAGGGGAGCACATAGCCATACTTCTCGGCAGACATCAGGGCGTTGCCCAGGTCGCTGACGGGCAGCTCCTTGGACAGATCGACGGCCTGGGTGATAAACTGGTTCTTCAGCAGGATGGCGCCCACCGTAGCCAGTCCCACCAAAGAGACAGCCGCTGCGAAGATGGTCTTCTTGCCCAGCCAGCGCTCGGAGAGACCCTGGAGGGTGCGCTTCGACACCAGCTGGATGGCGAAGATATACATCATCGTGATGCCACCGGCGTAGATGCTGATCTGTGCAGCACCGAGAAACGTGTAGTCGAGCACGAAATAGAGCCCGGCCACGCCAAAGAGCACGAACAGCAGGGCTGTCGCTGCGCGCATGATGCGCTTCGTCGATACGCAGAACACGGCGGAAGCCAGGATGACTGCGGCGAGGATAAAGAAAATTATAGTTCTTGCCATAATCGGACGCTATTTGGTTTTGGTGTTAAACGTGCCCACTTGCCAGTCTGCGCCACCGTCGATGAGGTTGGGCAGGCTGCCGCCCTTGTAGTCCTCCTTGTCGAGGTGGAACACGAGCTTCTGGCGGTCGAAGACGGCGTTTTCGAAGTCGTTGGTAAACTTGATTGCGCCGAAGTTGCAGGCGTTGACGCAGAGCTGGCAGAACATACACTCTCCCAGGTCGTACTGGTAGTCGATGAGCTGTCGCTTCTTCTTGCCCGTCTCGGGATTCTCCACCATCTCGTGGGTGATGGTGATGGTGCCATTGGGACATGCCTTCTCACACATCGTGCAGGCCACACACTTATGGTTGCCATTCTCGTCTCTGACGAAGACGAGGCGGCCACGGTGGCGCTTGGAGACGTGGAGCGTGGTCTTTCGGTTCTCGGGGTACTGCTCCGTGCTCTTGGGCGTGAAGTACTCCTTCATGGTCGTCTTCAGTCCCGTGGCGAGGGTCTTGAGCGCGCCGCCAATCTCACCGAAATAGGATTCTTTCTTATCTTCCATTTTCTTTCTTTACGCTATTACAGGTGTTTTGTTCTTTGTCCTTAGAGCGTCAGTCCGAAGGCCACGCAGACGGCCGCCACGACGAGCGTGAGCAGCATCAGCGGCATCAGGTACTTCCACTCCAACTTCAAGATCTGGTCGATGCGCAGGCGCGGGAACGTCCAGCGGATCCACATCAGGATAAACACAAGGAAAAAGGTCTTGCCGAAGAACCAGATGAAGCCCGGGATGAGGTTCATCAGGTTGTCGAAAGCCTCGATGCCGATGTTCAGCGGCGCCCATCCTCCGAGGAAGACTCCAGCTGCCAGTCCGGCGATGACAAAGAGGTTGAGATACTCGGCCAGGTAGTAGAAGCCGAATCCCATACCGCTATACTCCGTATGGTAGCCTGCGGTCAGCTCGCTCTCGGCCTCGGCCAGGTCGAACGGGCCACGGTTGGCCTCGGCGTTGCCGGCGATGAGGAACACGAGGAAGGCCACGCAGGCCGGCACATGTCCCTGGATGATGAGCCAGTTCCACGGTCCGGTCTGTGCCTCCACGATGCCGCTCATCTGCATTGTGCCGAGGAAGACCACGGCCGTGATGTAGCAGAGGCCCAGTGACATCTCATAGGAGATGAGCTGCACGGCGCCACGCATGGCCGAAACGACCGAGTACTTGTTGTTGGAGGCCCATCCGGCCATGAAGATGCCAATCACGCCGAGCGACGAGACGGCGGTGATCATGAAGACGCCCACATTGAAGTCGAGCACCTCCATGCCCTTGTTGAACGGCAGGAAGGAGAAGGTGCCCACCGAGGCCACCATCACGAGGATGGGGGCGAGATAGTAGAGCAGCTTGTCGGCGCGATCGACGGAGAAGATCTCCTTGATGAGCATCTTCACCACGTCGGCAAAGACCTGGAAGATGCCCCACGGGCCAACGCGCATCGGGCCGACGCGGCACTGGAAGTAGGCGCACACCTTGCGCTCCATGAATATCAGGACGATACAGATGAGGGCGTAGGCCGTGAGGACGATGACGCCCACGAGCACGCATTCTATCAGTATGGCCCAGAAGTCGCTTAGCCCACACGTCTGGCGCAGCAGCGTGTCGAACCAATTCGTAACGATACTAAAATCAAACATCACTTCATGTTTTACTTGTCATTCTACTTGTCTTTTACGGCTTATCGGTCGAGATCCGGGATCACGAAGTCGATAGAGGCACCCGTCGCCACGAGGTCGGCGATCTTCTGTCCGCGCAGCATCTTGTCGAAGGCGCCCGCCAGCGTCAGTCCCATCGGTCTCATCTTGAGGCGGTAGGGGCTCTTGTCGCCACGGCTGTCGAGATAGACGCCAAACTCGCCGGCTCCACCCTCTACAGAGAACCACCACTGGCCCTCAGGTACCTTGATGATGGGCTTCTGCTTGATGTAGTACTCGCCCTCAGGGATGCTGTCGATGAGCTGCTCGATGATGTGGAGGCTCTCGTACATCTCGTTGATGTGGATCATATAGCGCGACATGGAGTCGGCGCCCGTGAGGGTGATCTCCTTGAAGTCCACCTGGCCGTAGAGGTCGTAGGGATGGTTCTTGCGCACGTCGTTGTGCCAGCCAGCAGCACGTCCGGCAGGACCGGTGAGCGCGTAGTTGATGGAGTCCTCCAGGCTCATCGGACCGCAGTTTTCCAGTCGCTTGTGGGTGATGACGTTGTCGCCGAAGACGTCGAGATACTCCTGTATCATCGGTCGGAAGTACTTGCAGAAAGCCTTCACGTTCTCGACGAAGTGGGGATCGATATCATCCTGGAGTCCGCCGATGCGGTAGTAGCCCTGGATGAGTCGGCCTCCCGTGGTCTCCTCCATGACGTTGAGCAGGTGCTCGCGGTCTCTCATGCAGTAGAGGAAGGCCGTCAGCGCGCTCAGGTCCTGGGCGCAGGTACCGAGGAAGAGCAGGTGGTTGTTGATGCGCTGCAGCTCGTCCATGATGGTGCGGACGTAGTGGATGCGGTCGCTCAGTTCCACGCCCATGGCCTCCTCGATCACGCCGACGAGGGCGTGGCGGTGCATCATGGCGCAGAGGTAGTTGAGGCGGTCGGTGAAGCCGAGCGTCTGCGGATAGGTCATGCTCTCGGCCATCTTCTCCATGCCGCGGTGGATATAGCCGAGGTGGGGATAGACGTGCTTGATGGTCTCACCGCTGACGATGGTCTCCAGTCGGAGCACACCGTGGGTGGACGGGTGGTTCGGTCCGAAGTTCATCACGAAGTCGTCCTCATCCATCAGCGGGCGGCGCGTGGCCACGAGTTTGCCGTCGCGGTCAAGGTTCCACTCCGTCGTCCAGTCCTCTGCCGGCTCGTCGGTCTCGGGGAAGCGGTTGGCCTCCGGGCTCATGTCGAAGTCCTTGCGGAGCGGCCAGCCCTGGAAGTCGTTGCGCATGAAGAGGCGGCGCATGTCGGGGTGGCCGAGAAACTTGATGCCGAGGAAGTCATAGACCTCTCGCTCCAGCAGGTCGGCAGCGTGCCAGAGCTTCAGCACCGAGGGGATCACGTAGTCCTCGCCGATCTGCTTGGCGATAACCTTTGTGGAACAACGGGCGTGGCTCTGTGTATTTTCGAGAATATAGATACAACCCAGCCCCTCCTCGCCGAAGTCCTCGCCGACGATGGTGACCAGATAGTCGAAATGCTTCTCTTTGTACAGCTTCTCCATCTCGCGGGAGAAGTTGTCGAATGTGAGTTCAATATTTTCCAGTTTCATCTTACTGTCAGCTTAGGTTGTATTACTCCTCCAGCCCCTTCTTTGGGTCGAAGTCCTGTGGCACGTCCGTGACGATGATCGGCGCGCGGCGTCCGTGCTTCTCGGCGGCGATGAGGTTTTGGTTGCTCAGTCCGTGGAGGCCTCCCTGCTCCATGGAGCGGTCGCGCTCCTCGCGGGTCATCTTGTGGTTGGCTCCACCGAAGAATTTCTCCACCTTCACCTTGCGCTGCAGCTGCATCATGCCGTAGAGGATGGCCTCGGGGCGCGGGGGGCAGCCGGGGATATAGACATCCACGGGCACGAGCTCGTCGATGCCCCTCACTACGCTGTAGCTCTTCTTGAACGGTCCGCCCGAGATGGCGCAGCCACCCACGGCCACGACATATTTCGGTTCGGCTATCTCGTCGTAGAGGCGCTTGAAGACCGGGGCCATCTTGTTGGTGATGGTGCCGGCACACATGATGAGGTCGGCCTGGCGCGGCGAGTTGCGCGTCACCTCGAATCCGAAGCGTGCGAAGTCGTAGCGCGCGCAGCCTACGGCCATAAACTCAATGCCGCAGCAGCTTGTGCCGAAGGTCAGCGACCACAGCGAGTTGCTGCGGCCCCAGTTGATGGCTTGGTCGAGGGAGCCGACGATGACGTTGGTGCCACCCTCGTTGAGCTCCTGTGCCAGCTTCTCCAGCGTCTCGTTGTCCTTGAATTCCTCGTAGGGGATGGACTTGATTTTGGGCTTTCTTATTTCCATTCCAGTGCTCCTTTCCGCCAGGCATAGGCCAGGCCAAAGACTAATACCAACATGAAGAATCCGATGGAGAAGAGCATGGCGCCGCCATATTCACCCGACAGCTGGCCGAAGACGGTGGCCCAGGGGTAGAGGAATACGGTCTCCACATCAAACATGAGGAAGAGGATGGCGAACAGATAGTATCCCACGTGCATTGGCACCCATGAACTGCCATAGGTCGGAATACCACACTCGAAAGGCTCACCCTTCACCGGATTGTAGCTCCGCGGACCGATCAGCTTGGCAATGGCATAGGCTGCCACCACCAGGACGATGCCCGTCAGGAGTACGGTTATTAACAGTGTGAAAATCATAACAATATAATATAGCTATTTTTAAGTCGTTGACGACAGTGGTCTGACAGACCCCCATGAATCATGCGGGTTTTACCGCTTGCAAAGGTACGAAGAAATATACAATGCTGCAAAGGAATAGGGAGAAAAATGCACCATTTTGCTAACTACACTTTGCAAAACGCCATCTTCCTTACGGATTGCAAGTTTACATTTTGCCATCCAACAACCCCCTCTTCCGTTCTGAGTATATCCGATAGGGGAGCTGCGCCCGTCGTTTTGGCAGGCAAATTATCCTGCCGCCGTCCCCCATGACAGTCCTCATTTTTTGCATACTGCAAGATTCGTAGCTGCCCTCCCTTCGTTCTGCTTTTTCTTCTTCCTTCCGTCCTCTCCTCCGTCCTCTCCTCCGTCCCGAACGAGTCCCGAGACCATCCCGAACCAAGGCTGGGTCATAAAAAGCCGCGAAATATTTGTAGTTCTCAAAGGAAATGATTACCTTTGCCACAAATCTTTTAACTGAATCATTATTCATGATTAACCAGCAATTATTGAAACCAGAGAGCATCGTCGTAGTCGGCGGCTCCAACAATGTGCACAAGCCAGGTGGCGCCATCGTGCGCAACCTGTTGCAGGGCAACTATCAGGGTACGCTCCGTATCATCAATCCCAAGGAGGACGAGGTGCAGGGCATCAAGGTGTATCACAATCCCGAGGAGTTGCCTCCCACGGATATGGCCATCCTTGTCGTGGCGGCGAAGTTCTGCCCCGGCTATGTCGAATATTTGGCCAAAGAAAAGAATGTACGCGCGTTCATTATAATTTCTGCCGGCTTCGGTGAGGAGACCAAGGAGGGAGCCGTCCTGGAGCAGCAGGTGCTCGACACCTGCGAGAAGTATGGCGCCTCGCTCATCGGCCCCAACTGCATCGGCGTGATGACCAACCACTACCACGGCGTCTTCACCAAGCCCGTGCCCGTGCTCAGCCCCAAGGGAGCCGACTTCATCAGCGGTTCGGGCGCCACGGCCGTCTTCATCCTGGAGTCTGCCGTCCAGAAGGGTCTGCAGTTCAACTCCGTATGGAGTATCGGCAACGGCAAGCAGATCGGCATCGAGGACGTGCTCCAGTATATGGACGAGCACTTCGATCCCGAGCACGACTCCCGCATCAAGCTCCTCTATATCGAGAACATCTCCAACCCCGACAAGTTCCTGCTCCACGCCAGCAACCTCATCAGCAAGGGCTGCCGCATCGCCGCCGTCAAGGCCGGCAGTTCGGCCAGCGGTTCGCGTGCCGCCTCTTCCCATACGGGAGCCATCGCGTCCAGCGACTCTGCCGTCGATGCACTCTTCCGCAAGGCTGGTATCGTCCGCTGCTATGGTCGTGAGGAACTGACGACCGTGGGTTGCATCTTCTGGGTGCTGGAGGAGGACTCCAAGCTCCGCGAGGTGGCTCATCCGAAACTCGACAACTTCGCCATCGTCACCCATGCTGGTGGTCCGGGCGTGATGCTGACCGACGCCCTCTCCAAGGGCGGCATGAACATCCCCGCCTACGAGGGTGAGGGTGCCGATCGTCTGAAGGCCAACCTCCTGCCGGGTTCTTCCGTCCACAACCCCATTGATATCCTTGCCACGGGTACGCCCGAGAATCTCGGCACCGCTATCGACGCTTGCGAGAAGGACTTCCCCGAGGCCGACGCCATCTTCGTCATCTTCGGTTCGCCGGGTCTGGTGGAACTTTATGAGGCCTACGCTATGCTTGACAAGAAGATCCGCGAATGTAGCAAGCCGATCTTCCCGATCCTGCCTTGTCTCAACACCGCTGGCCCCGAGGTGGCCGAGTTCTTGAGCAAGGGTCATGTCAACTTCGCCGACGAGGTGACGCTGGCCACGGCCTTGGCCCAGGTGCGTAACACGCCGAAGCCTGCCAAGCAGGAAATGGCGTTGGAGGGAGTTGATGTGGCTGGCATCCGTCGTGTCATCGACGGCATCAAGGAGAACGGCTATATCGCTCCGCAGAAGGTGCGCGAGCTGCTCACCTGCGCTGGCATCCCCATGGTGCCCGAGTTCGTCTCCGCCGATAAGGAGGAGCTGATCGCCGAGGCCGAGAAGATGGGCTATCCCATCGTGGCCAAGGTCGTGGGTCCCGTCCACAAGAGCGACGTCGGCGGTGTGACGCTCAATATCCGCTCGAAGGAGCACCTGGCTTCTGAGTTCGACCGCATGATGCAGATCAAGGACGCCAACTCTGTGATGATCCAGAAGATGATCTCGGGTATGGAGCTCTTCATCGGTGCGAAGTACGAGGACCGTTTCGGCCACATCGTGCTCTGCGGCCTGGGTGGCATCTTCGTCGAGGCTCTCAAAGATGTTTCCAGCGGCTTGGCTCCGCTGACCATGCCCGAGGCCGAGTCGATGATCCGTTCGCTCCGTGGCTACAAGATCCTTCAGGGCACGCGTGGCCAGAAGGGCATCAACCAGCAGCGCTATGCAGAGATCATCGTCCGTCTCTCCACCTTGCTCCGCCATGCTACGGAGATCAAGGAGATGGACCTCAACCCGCTGCTCGCCGAGGGCGACAACGTGACGGCTGTTGACGCTCGTATCTTGATAGAGAAATAATAGGTTTTAAATTTTTTTTCCGGCCGTCCTTCTCCGATCTCCGGGGTGGGGCGGCCGTTTTCCTATCCTCATGACAGCCCTCCTTCTCACCCTCGCCATCCTCCTTGTTGCCATCGTCAACCTGTGGATCATCCGCCGCACCAAGGCCATGCGAAAGCGCCAGCCCTACGTTGCCCCCACGCCTCTTGACGCGCCGATTACCCTCGGCGAGGCAGCACGCTATTGCGAGGGCGACACCATCCTCTGCAAGCCCCAATTCCTCCACTATGCGCTCACCCAGGCCTACGAGGTGGAGGATGACCAACTGGGCCTCTTTGTCGGCTATGCCAAGGCCGACCCGCAACATGATGCCACCATCCTCGTTCAGTCCTCCGACGGCCAGATCCGTGGCCTGATCGCCTCGCAGCCCCAGCTTTACGAGCAACTGATCGCCAGTCGGCGCGCCACCTGCTACGGCCTCGTCCGCAAAGCCAATGACGACTATCGTGGTGAGGTCTGCATCAGGATCAGATAGCCCTTTGGCTTTTACTGTTTGGCACCATTGCACACTATAACTGAACAAATCGATTTTGCTCCCTTTAGCCTTATAGTCTCTTGCAGCTGTCGCTTGCTTTTCAGTCTTGTGGATTCTCGGACGAACCTTGGATTTAGGACAAGAAGCCCCACGCAAAAGTCGGCTGCGCGGGAAATAGTTGGTTCATTCTTTTGCCATCCTATATTTTCTTATTACCTTTGCACAATAAATTGAAATCAAGCTTCGTTTGAGACGGCTCTATATATCCATCCTCGGCATGTTGTTGTCGCTGCTTTCCGCTACGGGTCATCCTATGGACTCCGTAGAGGTGAGTCTGCTGACCTGTGAACCCGGCACGGAGACCTGGTCGCAATATGGCCACACCGCCGTCCGCTGGCACGACAAGCAGCGGGGTGGGATGGATGTAGCCATTAACTACGGCGTCTTCACCCCCGACGCGCCCTATTTCGTCCTGCGCTTTATCCTTGGCCTCACCGACTACCAGTTGGGCGTCGTGCCCTTTGAGCTCTTTTGCGCCCAGTACGAATACGAGAAGCGCGCCGTCTGCGAGCAAGTTCTCGACCTCGACAATGCCGACAAGGAAGCCATTTTCAGCGCCCTGCAGGTCAATATGCGGCCCGAGAACGTTGTCTATCGCTACAACTACTTCTACGACAACTGCACCACCCGTGCCCGCGACCTGCTCGTCAGCCATCTCCATGGCCAGGTGAGCTATCCCGCAGCGCGCCCCGCTGGCGACGACTCCTTTCGCAGGATGATCCACGAGTGGAACGCACAGACCCCGTGGACGCAAACCGGCGAAGACATCCTCCTCGGTGTCAAGGCCGACGGTGCCACCACCAAGGCCCAGCAGCAGTTTCTCCCCGACCACCTGCGCTCCGACTTTGCCCGTGCCACCTATCGTGGCAAGCCCCTTGTCAGAGAGACCCGTGAGGTGATCCGCGTAGTGCGAGACGAGGCCACTCCCGCCTTCTCTCTCACCCCCATGGCCTTGGCCCTTGGACTGCTCGTGCTCTCGCTGATCGTCTGGGCCGTCGAGTGGAGAAAGCAAAGAATCTTCTGGGGCTGGGACCTCCTGCTGATGGTCCCCGCGGGCTGTGTCGGACTGATCCTCACGATGATGATCTTCTCCCAGCATCCCTGCGTCAGCCTCAATTTCCTGATCCTCATATTCAATCCCCTTCCCCTCCTCATGGCCTACCGCGCGACGCGACGTACGATCCGCCACGAGGCCGACCGATGGTGGACGATATGGGCCGTGATGATCGTTTTCGGCCTTTTTGGCAGAGTTTTCCAATATTACCCACCCGCTATGGTCGTTGTGGCACTCATTTTGCTATGCAATTGTGCCATCCACCGCCTCCTCAGGAGGCGTACAGTCGGCGTGGCCCATCCTCAGAGAGAAAATGGATAAGATGATGAACCGCTATATCACCGCCCTGCTCGTCGTCCTGACAGCCACGGGTCTTGAGGCACAGGCATACCAGTCTGCGCTCAAAGCCGCGCGTGGTGGCGATGTGGCGCTGGAGGAACTGTGCCGCCATAGTGCCTTCCAGGGCAAGGAGGCCGAGATCCTCTCTTTCATCCGTGCCATCAAGAGCGTGGAGCAGCGCGACGATCAGGAGCCCGCCCATGCCCCGTGGGTGGCCCAGGTGGATAGAGAAGGTCCGGCAGGCCGCGTGGCCTGTGGATTGTCGGTGGCAGACAGAGACGAGGCGACCCGATTGTCGCCCGCCCTCACCACCGCCATTCAGATTCGCGCCCCCAGTCTCTGATTCTTTTTCCCCAACATGCAGCGCAACGGGCAGATGCTCCTCATCACAGAGAGTAGGAGAGAAGCTCCCTGGTGCGCCCCCTGGGGCGGTGCGACAAGTCCACCCCAACGAGTAATTCACAACAAAAAAGAATCAGAAAACAAGCAACAAAATGAATATCAATAAGTTTCTAAAGTCCATCTTCGGCGACAAAGCCTCGCGCGATATGAAGACCATCCGCCCCCTCGTGGAGAAGGTCAAGGCCGCTTACCCCGCCGCAAGTCCACCATCGAGGATACGCCCATCGACCAGCGCGAGTCTATCTTCAACCAGATCGACAAACTGGAGAAGGAGGCCCTCGATCGTTATGAGGAGGCCCTCAACGAGGTGATGCCGGTGGCCTTTAGCATCGTCAAGGATACGGCCCGCCGCTTCGCCGAGAACGAGGAGACCATCGTCACGGCCACCGACTTCGACCGCGAGCTCGCTGCCGACCCGACCAAGGACTTCGTCACTATCGACGGTGACAAGGCCATTTATCACAACCACTGGACCGCTGGTGGCAACGACCTGAAGTGGGAGATGGTCCACTACGACGTCCAGATCTTTGGTGGTGAGGTGCTTCATCAGGGCAAGATCGCCGAGATGGCCACGGGTGAGGGTAAGACCCTCGTTGCCACGCTCCCCGTCTTCCTCAATGCTCTCACGGGCAATGGTGTCCACGTCGTCACTGTCAACGACTACCTCGCCAAGCGCGACTCCGAGTGGATGGGCCCGCTCTATGAGTTCAACGGCCTCTCCGTCGATTGTATCGACAAGCACCAGCCCAACAGCGAGGAGCGCCGCCGCGCCTACCAGGCCGATATCACCTTTGGTACCAACAACGAGTTTGGCTTCGACTACCTCCGCGACAACATGGCCATGTCGCCCGCCGACCTCGTGCAGCGCCAGCACAACTATGCCATCGTCGATGAGGTTGACTCCGTCTTGATCGACGACGCCCGTACGCCGCTCATCATCAGCGGTCCCACGCCCAAGGGTGACGACCAGATGTACGAGGAGTACCAGCCTCTGGTACAGAAGCTCTATGAGGTGCAGCGCAAGCAGGCCACGGAGTATCTC
>OHRX01000203.1_pt1 | contig 22000 bp, 15 predicted proteins | sample 1578581 | NCBI WGS metagenome assembly OHRX01 (sample SAMEA3879573, study PRJEB24766) | human gut metagenome | biome: human-associated habitat; feature: feces | place: USA | collected 1985/1987 | reverse complement strand
ATCAAGACTTTGGCTTATTTGTAATTATACAATACGGCCTGCACGGGATGCTTACGATGTTTGCAAGGCTGGCTGTTTTTAATTCGGTTATTCTTCCGATTCTTCTGACCAAGGCGCTTCGCCACCGAATGCTGGCGCACCAAATGCGCCACCTTCTTGTTCTGGAGGCGTTGTGCCGCCTGGCTTTCCTGTGTTTTCTGTCATCGAAAGACAAAGCATGTGGTTCACACATACATCAACGACCGTTGTCCTGGGGGATATATATTCTCTTTTCATTTTTCTGCCATTATTTTACAATCACCTTTTTGCCGTTCTTTATATACATGCCCTTGCCCGCTTGATTGACACGCTGGCCCTTCAAGTTATAGAGCACGTCAGAACCGTTTTCTTTAACAACACTATCAATACCTGTGGTTTCTCCAGAGAAGAAACAACCAACACTTCTTGGGCTCTGCAAGGCAGGCAAAGCCAAGAACGACCTGAAGGATGCAACTGAAACTTTATTTCCAGCCTTAACAAACTGTCCAGCCTGAATGCCCTGTGCAGGTATATCATTAGCAGCATAGCCATATACGTTCATGCCATCAAACAACTTGACAGGGGTTGTCACGGGAACAAATGTACCATAGAGACCAGCCTCCGTCACCTCCGATTGATTGGCAGGCGTTGTAGCCACTTCCACATTGGCAAAAGTCAAAGTTTCCACTGCAGGTTTGAAAACATAAGCCGTATTGGCTGCAAGCTGGGATGCCTCTTGGAAGTAAACCTGCCCTTGTTCTGCATCATATCTTTCAAAAGCAAAGAACGTTCCGTAGCTTTGCGGATTATCTACACTGAAGGGCAAATAGACCGTTGACTTCTTTCCTGCCGTGAATGAACGATTGAACGTTGCTTGCTGTGCTGTGAAAGCAAACGGAGAAGAATACGCATAATTTTCGTCCAATTTAAGATTGGCACAAATTCCATTCTCCACCACATTGGCCACATTGTTCATCTTCACGCCATCACCCACAAAGACAAGCATATTCGGATTACCACTCGTAAGCGAAGCCTGCTCCACATTGTAAGCGGCCTTAAGGTTTACGGAAGTGATTGAAGTATTGGCAGACAAGGCATCTGAGAAATCAGAAAGTGTAGCCTCATCATAACTTCCAACTAAAGCCAACGCTCCTTCGCCGCCATTGCCAGCCAAAGCCGTAGCAACAGTCACAGGCGGATAAACAGCCACAGCATCTTTACCCGAAAGCACCACGTTGGTTGCTTTAATCTGATAAGTTCCTGCCTTCAAATCGCCTGCCGCCTTCACCGTAATTTCGGCCACTGCTCCATGTTCACCCTTAAATAGTGCATTCTTCATGGAATAGCTCATCACACGCACCGAACCATCTTTCTGCTTGGCACTGGCAATCGTGTGCAAACGTGTTGTGGTACGTCCAGGAACCACTTCGATATAATAACCATCCTCATCGCTGACGGGTTCAATACCTGCGGGGAAATGGAAGTCAGCCTGCCATCCTGTATATTTTGCACCTACATTATTGAGCAAAACGCTAATTGTCTTCTCTTCACCAGGTTGAATTGTAAAGGGCTCTATTTCTATGTCCTTACTATAGTCGACAGCGTTCTCAACAGCCATCAAACGCGGAGCTGACATTGCTGAAACCGTTTCAACGTTTTCAGACAATATGAGGTTCACGAGCGCCACAACGTCATTGACCTGTATTTTCCCATCACCCGTCAAATCAGCCACGTGTGAAGGAACATCTTCTGTGCTTTCACCAAGCACAAGGGCAACGAGGCCAGTCACGTCGGCCACATTTAACACACCATCATTATTCAGGTCTCCAGGTTTGGTGGAGTTCACCTCAATCTGTCCGAGAATCTTGGCCACTTCAAACTTTTCGCTTTTGGCCGTACTGAGCACAATGTTTTTTAATACCACATTATACATACCGTCAGCAATGCCAGAGGGTACATTAATGGTAATCTTGGCTACATCGCCATCGCTATTCTCGAAATTATAGTTTTTCATTGAATAGGCTATCACGCGCAAAGAACCATCTTTCTGCTTGGCACAATCAATAACGTGTCGACGGCTGGTTGTTCGCGAACCTACTTCAATTTTTTCCATACCGTCTTCATCAACGGCCACAGTGAAGCCCTCTGGCAAATAGAGGTCAAACTGATATGCAGAAATATCACACGTATTCTTCATCTTAATGGGCAACACCACTTCCTTACCGGCAGCCGTGGTCAAATCGCCTAACATCAAAGTGTTGTCGTAATTGTCTGGAGAAGCCGTTTCATCATCTGCACCAGCATTTTCCCCCATACAAAGGAGATATGGCAAATCGGTCACACTGCTCATGCCCCAAGTTTTTTTCATATCCCATCCAAGACCTTCATAAGTTGCACTCTCAGCCAGAACTGATTTACCACAGATTTCTCCGTTTTGCGGATTGTCTGAAATCGTCTGCTTTTGGCCATCCAAATAAAAGCAGAGACTATTGATAACATAGTTAGTACTCAAAGACCCGATATTACCACAAGTGGCATCTGGCGTCCCAGAAACACGTCCTACGCTATTCGTACCCTTTATCTCAGCAGAGGCGATAACATTCTTGGTGATACTTGTTTTGGCAACAGAGACATCAGTGTATCCTGTTTTTCCACCCAAGATACCACCAGCATTTGTACCTTCCACATCAGCGGTTATCAGATTGTTATAAACTTCAAGGGCTGCAGAAGAACCAACAATACCACCCGCATTATTTCCTTTTATATGACCAGACACAGAGCAATCATACACTTTCGAAAAATGGTCAACCCACTCTTTCGTACCATACTTCCTTTCAGAATATTTTCCTGGATAAATGATACCGATAATACCACCTGCATGATTCTCTGATTCAATCGTTGCATTCACTTTACAGCCTTGAATGTAAACCATCTCACAACGGTAGACAATGCCAGCTTCGGCTTTACCTGTAAAACTGCAATTCTTGATAGTTGGAACTAAACTACCAGTAGAAGACATCTCCCCAACTATACCACCGCCATTGACATTGCCAACATAGTGACAATTCTCAATTTCACAAGCTGGCAACCATTGAATATTACAATATCCAATTATACCACCGACAATTGTTTTACCTGTAATGTTCCCTTTAACTGTCAGATTCTTTATCGTGGCATGGTCTACCACTCCCATAAATCCCACATTTTCTTGGTCGGGACGATTGATAAACAGTTTCAATGTTTTTCCATTCCCATCAAACGTTCCCTTGAAGGGTTCATCTTTCGCCCCGACAGGCATCCAGCCCTGTGAAGGGTTGTTTTCGCTAAGCCACTCCGTCAAATCAATATCACGCATCAGCTTATAACAGGCCTCCAGATTGTTTCTCGTCTGATTGAGTTCATTTGCTGTCGTAATGAGATAGGGATCATCCGTCGTTCCACTACCCTTTCCGCTAAACTGAGCACGCATACAGACGCTCACCATAAGGAAAAAGATGAAAAGAAATTGTTTCTTCATTTTCTCATTTCATTAATTCATCCAGCTGCAATTTCAAGACTGGCAGTTAATTTCTTCTAAGCGTGAAACTGCAATTCCAACTCTATAGATTAAGCACATACAAGAAACGCCTTCAAGAATCCACATATAAGATCTTCCTGAAGCGTCTCCCAATTCATCTCTAACCCACAAGAGGGATAACGCCATAATTTACACAATGCAAAATTACTAAATTCATAAGAAACAGCTCGCGCCCTTCACTATTTTTTAACCAAAAGATAGGCAAGGAGCGGTTTTACATATCGTTTACAGCTCGTTCTAATGAAGGAAAAATCGCATTGCTCCGCCATAAGTAGTTGATAACAAACAGCCCCTACTTATAGGGGGGGGCAAATTCCAGAAAAATCAAGGTTGCAGAGAGGCGACAGCACCCATGTAAGGTAGGGTGTTCATAATTGAAATATCAAAGGTTAGCGGTAGCACCCTCGCAGCGGAGATTTGCACTGACCCGCACAATCGTCTGCTGCGGCGCCAGCATTGTAGCTCACTTTGCTCGCAAAGTGAGGGCCACGAACACGTAGCGAACATGACCAGCGCTTTTGGGCATGACTTTGTTGGATTTTCAGTTCGTGCTTGGCCGCCACAATATTCGCCCCCCTCACTTTGCGAGCAAAGTGAGCTACAGTGCTTCGCCTCAACCCTCCGCCAAATGTCCGCGCGATGCCTCTTGCAGCAGCGACGCACTCGCTATACTATTTGACTGAAATTCGTGCAAAGATTTTTCTGGATTTTTAAAACCCTACTCCTCAAAATATTTCTCTGATGGTTGCGGAGAGTATCTTTTGAGAAATAGGGTCTAAACGTTTTCAGCACATTCCTTGTAAGGCCCAAAGATGCCGTGGAGCTAACAAAGAGAAAGTATCACTCATTCATCGTAATGACCTGTCCGGAACCGCGGTAGAGTTTCAGCGGGCCGTCAAGTTCAACGGCCAAGACGGTGATGTCTTGGTCGAGCTGTTGCTCTGGCACATCGACATAGACGATGCCCGGCACTTCGCTCCATGAAAGTTTGTTATAGATGGTGGTCTTCAGCGGTTGTCCGTTGCCGCCAACCACGCGCACCTTTTTGATGTCGTTCACGATGCCCTTCAATTCCAGTGGGCCGTTGGGACGGTAGGGCAAGTAGAGATAGAGGATGTCACCCTTCTTGTTGAGCGCCGTGTAGCCGCCGCAGAAATGGTCGGCGGGAATACCAGCACGCGTACCGTAAATGGCCTCCTTGTGTTTCGACGTCCAGCGTCCGAACGCCTTCAGAATGGCCACCTCTGGCGCGGGAATCGTGCCATCGGCCATCGGTCCGAAGTCCAAAAGGAGGTTGCCACCCTTGCTGATGCAATCGACGAAGGTGCGGAGCAAGATTTGCGGACTCTTGAAATTATGGTCATCCGTCTGGTAGCCCCACGAATCGTTCATCGTGTAGCAGAGTTCCCAATAACGGTCTTTCGGTTGCACGACAGGCACCCCGAGTTCCGGCGTGGCATAGTCGCCGTAGCCCTGAATGCGCGAATTGACAATCACCGTCGGATTCTTGCCACGCAGGAGACGGATGATGCCCTCTGCATTCCAGTCTTCGGCCTTCTGCTCCCAGTCGCCGTCAAACCAGAAAAGGTCGGGATGGAACTTCGTGTTGAGCTCGTCGAGCTGCGCGAAATTGAAATCCACGAAATGCTGCCAACGCTTCGGCTCCTTCTTGATGTCGTAGCGCGAGAAAGTGCGCGTCTGGTTGGGATAGTCGTCACGACTCCAGTCGAGCAACGAAAAATAAAGGCCAAGGTGCAAGTCCTTACGTTTCTTCACTTCCTCGGCAAACGGGGCGATGAGGTCGCGCTTGGCCGGCGACTGCTTCACGGCATTGCTCTTTGTGGTTTTCGTGTCCCAAAGACAAAAGCCGTCGTGGTGTTTCGTGGTGAGAACGGTGTATTTCGCACCGCTCTGTTCTATGAGGTCCACCCATTCTTTGGCATTATAATTAGCGGCAGTGAAGCCTTTCTTCTGCGCCATATAGTCGTCGAAGGAGATGCGTCCGTTATAAAACGACCAACTCTCCGACACTCCCTTCACGGCATAGATGCCCCAATGGATGAAAATACCGAGTTTGGCATCGCCAAACCAAGCCATGCGCTCGGCATAGTCGGCTGGCGTTTCTCCGGTGACGCGGTCTTGCGCCGCAGAACTGAGCGCCGTGCCTGCCAAACAGAGCGCGGCCACCAATGTCTTGAATTTGTTCATCATGATTTATTTTGCCTTGTCGAGGCCAGAACGCTTCGAACGATTGTAACTGCGGTAGTCATCAAGTTCAATTTCCACGTCAGGTTCGCGGAGTTCTCCCTCCGTCGGGAGTTGAAACTTGAGGTATTTGATGTTCAAACCACGGGCAATCCATTGCTGCTCATAGTAAGTCTGTATGCCGAGAATGCGCTGCACCTCTTCATCCTTCTCCACAGAGAGCGTATGATAGAGGTCGTCGGTGCGGAAGAGCACAGGCAATTTGTTTTCATCAACCACGTAGTTGGTATAGGTGAAAAGGAAATTGCTGTCGGTTTTCAGATGCACCAATCCGTCGTTGACAAGGAAACGGCGGTAGCGCTCCAAGAAGAAGGTCGACGTGAGTCGCTTCGTCACCTTTTTCATCTGCGGGTCGGAGAACGTGAGCCATATCTCCGCCACCTCGCCCGGCGCGAAGAAGCGGTCGATAAATTCGATGTGCGTGCGCAGGAAGGCCACATTTTTCATGCCCTCATTGAGCGATTCCGTAGCTCCCGTCCACATACGTGCTCCCTTGATGTCGACGCCGATGAAGTTTTTGTCGGGAAAGAGGCGTGCCAGCCCCACGGTGTATTCTCCGCGGCCGCAGCCCAATTCCAAGACGATGGGGTTGTCGTTGTTGAAAAACTTCTCGTGCCACTGGCCGCGCATTTCAAATGGTGCTTCATCCACAGCCACCCCCGGCGCCTCGAAGACGTGGGGATAGGTTGCCATATCGGCAAATTTTGCTAATTTATTCTTTCCCATTTACGGTTTCGTTTGAATCGATTTTTTCTTGCAACTGATTGAGCACGCCCTCACAGAAGGCGTTGAGTTTTTCGGCCTCCGCCATGTATTCGGTGAACTTCTCCAATTCCAGGGTTCCCGATTCAAGACCCGTCACGATTTCCTCGAGACGCTTGATAGCTTGTTCGTATGTCATGTCTTTAAATAAGATAGGTATTCAAAATTGCCGCTCATTCCGCCACCACACTCTTCACGCGGCCCGAGGCCAAAACCGTGATGAGTTCGTCGCCCTTTTTGAGTAACGCGGCATCCTTCACGGCCTTCCCGTCTTTGAGGGTGATGCTGTAACCCTGTCCGAGGATGCGTTGAGGAGAGGCTAACCGAACGGATTGCTGGAGCATCTGCAAGCGATGGCGTTCGCGCATGAGGCGGGAAGTCAACGCAGCATCCATCGCCAAGCGAAGTTTGGTCTGTCTCACCTTTGCCGCCAACACGCGCTGTTGCATGGCCACACTGAGGCGACTTTGGAAACGCAACAACCGCATACGCTCTTTGCCGACAAACTGCGTGCGGCCGACATTCAAACGATGTGTAAGCAACGACAAGCGGGCCTGATAATCCTTCATCTGGCGGTCGGCGGCGCGGCGCATCCGCTGTACCAAAGCATCGAGCAACTGCAATTCGCCAGCATGGCGATCAATGAGGAAGGCGGCCACGGCGGTCGGAGTTTTCAACCGGGTGTTGGCGACATAATCCACCACGGTGTCATCGCGTTCATGCCCGATGCCCGTCAACACAGGCAACGGAAATTGCGCCACATTGAAGGCCAGTTCATAATTGTCGAACCCTCCGAGATCGCTCACAGCACCGCCACCACGAATGATGACAACGACATCCCAACGATCAATCTCCTCTGCCACAAGGTCGAGCGCGTCGACGATGCTCTGGCACACTTTGTTTCCCTGCATCGTGGCCGCAAAGAGCTTAGTGGTGAAACCATAGCCCGACTGCTCCAACTGGCGACAGAAATCGCCATAGCCGGCAGCCGTACTGCTGGAAATGACCGCCACGCGGGTCAGAGGGCGCGGCAGGGGAAGTTCTTTATTGAGTTCCAACACCCCGTCTTGCCGCAACTGTTCGATGATTTCCTGTCGCTGGCGTGCCACATCGCCCAAGGTGTAGCTGGGGTCGATATTGCTGACGACGAGGCGGTAGCCATAGAGTTCGTGAAACACCACCGACACCTCAACGAGCACCTTCAAACCGGCAGCGAGGCGCTGCCCTGTCTTCTGCTCGAAGTGCGCCGCAAGCAACGGAAAGGCATCACGCCATATCATGCCGCTGGCTTTGGCGCGAAGGGCATTGCTGCGCGGGTCTTTCTCAACAAACTCCACGTAGCAATGGCCGCTCATGGCAGGCCGCACCTCACTGAGTTCGGCCACCATCCAAAAGCGCTGGTGAAAGGTCTGTTCCAGCGTGCCTCGCACAAGGTTGTTCAGTTCGTATAATGAGAGGTATTTGTTGTTCAATGTTTCTCTGAATTATTAATTAGGCGGGCTATCCTGGGCGCAAAGATCACCACGCGGACATTTGGCGGAGGGTTGAGGCGAAGCACTGTAGCTCACTTTGCTCGCAAAGTGAGGGGGGCGAATATTGTGGCGGCCAAGCACGAACTGAAAATCCAACAAAGTCATGCCCAAAAGCGCTGGTCATGTTCGCTACGTGTTCGTGGCCCTCACTTTGCGAGCAAAGTGAGCTACAATGCTGGCGCCGCAACAGACGATTGTGTGGGCCAGTGCAAATCTCCGCTGCAAGGGCGCTACCGCAAACCTTTGATATTTCAATTATGAACGCCCTACCCTTCAGGGTCGTCCTTTATTTATTGAGCATCTGATATGCCTTCCAGATATTCGGAATGCCATAGCCAAAGACATTGTCGGGGTGCTTGACATTGTCGCCAGAGAGTTGCACGGCGCGTATGATTTCCTCCGGGCGCTTGCTGGGACAGGCCTGCATCAGACAGGCAACCGCGCCAGCCATGATGGGCGTGGAGAAGGAGGTGCCGTTGGCCACCGTGATACTTCCCGTGACGTCAAAGAGCCAGGCGTCTTGTCCCAACGCCATGACGTCGGGCTTGATGCGTCCGTCGGCCGTATGGCCCAAGGAAGAAAAGACGGTGTTGTGACGTTCTTCCGTCACAGCGCCCACGGTCAGGATGTTTTTCGCATCGGCAGGTACGCCGATGAGCTTCCATTCTTCGTCACCGCTGTTTCCCGCACTGTTGAGCACGAGCAGTCCGCGACTGGCGGCCAACGAAGCCGCGCGGCTGTTGGCCGCCGTCTCGCCGTCGAGCTCATAATAGTTGTGGAGGGAGGGTGCGTCGTCGTAAGTGGTATAGCCCAACGATGAGGTCGCAATGTCCGCTCCCACGCTGTCGGCATATTCCAGGGCGGCACACCAATTGTCTTCTTCCACACGCTGTTCGCTCTCCCCGTCTTCGCTCACCAAGAGATAGAAGGAAGCACGCGGTGCCGTCCCCACCAGACTGTTTGGCACATCGGCGGCTATGCAGGAAAGCACCATCGTGCCGTGTGTGTGGCCCTCATAGACGCTCTGGTCGGTGTGTACGAAATTGTGAGTGCCGAGAATCTTGGCGTTTTGCAAACCTTTGATGCAGTCGGTGTTGTAAAAACCGCCGTCGATCACAGCGATGACCACCCCTTCACCAGTGAAGCCGGCGCGGTGCATACTGTCGGCAGCTATCATGCTCACCTGGCCTTCTGAATGGCCGTAATAGTTCTTGAGCGTGTCGCAGGAATTGACCACCATCGCTTTGCGGTCGACCTTCTCCTCGGCTTCGGCTGGCTTCGGCGTTTTCCACACCAGTCGTGCAGACTTGACAAACTTCACGCCGCTGAGTTTCTTGACGAGCATCGTGTCGGTGGTTTCCACCACGGCGGTGTTGTTCCATTTGCTCGTCGTCAGCACGCGGAAGCCCTGGCGGCTCAGATATTCCAAATAGATGGGCGTCACGGGCAAGTCATATTGGTCGACCTTGATGCCGAATTTACGGCGGCGCTCCAAGGCCTTCGGGGAAAGAAATTCCTCCGGACGCTTGGTGGAATAGCTATTGTTTGACTTATCGGTGAAAGTGACACGGTAACGATAGGCCACGGGCCACGCGTCATTCTTGTCCGACAACGGTTTGGTGACACTGTCTTTCGGCAGGCCGGCGCCATTTGCGCCGCAGGCAAACACTGCGACGACGAAGGAGGCGATTATTCTGATGATTGGATTCTTCATGTTAGTCTGTAGTTTTTGTGTTTAGCAATAAACATAGGTGGTCAGTCTTCGCAGGCCGCATATTGTCCGATACCCTTTTGAGAGGCAATCACGGAGCCTGCCACCAAGCGGTTGCCGACATAAAAAACGGCGCTCTGCCCCGGTGTCACGGCGCTCACGGGCTCGAGGGTCCGAACGAGCAAGCGTCCGTCGTCGAGGCGCTTCACGCGGCAGGGCATGGAATTGCAATGGTAACGGATGCGCACCGAAAGATGTTCTTCTTCAAAGAATCGCGGTTCACACACCGCCTGCCAGTCTTCAACAAAGAAGCAAGACGTTTGCAAAGCCTGCTCTTCTCCGAGAACAATGGTGTTTTTCTCTGCATTGAGCCTCAGCACATAGGCGGGATGCCCCAGCGCAATACCCAATCCCTTACGCTGTCCGACGGTGTAAAACGGCACACCGCGGTGGAGTCCCAAGCGGCGTCCAGTCTCGTCAACATAGGCCCCGCCGTCAACGCGTGCTTCAAGGTCGGGACATTGTGCCCGCAGGAAGTCGCGATAGTCGCCTTCAACGAAACACACCTCCATCGACTCTCCCTGCCGCGCAACGAGTTCGAAACCCTTCTGCTTCAAATAGTCCCTCACCTGGTCTTTCTGAAGTCCGCCAAGGGGGAAGAGGCAGCGTTGCAAGGTGCTTTCTGGCACACGCCAAAGGAAATACGACTGATCCTTACGCGCATCGTCGCCCGTTAGGAGATAGGTGTGGCCGTTCAGGGTTTCGGTTCGCACGTAGTGGCCCGTGGCCATAAACTCGCAGCCGTTGGCATCGGCTTGCTCGCGCAGGATGCGGAATTTGAAATCGCGGTTGCAACGCACACAGGGATTAGGGGTGCGTCCGTTGGCATATTCATCGCAGAAATATCTGACGACCGACTGGCGGAAAGTGTCTCTCACATCCACCACATGGTGCTTTATGCCAAGGCGTTGTGCCAGGGCCTGCGCTTCGCGGATGAAACGGGGCACGTCGTCGTCGGCATCAAACTGGCGCGGCAAATCCCAAACACGCATGGTCATGCCCAGCACTTCGTAGCCAGCATCTTGCAACATGAGGCAGACGGCCGAACTGTCAATGCCGCCCGACATGGCCACCATCACGCGTTTCTTATTATCTGTCATATATATTAGGGGGTCAAGAAATTGCACAATAGAGGAACGACCAAGGCTTCCCTCTCAACGAAGCCCGCTTTTGCAGCAGCTTTTCATGGCGCAATGCTCTGAAGCACGCCGCGCCTAAAGTCAATGCGTAAAGGAAGCGTCTGGCGGAAGAAGGGGTGTCCCAACACGCCGTCGGCGTCCACCACGCCTCCCTCCGTTTTCTTCAACGTCACAGGGAAAGGGCGTGCTGCACCGACCTGTATGTCGCAAGCCACAGTGCCAGAAGTTCCGTTGCCATCCGTGGCATAACGGCTGCCGGCCATATTGTCGGCACAGGCCGTGTTCAAGAGCCAAGTGCGGAATTTACCATTGGTCTTCTCGTCGAAGAAAAGCGTGCCGTAAGACGTGAAACGCAGATTGGCCTGTTTGTCGGGCCAGGCTTCGGAAGTCTTTTCAGGGGGCAGCAAAAGGGCGTCGCCCGTCAGTTCCACGCATCCAAGGCGCGAAAGGTCAACGAGCCCGAGGGTGCGCACCATTTCTTTGTACACACTGTCGCCCGCCAGCTCACTGTTGACCGCCACATAAACCATCGGATAGCGGATGACCACCGGACCGAAGGCCATGCTGTCGGCAACGGCTGTCACGGCACGCACCAATCCAAGGGAGGAGACAACACTGACCGTGTCGTTGCTGACCACCACTCCCGCCGCTCTTGCGTCGGCTTCGGTGATGATGGTGAAAGAGGTGCCAGTTGAGAGGGTGAACAACTGGTAGTCGTCGCTCAAAGCCACACTGACCAAGGGCGGCCAAACTGGCGAGAGGTCGAGGGCGAAGGTCTGCCCCTCGGGACGGCTCACTGTTGTCGGGCCACAGTTTAAGAAGGTTTTCGAGAGACGCAGATAGCGTTCCCAGAGCAATTTGTTTTTCTTCCGCTGCATCAGTTTGGTGGCCATGCGGTTGAGGTCTTTCCAACGTCCCTGCACCATCAAGACACGCGCTGCCGTATGCACGCAGGAGATATAATCATTGGTGTCCAGACTGTCGGCTTTCAAGAAGAGCAGACTATCGGCTATGGAGGCCGCCACATCGGGACGGTTGTAGGCCACGGCCAACAAGAGGCGGCAACGCCAGCGTGCATAATTGTCGAGCGCGGCGATTTGGCTATCTGGATATTGCAGCAGGGCATAGGCATCGCCCATTTCCACCTTCTGCAACATCTGCGTGCGTAAATCGCTGCCGCTAAGTCGCCGCCCTTTCTTTGCCAACGAGCGGAAGGGTGCCAGAATGGAGGTCTTCACGCGGCGTCCCTGGAAATAGGCGAGGCGTTCCGAGGCATAGTCGGCCGTGGCCTCAAAGTGCCCCAAGCGGTGGAGCGTCTCAGCTTTCAAAAGACAGAGGGCGATGAGACCCTTCAAGTCAAGGCTGGCCGAATATGTGGTGGTGAGAGAGTCAACACACCCCACCACGTGCTCCCAGCGGTGGTCGGCCTGCGCTATGGCGAGCTCGCAATAGAGGCGCACGCTGGGCGGGAACGTCTGTCCGGCACGCTGATACAAAGGCCGCAGTTCGCCCACCTGCCCGCGTGCAGCAAGCAGTGAGGCCCTGTCGGCCAACGAGTCGGGCGTCGTTTCCTGTGCCAGACAACGGGGGCTGGCCTCAGCCCTCTGCATGCCGAAAGACAGGAAGAGGAAGAGGCAAACCAAGGAATGAAGTATATGGCATCTGGACATTATTATAGTAAGTAGATGGTCAGGATTATTTTTTTATTTGGTAGATTCTATCGGATGGGGTGTTCAAAATTCAGAAATAATCAAGGTTGATAGAGAGGCGACAGCGCCCCTGAAAGGTAGGGCGAGTCTGATCAAAGCAAAAGATAATTTTCAGAAGTCCCCTATATCGTCACCATCGTTGCGCCATAACCATATTCCCGGAAAGACGCATCCTGATAGCGGCACTGCCGATAGCGGGTTTTCAATTCTTTGAGAATGGCCGAACGCAAGACGCCCTCACCCTTTCCGTGGATGAAAACGATTTTGCGGCCACGGTGTTTCAGCTCCGCATCCATCGTCTCACGAAACACTTTCATCTGGTATTCCAAAATATCTTTGGCTTCAAGACCGGCAGTCGTGTCGAGCAGTTCATCGACGTGGAGGTCCACTTCAAGTGTCTGGTTCTCCCCTATCTTTTTCCCCTCGCGCAGAGACATCGTCAAAGCTCTCTGCCTGCTGCGGTCGGCCTCTTTCGGTTTGTCGGTCATGGCTTCATGCACTTCAGCGGCTTCCACAAAGACCGTGCGCACGGGTTTGTCGTCGCGCACCAGGTCGAAGCGGAGCGAAGGAGAGGTGAAATATTCGGAGGGCGTAAAGGTGTTCTGACGGAAGAATTTCGAACCATCAATGCGCAGCCCAACATTCAGCGGTGCTTTCGGCAGGAAGGTTTTCTCGGGCTTATAGGCGAAGGCCTGCACCGTGATGCGTTCCCACGCGCCGATTTCGTCACGGCGTACTTCCTGCAGAAAGAGTTTCGTGTTTCCAACCACTTCTCCCTCGTGGCACAACGTCACGGCGGCTCCTTCATGCGTGAAGAGCACGAAACGCATATTGAAGTTGGAGTCGTTGACGAGATACACTTCAAAGACGGCATCGTCATCGCGGTCTTTCACATCGGCTGGAACAAAGGCCAAGAATGCCGTCCACTGGTTGCCGCCACGGCGCTCGAGCGCTTTCGGGCGGAACGTGATGGGGCGGTCGGCAATGTCTTCTTCCTCAACGTCTTCGTCGAGTTCGTCCACGTCGTGCAGCAAGGCCGAAACGGATGTCGGCGTCTTCTCAACTGATTTGGCTTGCGGCTTTTGCGGCCGCGCCAGATTGTAGTCGTCAGTGTCAATCACGACGCATTCCTTGATGAGCGTCGGCACTTCAAAACCGTCTTCATCCTTCACCACGGCCAAGTCTTTTCCTTGGAATCCGACGACGATGCCACCGCCAACATCATTTAAAAAACGTACTTTATCTCCTATTTTCATAATCGCATGCTTTTTTATTCCTACAAAGGTAAGCTATATTCGCGGTGACCACCAAAAAAATGAGCCACGAATTTAGTCATGTTGAAAAAATAACTTCCACTATTTTGCCGTTGGCAAGTAATATTTCATTTACTATGGTGTTCAATATCCAGGAAACCAAGGTTGGTAAAGGGGCGACAGCGCCCTCGCAGCGGAGGTTTGCGCTGACCCACCTAAGAACAGTTGCATGGACCATCTCTGTTATCGGGAATGTTCACAACCTCTTGGCTTTATGTATTAGATTATCAAACAAGCAAGCCAACTATTCCTTTTACAGAAGATAGTTGGCTTGCTTGGTAGTTGATATGATTTGTTAAGGATGAATCTTAGGGCTTTTTACGGACGGCACGTATCTTATTGTTAGTCATTCTGTCTATCGTTGTTGTATTGGACGTGGCATCGTATGTGATAGCATTTATATTGTCATTTGCCACTGTTGAGCTCCAATAAATACCGCTTAACGGATATTCCACATCTGATAAGGATGATTGTTCAGATGATGCAGGAAGATACCATTTTATATCCTGCTCTGTTATGATGGGGACATAATAAGTCAGAGTTTCTCCATTATCAGTTTCTGTTCTTTTCTCTTTTGAAAACTTATTCTTCATTACGGCCATTTTTACAGCAAAATTTCGGACAGATTGGTAGTCTCCACCATCTACAGTCTTACTATTCCACGTTTCTGATCTGACAGTAATCGCATCAAGATTTGTTTCCATTTCACTTACACCCCCAATATCCTTAAAAAAATACAAGTTTTTGGTATTAGATAAGCCATTTTCGGTATCCATTCCAACATTCAGGCTGTTGCCGATTTTCGAGTAATCTAAGTTTACAGTTGTCAAGGATTTCCATGGTGGTAAATAAGATGTAATTTTCCATGTAATAGTCAAATAGGACTTTGTTTCTGTATTCTCATATTCTTCTGCAGCCCATTTAAACAGGAATGCCCAAAATCCTTCATAACGATACACTACCTTTCTATCCCATTTAAAACCGAACGGATAGTTTCCACCGTTATTTTCCTCGATACGTTCATAGCCTACGCCCTGTGCATTCCAACTTGGACAGAGTTGTTGCACGGTGGCAATAGTTGGAGCTGCTCCGGCAACATCAGGTGTGATTTGGAATTGGAGGTCGCGGGCGGCATCACCGATATTTTCGGTCACATACACGTGGTAAGTGAAACTACCGCTGCCTGTACCAGATATTGTATTTGTTCCTTTGTCTTCATCAATCCAATAACCTTGTTTCTGCAAGTCTGTCTTGGTCTTGGTGAAGAACACATCGTTCGTAAGGTTGGAAGTCAGTGTCCACGTGCCGTCATAGTCTTTCACGTTTACGGTAATCGGAAATGTAATATAATGAGCATCCTGAGCCTCCGTCGGGACTTCAATATCAAACTCATATTCCGGCGTGACAGAAAGCTTGTAAGTCACAGTGGTTCCCATCTTCCATTCTGAACCTGCAATGGAAGCCGAGAGTGTGCGATCAACACCAGAAGCATTGGTGAATACCACTTCCACCGTTGCCCCTGCAGGCAGTGTCTGCGGTAGCATCATGAAGGTACCTTCAGAACTTGTGATTTCGTCTCCGTTAGCTTCAGTTCCAGTAGTCACTTTGTTCAAAGTCTGCAAGAAATCAGTGGTCGTTCCACCCAAAGTCCATGTACCGCCAGCCATATCGTAAGTACCGGCATTTTTGACACATTTCAAAGCCACGCTCTTGATAGAGCCTGGCTGCATCTGGCTTCCCACGGCAAAACGGACGGCAGTGCAGATATGTTTGAAGGCGAGAGGCACAGCCGCTTTGTTGTCGCCACGTATTTCATCGGTGGTAGCCACCACGATGTCTTTCTGGTTGGCAGCGGCTTCAGGAACGATATATGCAAGAGACTTCTCTTGGGGAGAGGACGGAGTGGTTAAGCCACTGGCATCCGTTGGCGCCCAGGCATAAAATTGGAACGAATGGTCTGCTCCTGGCCAATAGTATGTTTGCTCCGTGCTCCATATAGCACCAGGTCCAACGGATGCAGCCGAGTTGGAAGCATTCGTGTCCATATAGAACTGATTCACGGGCGTACCATTCTTGTTCCAGTATGCCAGCACATGGAACTTGTCATAGAAATTGTCTTTGCCAACAAGCGTTGCGCGTGTCAAGACCTGTTTGCCCTCGAAGCCAGACACGTTGATGCCTTCCGAAACAATGGCACGGACACAAAGTGTGTCTGCCGAGTCGTCCGACCGCAACATGAAACGGCCCGCGGTGTATCCTTCGTCATCACTACTGACATATCCTCTTGTCTGCACGTTCTTATCGGACGATATGCCAAAACAAATGTTGTCGCAGGCTTTCTCCGGGTCCCCGCTTTTGAGATAGTCCTCGTTATTGCACGAGAAAAGTAGCGTGCACAACAACACCATCGCCATGCCGCTCACCATCCAACTCGGATTATTCTTATGTACCTTCATTTCTTCTGTGGTTTTATATTTGTTAGCCAGAAGCAATACGCCCAGGCTGTTAGTGAGTGTAAGGGGACATTCAACCCCTTACACCCTGTTGGTAGATGGTCTATTCCATGGATGATAATTCCAGAATACACGATGCTAAACCAGTCTTATGAAAGATGTTGGATTAGATGCCGCTATGGGTTGTGGGAACGTTCAAATCTTTGTTACTTTCAGTTTGGTTCCAATTTTCAACGCTGGTAACATTAAACTTGATAGGATTAAGTTCATCTGGGCCTGTTATATTTTTATGAGTCAAAGAAGCCTTGAAATTATAGCAGTAACCGAGCTTGAACTCAACATTCTTGATTTCTACTGTGTGGGGGTAAGTACCCAACAATACGTTACCCTTATACAATTCTGCCGTGAATTTTACAGTATATATAGCGGTATTCTCCATCGGAATCATCAGCTTTTCGTTGTAGCTTTCAAGAGTTGCAGCGTTAGCAATGACGGAAGCTTCAGTAGTGGAAGCATCGGCTACTACATTACCGAAGTTCAATTCAAGATTTTTATTCGTCTGACCACCCCAAGTGTTACCAGTAGCGGCTACTGTCAAAGTACCCTCTTTGAAAGCATCCGTGATTTTTACATTGCTCACTTTTACATTGTAACCCTCACCCACAGAATTCTGGAACGAGAATTTCACTTTTGAAAGCTGGTGGTTGAATGTCATGGAAACAGGAGTTGTGTATGTCGGTGTTACACCAGTAATTTGCGCAGGTGCTGCGTGAAGCAAGTCAACCTGATCTGCATCAGTGTTGGTGAAAGCAACTTCCATTCCTACCTTTGTGGCACCTGTAGGCAATGTCACATTAGAAACATTTCCCGCTACACTATAAGGCGCAATGGCACCGAAAGTGTAAGTATTGCCAGGAACCCAGTACTGCACATTATCGTATGACCATCCAGTAGAGGCAGCACCTCCTTTAGACACCTTCTCACCATTGAAAATCTGACCATTCTGTGTGAAACCATACACAGCGAAGTCTTTCAAAGTTGATGTTGTGAAACTCGGATCCACGACACTGCGTGTTCCGTTGTTCACGAACGCATTGCTGAAACCGATGGCCTTCTGCTGGGCCATTTCCACTGTTTCGTCGTTGCTACAGCTTGCCAACATGGCTGCTGCCGTCAATCCAATCAAAAAAATCTTTTTCATTTGGTAAAAATTTTAATTGTGAATAAAAAATATGGCTCTGCGAGATTTAGTGTGAATTGACATGCCGAATCCCGCAATTAACGGCATGAGAATTATACTTTTTGCTATCATTATGAATGAGAGCGAAGACCTACTACTCCAAGACAATGATGACTGGTAGATAGAGAATATCGTATGCGATGACTCCGTAGAGGAAATGCGTATTACACTCGGTTTGATAACTCTCTATACAAATCAAAGAGGAAGTTCTATGTCCTCATATTTTCCCCAGTCTTTCACGTCTACATCGAAGCCAGAGTTGCCTTCCTTACCCTCTTCATCGGATATTTCGATGCCCTTCACCACGATGATGCCTCCACGCGGTTGCGCCGCCACCTGGTCGGTCACGTCGAAATCGAACGACTTGATTTTTCCGTTCTTCAAGCGCACTTCCAGATTCAGCCCATACTTGCGTTTGGCCCTTCTTCCGTAGTGTTCGTTAGGGAAATCAGGTATTCCGAAAGAACGCACCAAAGCCTGTGTGCCAAAATTTTCCACCGTACAATCATACAGCACGGTTGCGGCTTCATCTGACGTGTGCCCATTGTTCAGCCATACCGCCTGCGCCATACCAGACAAGGCTCCGCGTGCCAGAGACACGTATTTCACCCCGTGGCTGAACTCGTAACGCACCAGATAGGTGAACACCAGCGGGTGCATGGTGACAGGTATCACGTCGGGGTCTGTCGTATTTTTCGCCACGTACGACTCCATGTAACTGCCGTAAAGCATATCGGGCTGGTTCACCGTGTTCTCGTCTTTCTTGTCCATATAAGAATTTCCGAGATAAGAGGAACGGGTACGGGTTCGTGTGGTGGCCTTTGCCAAAGCGAACGACTGCATTTCGTCGAACACGATGTATTCCGTGTCGTTGTTGAAGAACAACAGGGAGTGTTCCCCCGGACGCATATAAACGACATCCCCCTCTGGAGCTATATTGAGAATCTTGTCTGAACCGTCTGCGCTGTACACCTGCACGCGCAATCCATTTGGTATTCTGGGTCGCAACGCGTCGTATTCCATACCGAACGTTTCCTGCCACGCGGGATAATTCTTCCAATCCGTACCATTCTCGTAGGTGTATTGCCATTCCTTTTCATATTCCGCTTCCACGCGCACCTCGGATTTCGGGGCATGCAGGTCGTGGTCAAAACACAATTCCTTGTGCTCGCATGACGAAAGCAGCATGAGCATTACCGCGAGCAAGAGAACGTATTGCATCACAGTGTATATCCTTTTCATTTCACGCCTCCTTTCTTGTTGTTGCTGTTACCTCTTCCGAGAAGCCATACCAGAGAGAGTTCCGCCTTCGTTGGACCGAACCAACGGCGGTTTTTAGTGGCCTGCCATACATAGTGGCCGTCCAAAGGAATATACTTGTAGAATTTTCCTCCCCAATAGCCCACGCCAAGCGTGAAGTCGATGTTCAAGCGGTTTGCGATGGGCAGCGAGTAACCATATTCCACGCCTGCCGCGTAATTCGTCTTGTCCCAAAGCATTCCGCCGGGTTCACCGCCCATGTAACCTTTGCCTCCCCATTCGAAGTCGTAAGTGAACACCTGCCCATATATGCCTACATGATGTCCGGTGAGCGGATTTTCACAGGCCTTCTTACCGAGCCAGTAGCGCACGGCAAGATCGCCGCCATAGATGCGCCAGTAACGGTGACTGCTGTTCTTTTTCCACCAGCCGTACATCCAATTGCCACTGATTGACCAGTTCTTGCCCAAGTAAAATTCCCCACCGATATTGAGAACGGTCAGCACGTCATAGAGCATATTGGTCTTGAGGGCCATATAGAAAGGGGTTGAGGTTTCTGGGGAAACCGCCACGAGCGTGTCCTCGTTCTCCACAACGGCTGTCGTGTCTGCAGGAGCTGGCACGACTGGCTCTTCCTTCTCTTCCTTGACAACCTTTTTTTCCTCGATTACTGGTTTTTGACGGACTGTCACGAGAATGACACTGGCATTGCGGATTTGGCCAAAGAAATGTTTGTACATGTAACGCCAAGTACGGCCATATTGCAACTCCATCAGTCGTTTCTTGCGGCTGTCAACCAATACACCTTTATTATTATAGGTAAATTCGGACACGTTGCGCAACACGTCCAACGCCTCTTCCTTGTGGGGCATGTCAGACACCTCGACCAGCTCCGCGAGGTGTTCCCACGCGATAAATCCCTCGGGACGTGAAATGACACTGTTCGGAAGCGATATGCGTTCACGTACATAACGCTCCAGCGAATTGCGGCGTTTTTCTGCCAATTTCCTGTTTATGGCTAAGCCGCCCTCGGGTGAGGCGGAACCGCAGAAAGAAACTCCGACCAATTCGAGCGTGCTGTCTTTTTTCACACTTTCCAAAAACGATACCACATCAGACAGGCTCGCGGCGTTGTTGCCGTAGGCCGTGTCCAGTGTCGAGTTGCCAACCGGAAATCCGATACAGACCTCTTTCCGGTTCTCTTGCCCGAACGCCTGGATACATCCGATCAACATAAACGCTGATACTATTAAACCTCTCATGTGCATATTGTCTTTATTTTACATCCATTTCTTTCCAAGAAACGGATGTAAAATGTAATTTTGTAATAATCAGGCTTATAAGTATCTATTTTTCTCTTGGCTTATATTACGGGATATTATTTTTCATGTGTGATTCCTGAAATATTTTTGTTCCAATAGTTTGCGATTCAGGATTTTTATGTACTTTTGAACTCAGTATCCGTTTCTTGGAAAGAGACGGATGTTTTTGTTTTACGCCCCTATATCCTATAATTCACTGACAACCAGCTCATTGGCATTATCAATAATGGATGAGTCTATTGACGCGAGATATATTTGCGTGGTGGTCACGGAATCATACCCGAGCGCGTCAGAAATGACGTTGACCGGGACGTTCTTCGATTTGGCGATGGTCGCCCAAGTATGGCGGGTGACATAGGTTGTAAGTGTAACTGGCAGTTCCGCCATTTCCGCAATGGTTTTAAGAGACTTGTTTACGCGGCGTAACGCTGACTCATACTGCTTGCGCTCGTCCTTGCCGGGAACGGTTATAATCGGGAGCAAATACGGCAACCCGTCGGTCGCGTATCGCCTGGTCAGTACTTCAATTTGCCTTATAATCTTGACCTGAAGTTGCTGGCCAGTTTTGTGACGGCGGTAAGTCAGTACCCCGTTCTGAATATCCGACTTTCTCAAGAAAGCGGCGTCTATGAACGACATCCCCCTGCACAGGAAAAGAAAAAGGAACACATCACGGGCAAACTCAAGGTTCGGCCTGTGCGAGAGGTCAAGGTCTTTAATCCGCTTGATGTCGCCGATTGAAATCGCCCGTTTGCGTGTTTTCTCCGTTCCGGTAAAGACAGTTCGGAAAGGCTTGCGGTCATTGGCCAATTCCTGTTCGACCGCACGGTTATAGACAGCCCGGAGAATACGCATATAAAAGGATATGGAATTGGGCGCGAGCCCAGCAGCGTTCAGGTACGCCTGATAGTCCTCCATGATGAGATGGTCTATTGCCCCGATTGGAATATCCTCGTGGGCCCGAAACCGCTTGAAACTTCCCAATGCCGCGCGATAATTGTTGGCGGTGCCGGTGTGTCCCAGTTGTTTTAACCTGACAATGACATTCTCCATGAAAATAAAGAAGGTGTTCTCCTTGCTGGCACGTTGAAACTCCGAGACGACATCGTCGGTGGAATAATCGCGTTGCCGTCTGTCGAGTCTTTCGATGATTCCATGCAATCTCTCCACGTCCCAACACAGCCTTTGTGTAATGGACTGGATGGCAGCCATACGGCTATTCTCGACAGTGGAGACAAGCCAGGATTGTTTTTCGTTCCATTCACAGGGAAACACTTTGTAATCGGTCGTGATTTGCCTGACTACACGGTGGATAGTTACAATGATGATTATACTGCCCGGACGGTCGGCGACTGTTGACGGGCGGAATTTTACTTTTACTGTTGCCATATCTATTATTGTTTAATGGGTGGTTCTAAAAATGCTGATAAGCTGAGTTGTGACTTATCAGAATTTTTAGAACCACCCATGACTTAGTAATATTGAAAGGCGCCAGCGCCCTCGCAGCGGAGATTTGCGCTGGCCCGCATAATCGTCTGTTGAGGCGAAGCGCAGAGTTTTTTCTGAATTTTGAACACCTTTACAATGACTTAATACAGATTTACTTTACACGGTTTTAACATTTAAAAGAAAGTGCAAG
>OHRX01000192.1_pt1 | contig 23089 bp, 24 predicted proteins | sample 1578581 | NCBI WGS metagenome assembly OHRX01 (sample SAMEA3879573, study PRJEB24766) | human gut metagenome | biome: human-associated habitat; feature: feces | place: USA | collected 1985/1987 | reverse complement strand
CCGGCACCACCGTCCCCGGCAGCAACGCATTAAGCATACGCTGCGAATTGTCAGCCGGCGATGTGCGCAAGTCGAAGTTCTGACGCAAGCGAGGGTTCTCCACAGCCTGCTCGAAGAGTTTGCCTAAGAAGTCTTTATTTATTTCCATAACCATTAATCATTTGGTAACCTGTTCGCCTTGCGAGGCACAAACAAATAAACGCAGAATTGCCAAACATACTTAAGTTTGCGCAATAAAGCAGATTCAAGATTCTTCATTATATGCCTAAAATTGTAGTTGGTTTCATTAAATGGCTTTTAATCTGAGCATAGAAAGTTGAAACAACACTATCGCTATACACAATCCTATGCTTCCACAAATTACGTTTCCACAATTTAAACCGTCTGACAACATACACCAATCCCTTACCGTCATTACCTTCATCCGTTGGATGTAAGATATCGTCGAACACCTTGTCTATCAGGTCGTGTTCACATTTCTGAAAATCCATATATTCATCAGGAATATGAAAAATGCTCTTCTCAAATGACAGTTGCTCTATTGCAATAAACGCCATGCACAAGACGAACTTTTCCATTCCCATTTTTTTTGCCGTACTCCAGAAGTAATCCCAATCCATACCTTCATTACGCTTTTCCACGAACAACGCCCAATCAAGCAGTTGGCGCAGATTCAGATGTTCGGCAGCAAAATGACAAGCATTATGACGCGCAACAAAAAGGCAATGGAGCAATGGAGACGGGAACAGAAGTTTTGCACCATTGTCAAACGTATATTCCTCACTCCCCGTCAAAGCCAGTGTCTTGAATTCGTTTTCAATCCATTGATTTGAACGATGAGAATGTACATTGATAAAATCATAATGATTCTCAACCATTATGCCTTTGTATGTAAAGACGGAATGATGATGGTGTGAATTGTCGATTTCCACTCCGAATTTTTCCTTCATCATCAGGTCTGCACGTTTCCATGCCGGTTGGCACTTGTCTTTGCCGTCAGAATCCATGTACATTAAATATATGTCAATGTCGCCTGTCGGTCGATGATTGGGAATGGGCCAGTACTTGGATAGTCCATAACCTTTCAACAACATCATCCGATAGCCGGCACTCTGATAAACCGCCGCAAGTGCTGCAACAACACTTTCATGTATGGCATATTGCCTTTCCATATTAAGCAGCATTCCCAGCCATTTCAGCTTGTCCGTTTTGCCAACACCTTTGCCCGGTAAAGCCGCAGAAACCAATGATTTATTCAAACCATCCAAAACGACAGACGGAACACACTGTTTCACTGACAAGCCAAACAACGTGCTCCATTCCAAAGCATCGGGCAAAGCACATTCCGCGCTTTTGCCCAATGCCATTTTTATAAGGTTTAATAATAGTTTCTCGTTAGATGCTATCATTAAATGCCATTTACTATTTCAACGAAATTTTCTATCACATATTCCAAATCCTCATCCGTCATCTTCGTGTTCAGCGGCAGGGTTATCTCATTGACAAACATATTATAGGCATTCGGGAAATCCTTTATGTCGAAGCCCAAATTCTTATAGGCAGTCATCATTGGAAGCGGCTTGTAGTGAACATTTGTAGCAACGCCACGCTCCGCCATTTGCTCAATCACCTTGTTCGTCTCCTCTCGGGTCTTGCCCAACAAGCGCACCAGATACAAGTGTCCCGACGATGTATGCTCCTTGTCATAATGGTTCAGCACAGCCACGTTCAGCGACTTGAAAGCCTCATCATAACGCTCAATCATCTTGCGCCTACGCTCCAGCATTCCCTTATAACGCTGCATCTGCACCAGGCCGATAGCAGCCACGACATCCGTCATGTTGCACTTATACCATGTGCCGATGATGTCATACTCCCACGCCCCAAGCTTAGTCTTGGCCAACGCATCCTTGTTCTGACCGTGCAGACTCAGCAACTGCGCTTTGCGATAAAGGTTCTCATTCCAGGTCTCGCCCTCTATCTCAGGCACTCCACAAAATGCATTGTCTGCATTCTTGTCCAAATCTTTCACCACCTTCTCATTACCAAAAGGCAGATTCCACGACAGTGCACCACCCTCGGCAGTGGTAAGGTTCTTCACAGCATGGAACGAGAAAGATGAGAAATCGGCAATCGCTCCCACCATCTTCCCCTTGCGCGAAGCGCCAAAGGCATGGGCAGCGTCGCAGCAAATGGCAATACGGCCAAGCATCTTCTGCAAGTCGGTCTTAGGAGTAAACATCTCCTTCTTGCTTTCCACGATGCTAAACAGTCTGTCGTAGTCGCAAGGAATACCAGCCAAGTCAACAGGAATAATCGCCTTAGTATTAGTAGTGATAGCCTTCTCCACAGCCTCATAGTCCATTTCGAGGCAATCTTTCTGTACATCCACGAATACCAGTGTTGCCCCCACATGCTCGACAATCGAAGCACTTGCCGTATAGGTATAGGCAGGTACAATAACCTCGTCGCCCTCACCTACGCCCAACAGTCTAAGAGCCATTTCGCCACAAGCAGTCTGCGAGTTAAGGCATACAGCCTTCTGCACACCCACAAACTCAGCTACTTCTTTCTCTAACTTCTTTGTGCGTGGTCCAGTTGTAATCCAACCAGACAAAATAGCATCACGCACTTCCGCAGCCTCAGCCTCCGTCATATCAGGCGGAGAGAAAGGCACATTTCTTCTTTTCAAATCTGTACTCATTGTATTCTAATCTTTGAAACTTTTAAAAAATAGAAAACAAGCAAATTTACTTGTTACAAACTTCTTTGATTACATCCACATACTTCCGTGTTCCAACTTCACGCGTCAAGTTGTCCATTACAAACTGTCTACCGTTAGTGCCATATTTCTTGCAGAGGTCACGGTTTTCATACAGTTTGATGATTGACCGTTTGAAAGCATCCTTGTCTCCTGCTTTTGTGAAGACACCACACTCATTACCTACCAAAATATCCTTCAACTCATTTTCATCGAAGTTTGCAAGCACTGGTCGCGAAGCCGACATGATGCTCCAGGTCTTTGAGGGAACAGAGTTGGCGCCTACTCCGGGCTTGGAGATTACAAGACCTGCGTCACCCAAAGACAACACATGACTTATGTCCTCGTATGGTTGGAATGGTATCATCGTCACATTCGTCAAGTCATCACGCTTCACGATTTCTTCCACTTGCGCCTTGTATGCTCCCTCACCAACAAGCACCAACCCAATATCAGGATGAGTGGTCTTCAACTCCTTCATAACCTCAAGCAGCATATCCATGTTCTGAGTAAGGCCGATATTTCCACTATACTCGATATAGAATTTCTCTCTGTCAATATTATACTTGTCGAAAAGTTTATTCTCTTCACGAGGAATATCTACCACAGCATTCTGGTCCACCCAATTATAGACTACAACAATCTTGTCCTCTGGCACACCTTTTGCCAAAAGATTCTTCTTGAAATCCTCCGAAATAACGATAATCTTGTCTGAATACTTGTAGGTTATTTTCTCTACAACACGTCCTATTTTCCATATCAGACTACCTTTCTTTGCTAAACCAGTACCAACAAGAGAATCCGGAAAAATATCTTGGGCATTATATACTGTTGGCTTTTTTCTTAACCATTTTATCAAAGGCATTTTCAAGCCTTGAATAGGAGGAGTACTGTCAATAAATGCAACATCATACTTCTTCCACATACAAAAATGCAAAAGTAAAAATTCACCTAAAAAATAGCGCAAGGCACGCAACAATGGATTCTTACCCTCTCCATACAAATGGAATCTATGTATTCGCAAAAGGCCATTTACCTGTCGTTCTTCTCTTTTCCATTTTGCGCCTTCGGGTACACTTCTTGTAGGAGTCGGTGTATATAAATCTACTTCTATATTATTATCGGCACACGCATGTACGATATTATCTGTTATATATAGACTTGCTGCCGTTTCAGGCAGATAATACGAGCATGGAAATATAGCTTTCATCATTATTCTGTTTCAAATTTTACTTCATTCACCATTCTATCGGCCAAAGCGATAGCCTTCTGCGGCGAAGATTCTGTCACAATCACATGTCCCGAGCGACAAAGGCTGCTGGTTACTTCAGGAATAACATCACCTGCCTTATGATATATCTCCCAAAGATAAACACGTGGGTCTTTCAAAATTTCCGTATTACCGACACTTACCAATTTGCCAGGCTTTGGACAGAAATAACGGATACAAACGCCTTTGGGTTCTTCTTTAGGATTCAAGTCAGGCTCAATTCCTAACGCAACATTAATGGCAGCTGCCACCATGTCAATGCCTGTACTCAAATGGGTTAACTCCGTAGAGATAAAGTCTCCACCAAGGCGAGCACCTATTTCCATCAGGTATGCCTTTCCATCCATCAGTTTGGCTTCAGCATGGCATGCACAGTTGTTTACCCCCAAAGCCTTAACTCCTGCAACAGCAGCAGCCTTCAAGGTATCAACATCCTCTTTAGAATAACAAGAAGGCTGATTATGACCCAACTCCACAAAATGTGGAGCCCCGGTGGTTTTCTTATCCGTTACCGTCAGCACATTCACCTTGCCGTTCCAAACGATAATCTCTATCGAGAACTCAGGCCCTTCTATAAACTGTTCCAACAGAACCGACTTGTCACGACTCTCATTAAAAGCTATATCATAAGCCTTAACAAAATCAGCCTTGTCCATATCACGAGAAACCTTTGCAATACCTCTCGAACCAGAGTTACGAGACGGCTTCAATATGCCATCAGTAGAAAAATCATTCTGTAAATGCATCCAAGCATCCTCTGCATTCTCAGTCAATATGCTTTTAGGAGAAGGTGCATTTCCACTCTCAAAAGCCTCACGCATCAAATGCTTGTTCGTAGCACAGATAGCCTGTTCACGAGTAATGCCCGAAAGGCCCAATTCATCATTAAGTCTCCCCATAACATTCATGCTCACCTCAGAACAAGGGTGAATCACCCCATCTATCTTTTCCTCACGAGCCACCTTCAACACATCCTCTTCAGATGTTATGTTTACCACAATGGCTTTATCGGCATATTTCAGTCCAACAGCATTAGGATCACCATCTGCAGCTATGACATATATACCCATTTCTTTGGCTTTCTTTATTACAGGCACCTGAAGAATGCCAGCAGCCAATACCAATAATTTCTTTTGCATTATTTTAATGATTTACGTTTTCTCTAAACAAAACCGTCTTGACAGTCTTAAACATTATTTTCACATCCATCCAGAATGTCAAATGTTCAGCATAGTAGTTGTCGTTTTTCATCTTTTCTGCACCGTCGATACTATTTCGGAAATAAGCCTGATTATAACCGGTTATTCCAGGTTTGATAGTTAATACCGATGGATATTTCTCCTCATACACATGCAAAAAGTCAGGCGTGTCAGGACGAGGACCTATAAAACTCATTGTACCATTCAGGACATTCAAAAACTGTGGAATCTCATCTACGCTTGTCTTACGCATAAAGCGACCTATCTTAGTCACACGCGGATCATCATCACCATTATAGGTATCGCCATTTGCCATTCTTATATCTGGCGCATTTACTTTCATCGAACGAAACTTAAACATCTCAAAAACATCACCCTTCTTCCCTATACGCTTAGCTTTATAAAAAATAGGGCCTTTATCCTCAAAATAGATAAACGGAGCTATTATTACTAAAGTTATCACTACAAAGGGTAATGCACACAGTCCGATTACAATATCAACCAGACGCTTAAAGAAATGAACATACATAATTATTATCGTTTTTGTTTATAACTAATATTGGTTATTTTACTTCGTTATATTCCTCAAGTGCCTTTTCCAAAATCACAAGAGCTCTTTGAAGGTCTTGTTTGCAAAGAACATAAGCAAGTCGCACTTGATTCTTGCCATACTCTGTATTAGTATAAAAGCCCGCCGCTGGTGCCATCATTATTGTTTCTCCCACATATCCCTCTGGAGTATGTTCGTCTTTATAGCAGAACTTTTCCAAGCACCATGCACAGAACTTTTCTGCATCATCCACTGGCAACTTAGCCACGGTATAGAAAGCTCCCATCGGGATCGGTGTATAACATCCTGCTATACGGTTTACACCATCAATCAAGCACTTGCGTCTTTCTGTATATTCCTCATACACATCACGGCTGTATGCCTCTGTTCCCTCTATCGAAGCCTCTGCTATCAGCTGTCCTATCAGCGGAGGACTTAACCGAGCCTGACAGAATTTCATGACCGTTTTCCTTACAGCCTCGTTCTTTGTGATAAGCGCACCTATACGTATGCCACACTCAGAGTATCGCTTAGACACAGAGTCTATCAACACCACATTGTTTTGTATGCCCTTCAAATGCATGGCACTGATATATGGCGACCCCGTATAAATAAACTCACGGTATACTTCATCCGAAAAGAGATACAGATTGTATTTCTTCACAATATCACGAATTTGGTTCATCTCCTTCTGAGTATAGAGATAACCAGTAGGATTGTTCGGATTGCATATAAGAATGGCTTTTGTGTGCTCATTTATCAACTCCTCAAACTTCTCCACCTTTGGCAAACAGAAACCCTCGTCAATCGTTGTTGTCACTGTACGGATTACAGCTCCTGCTGATACAGCAAAACTCATATAATTGGCATAGGCAGGTTCCGGCACTATTATCTCATCACCAGGATTCAGGCAACTCATAAAGGCAAACAACACTGCCTCCGAACCTCCACAAGTAATGATAATGTCATCCGCATCCAGCTCTATCTGATAGCGGTCGTAATACCCAACCAAAGCCTGACGCAAAGACCTATAGCCCTGCGATGGACTATACTCCAAAGTCTTCCTGTCAATACTTTTCAACACATCCAATGCTTTCTGCGGAGTAGGCAAGTCTGGCTGACCAATATTTAGCCGATAAATCTTCACTCCACGGTCTTCTGCATCATAAGCAATTGGAGCAAGCTTGCGAATAGGAGATTGAGGCATATCTATGCCTCGTTTTGAAATTTGCAATTCTGACTGCATGATTATATTATTTGTCATTTTCTTTTCATGTAAATAAGATAGTCCATGTCACTAACTGTTTCTGAAAGTCTAACATTGTTATATTCTATTTCAAAGTTAACCACCTTCCTATGTGACAAATCCACCACATTACATCGTTTCAATCCTTGCAACGACGCAGAGAAAATTGTTTTGGTTTCCCTATTCAGCACTTCAATATATTTGTAGCTACGTTGAAGTACATAATAAACGTCCCCACTGCCATAATCAATGAAAACTTCACCATTGCCTTCAACTATCAAACGGCTATCGAATCTGAAAAAAGAGAATCCTCTCTCTCTTCTGTTTCTCGACAACAGCATAAAACGATAAACGTCATCCTTCAGCTCGGAAGAGATATTTACAAAGACATCTGCATCTTGTTCTTGCTCACTGTCATAGTAATAACTTCAAGAAATTGCCTCTGATGAATCAAGGATGTCTCATCACAAACAAGATTGTTACGCTTAAGCTTTTCTAAGTCTATATGTACGGGATAATTGGGAGTATCCATAAATAATTATATTATAATGCGTAATTCTTTAATATATTAAAAGATAGGGCGTAAATTTATTTTTCAAAATTGACCATAATCTTATAATATTAGAAAATATGCTAAATATGAAACTATAACGATGCTGCTTTAGTCCATATTTCAGATAATTGATTCCAAATAATAGGCATAGAATATGTATTTATTACCTTTTCTTTCGCCTTCTTGCCTAATGCCTCAACGGCACACTTATCACCTAAAAGTTTATTAATGTTTTCCTTTATAGATTTGATACTCTTAAGTTTTAGTTCCACACCACAAGCATGGTCTGTACCAAAATCAAGCATCTCAGGTATAGCACCTACACCTGTAGATAATATTGCACAAGACGCTACCATACTCTCAAGGATGACATTTGGAAAACCTTCTGTATATGTAGGCAGAACAAATACACCAGCCGAAAGCATTTCCTTGATGACCTCAGAATGTGGCATAGCCCCACGTAGTTTCATCCACGAACCTCCATCACGTTCATTAGCTATAGCAAGTAAATCTGCTTTAATAGAATCCTCTACAGTACCTACAATATGAAGTTCTATTCCCGATATATCCAAACATGCTTTTACCAATTCATATACACCTTTAGTTACTATAACATGTCCCACAAAAAGTACCTTATTGTTAATTCTTTTCACTAGTCCACTCTCAGCATTTATCTCATCAATAATATGTTCTGAAAGAGGATTAGGCAAGCAATACACATTCGTGAACCCTTTAGCGACAAGACATAAATAAGAACGTTTATCCATAACAATGACAGTATCAGCAGCCTTACATACCTTAAGAACCATCTTGCCTTCCCTATTGTTTGCTTCAACTATCTCTGGAATGCGTCCAAAATGAAAATGGATAGCGGTCTTAACACCCTTTTTCCTTGCTTTTTTGAGTATATAAAAATCCTTATACAAACTTAATTGTGCGCTCGTACATAGATGAAGTACATCAACGCCTCCTTCATCTATTCGTTCAAATGCATTTCTTATACAACTCCAATAATCTTTCACACCATGGTACAATCTTTTTATTGCTCCATCAGTTTCCGTCACATCATATTTCCTATCGAAAGAAACGGGAATAAGATTTATATTTGAATTAACTTTATGGTGATGATTTATTATATTATTTGCCCATATTCCAATTCCTCCTGATACAACTTCAGGAGTTTGTAAGTATGGAGTACAAAACAAAACATTTATCATATTTTTATTAGTTTTTCAAGTTGGTCTCGCGTATATCTCTCGCTTTCTGGATATAGCTTTATTTCATGTTCAAGAATCTCGTCAATAGTCCAATAGAATTTGATAGGCTTTGCCGGTACACCAACTGCGACACAATATGGTGGTATAGATTTTGTAACCACTGAACCTGCGCCCACTGTAGCTCCACGACCTATAACTACACCTGGCATAACAAGGACATTAAGTCCCAACCAAACATCATCCTCTATTACTACGTCTACATCAAGTTTTTTTGAATGATCTTTCTCTTCCTCTGTAATTGTAGCACAAAACCTTCCTATTCTGCGTTCGTGTGCTCCAGTTATAATATGAAGACCCTCTGCCGACATAACATGCTTCTTAAATATTATTTTAGCATTTGTCGCATAGAGCAAAGAGTTAGCATCTATAGCACAACCTTCTCCAAAAAAAATATTTTTGGCTCCACTTAATGAACACGGAGGTGTAATACGAGCCTCTTTCCCAAATTCTCCAAATTGAGATTTTCTAATACAATAACGTTGGAAAAGTGACACAATACCTCTAATAAATATATTTCTCCTTATCGTATGTACTACACTCATGATTCTATTATCTCAATATATGAATTTACAAATTTATCTTTAGACAGTTTATTTTCTGCTATAGAACGACTGTTATAACTATATTTTAAATAATCATGTTCTGATAAATCTAAAGCTTCTGAAATTTTTGCAGCCATATCTTCTGAATTGTTAGGATCAAAAAGTAAACCATTAATTCCAGACTGGACATAGATGTGATTATCACAAACATTGCTGCATATAACAGGGAGTCCAGTAGAAATACCCTCACAAATAACGTTAGGTGTTCCTTCATAAAATGAAGGAAGGCAAAAGAAATCTGCACCTTTATACACCTGTTTTATCTGCTTTGTTTTTTCTTTCAAATCAATGAAAGTCTGAAGGTTATATTCCTGAATTTTTTTATAACATTCGTTATAATAATCTATGTTGTTTTCTGTTTTACCATACCAAGAAACATGTAAATTGTAGCCCTTTTCTACAACTATCTTTATGGCCTCTATAAAACCTAATGTATTTTTTGAAGCCCATATAGATGCTGCAACAACAATTTCAGGAACTTTGTGTTTTTGCCTTTCAACATAGTTGAAGTGTTCTAAATCAACAAAATTTGTTATAGTTTTAAGTTTACAATTCATCCACGAATAATGTGTAGATAAGAATTCTTGCTGGGCATAACTATTGGGGACAATAGCATTAGCAAATCGATAAAGTAAGAAACGGACACGTTCATTCATACCTATTCTTTGTGTTGTATTACGCTCACTTACTATCAGTCGAAAGTTACATCCTGTAGCCTTAGCCATACAAGCGACCAAAGAAGGTGTCTCTTGATATGCAATTACCCAATCTGGTTTCTCTTTTTTAAAAAATGAGCGTACAGCTAAAATACGTTTCTTACAATCATCAGCATTTGGTATTAAGATATTACGCACACCAGCATCATCCAAATGCTTTTTGTAAAAATCGATATTAAAATATGTCGCAACTGTAACATTATAAGCAGAATTCTTCAACATTATTGCCAACCCAACCAATTGTCGTTGTGCACCACCAGCACCAAGACTATCTGTGAAGAGTATTATTTTTTTCATTCATTCGATTATTAAATATTTCCCCAATTTATCATCCCACTTTTCAGGAACAAAAGGCAACATTCCAGCAGCAGGATAAAAAGTGAGTTCTCCAAAAAATATTTTACCTTTAATATTATACAAGTCCACTCGCAAGAACTTAAAGCCATTAGATAACTGTTCGGCTATAGAAATCATCTCGTTAAGATTCTCTGGCATTATTTCAATATGATTTGGATCTGGCTCAAGTCCTTTTTCACCAAATGGCAACAACTTACCTTCTGGAGAATAGTAGTTGGCATGATGCTCTACAAAACGTCCAAAATCAATCTTGAAACATTTTACCTTGCCATTAAAGCAAAAAAACTTATAATCTTTTAAGTCTTCGAAGGAATTATCTTGCTCTATCTTTATAATCTCATTATTTGATATTAGGAATTTCCCCCCCCTATTGGGTTTCCTTCCAAGTTTATTAGTTTCCCAAGTCGCTCATTCCAATCTGCAGGAGTAAACTCTCCAAATCCAGCAGCCGGATAGAATGTAATTTCACCAAAATATTCTTTATCATTTATTACATATAAGTCTATTCGAGAGAACTTAATATCCTTGCTTAGCTTGCGACAGATATCCTTCATTATTTCAAGATGTACAGGTCTTGCAACGGGAGCAATCCCGTTCTTTGCAACGGGATTCAATCCCACGAACGGCATGTGATTCCACTCCATATCATAGAAATCAATTGTTTCTTTACTATGACGGTCACGAATAACTTGACAATAATGAGGCTCTCCATCAAAGCAGAAGAATTTGTAGTCTGGTAAATCTGCGACCTTATTATTCTGTTTAGGCTTATGCACAGCTATAAACTTCTCTGCTATTATTTTTCGAGGTACATTCAGATAAGGCTTCTCGCGATAAGTATTTCCTGCATTTGAATGCATAGATATTTGTAGTTTCTTTATTGCCATAGCCTTATCCAAATTAGCCTTATTAGGACATACAACCACTCCACAACCGCCGCCGCCATGAGTAGTCTTTAATACAAACTGGTCTGGAAGAGAATCCCAATCAATATCTTCGACTCTATCCCATACACCTAGAGTAGGGATTATATATTCCTGACCAATACGTTCTGCAACATAATCCTTTACTGCCAACTTATCCACCATTTGCGTATACTCTGGCTTATAGTCATATACCTTCAGCCATTGTAACTTCTCGGTAAATGTTTTTGGATTCCTCCAATTAATCCAATGCCCCATTTGTAATCGATATCTCAATGACAAATATGGTTTATCTGGTAACCAACCTAAATAGTTCTTTACTATAGAGTCACAAAACTGCACTCTATTATGAATCAAATAATTTATTCCACGTTTTATAGAAGGCATATTTATACTATTTATCTGTTAAATCTTTACGAATAAAAGGATTATCCATTGCTGCCAATGCATATGCCAATGCCGAAGTAGAAAATATCGTCATTCCATTTATAGACATTGATACTAATGATTTAGTAAAATAGATAATTATAAAAAGTGCAAGAATCAAAGTTATATTCGTATATTTTTTTTGGTAACTTTTTATTGTAACATAAAATATTGTCAACCAATAATTCAACAAAAGAATAATACCTAAAAAACCTTGATTCATAAGAGTTTCAATCCAATCCTCATGGGCAAATTCACCCATATTTCTTAATGTTCCATCCGCTCCATATCCTAACAAATATTCAGCAATAGTTGCATTGTTAAAATAAAAATCTAAGTAATCTGGATACATATTTTCTCTTTCACTCATATCTCCCTCCATTGTTCTTTCCAAACGTAATTTCATATAATCACTATTCTCGAGTTGATATTGAAAATACATAACGCCTGCGATAACAACAACAAGGCCTAATAAAATATATAAGAATTTCTTATTACCCTTAGCATTTTTATAGGATTCCCAAACAAAATAGCCACAACCTATTACTACTACAATAATTGCTCCTCGTTTCATTCCCTGTACTACATAAAAGAATATTAAAAACAAAGCAGCATATTGATACAATGGCTTCTTCTTTAAGAATACAACTATTGGCAATAAAGACACGACAAAATAACCAGCATTATTTGTAATCTCATCACTTCCTAAACTTAAAATTGCTTTTGCCTCATTTTTGTAAAATGTAGCTATTGCCGTTATAATAAAAAATAATGATATTTTAAAAAACCATTTGCTATTTATTCGACCTGACTTAGCATAATAATAAAATGCAAATATAGGTAATATTGATAATTCATATTCTTTGAAATATGTAGTTGGTTCATTTATATATACCCATCCATGTGTATCTACAGTAAATCGTATAAGACCATATACACCAAACATTATTGCTAAATATTGGAATGCTCTTATCACCTTGTTAACACTTCTAATTTGCGAAACCTTAACAAAATAATACAGCGACATCAGTAGAAATACAGCTAATAGACCTTGAGATATAATGCTTCCTTCAGCAAATAAGATTCCTTGCATATAATAAAGGCACCATATCAAAGAATAAATATTTTCCTGCTTTAAATATTTCATTTTTTTCTATGGTTATATTTTAGAGCAAAAATTAATTTGTCCCTATGAGATTCACACAGAATATGATTAAGTATAAATGTTTTTTTTCTATCTTTTAATAAAGACGGAAGCAACCCAATATCAAAAAGTTTTGTCATTATACGACCAGTATATGGTTCAAGCATAAACTCTTCGTATTCAACATTTTTTTTATAATATTCTTCATTCTCTTTCTTCAAACTTTCACTATTTGAAATAACAGAATTCAATTCTAATAGTTTTCTTTCAAATGAAAGAATATCCACTAATTCCACTGTCGCTTTTTTCCCATATTGGTTATATGGGTACAACTTGAAATCTATAATATCTTCCAAATTTAGTTCTACCATATAGCCAAAATTCCAGGTGGTATTATCTTTCATTGGTTCAATATCAAAACAGAAATTTCCAAGACCATAAAAAATAGGCTTGCCATTATAGTATTCATATCCACTGTAGCAATGTTGATGATGATTCACCACGGCATCAGCTCCTGCATCAATAAAGAAACGATAGGTTTCCTGCATACGAGGTGACGGTAGTTGATAATGTTCATGTCCACCATGAACAATTACTACAACATAATCTGCATTTTTCTTCGCCTCTTGAATGGCATAGAACTGACGAACAGGATTTAGCGGATTAGCACCTGATTCTGTCTCTGTTGCTATTGAAAACTCATGCTCACAGCAGTTGATGATTGCAAGCGTCTTTCCTTTTTTCTCAAGATATAGTATTTTTTTTGCATCGTGCAGATTATCTCCTACACCAATGATGTCCAGTCCTAGCGCCTTACAACATTCTACGGACTTGTGAAGTCCCTTTGCTCCAAAGTCTAGTATATGATTGTTAGCCATTGTAACGCCAGTAAATCCTGCGTACTTCACAGCTTCTGCAGCCTCTGGAGTACAATGAAGATTGGGACCACATTTCGGGATCGCCTTATAACCATCTTCTACTACAGGACTCTCAAAATTAACAAATGAGAAGTCTGCCGACTTGATTATATCTCGAATTTCCTCGGAGAATATTTCTGAATATCTCTTATTTTCTATCTGTTTGGCGAGTCTTGCTCGTGGAGCAAAATCGCCTGCAATTAGTATTTTCATTTTCTTTTCAACATTTTTTTTAGATTAAAGCATATACATCTTTCTTCTGGAAATAGAAGAATAACTGCAAAGTAAATGCAAATACAAATTAATATATATAATAATTGCATAAGCATACTTTCAGACGAAGGCAACAGCATTATCAACAGCATTGAAGATGCTGCTATTACGGACGGGAGTATATTAGTGAACATCTTTGCTACATTCATTTTCACTATAACAGCCATAATGAGCAACTGAACCAATACAAGTTCTAATCGAACCAGAGATCTTGATATATATAGCGCTTCAAACCCTTTATTCACATAGAATAACAATACTGGCCATAGTACGATAATATGAAGCCATTGAGCTAACACAGACAACTTTGGCTTGCCAATTGATCGATATACTTCACTAGAATAGTGAGCAAGTACAATCGTTATTGCACTTGTCAATCCCCACAAGCCTATAAACGATGAAGCTTCCATCCATTGATAACCAAGTAGAATTTTAGTAATAAGATTACTAAATAAGAAAATACCCATTCCAATTGGCAAGATTAGAATTCCAACGAGTTTTTGAAACTTAAAAAACATTGCATTAAACTTTTCCCTGTCATTTTGTAATCTTGAAAGTGATGAAAACAAAACCGGTGTAGTGGCAGCGGTTATTATAGAAGTTATCTGCCCTACAGTGCTCATTGAAGTTCTATACAATCCTAAATAATGTTGGCTTAGCATTGTACCTACTATAAAAATATCCGCATATGATGTCAACCAAATACTTATAGCTTCAAGCATTGACCACATCGTAAAAGAGAACATTTCTTTAAATAATTGTATTCTAAAAAACCAACGAGGTTTCCATTTAGATTTGATTGTAAGGATTAAGGCATTTGTGAAATTCAATGCAATCATTCCTAAAATAAGAGACCAATAACTTTTTGTGGCAAAAGCCAAAGGAACAGTCACTAACAAAGGAATAAGGATTCCGATAATTCTTACCCAAAAGAGTGTTCTAAAGTCCAAATCCCTCTTAAACAATGCCATTTGAATGCTAGAAAATGCCTCCAAGGGTATACATATACACGACACTGCTATTACGATTCCGTTACCATCACATCCAACGAGTCGAGCAATCGGATTTGCAAAAATACAGATTCCTGCCCACATTACTAATGACATGATAAGATTTGCCCAAAACGCAACTGCTGTGGATTTATATTTATCATTATCATCCTTAAATTCATGCTGAACAATATATTTCTGAAAACCAGCATCTGTAAATATTTCCGCAAAAGAGATAACCATTTGAGCTGTTACCATTACACCGAATGCATCGGGAGTAAGTAAACGTGCAAGCACCATTGTTGTAATTGGTGCTACAAGTTTTGCGGCAATTTCTGTAATTCCAGACCATTTGGTAGCAGTTGCCACCTTAGTATCTAATGATTTATTTGACATTTATTTATAACGTTAGTGCTCAATTTAGGGCATAGCCCTTTGTATAGGCACTTTTGCAAGTGCCTATATATTGAGATGTTAAAAATATTACTTGTTTATTAAGTATTTCATACATTTTACACACATGTGATTTTCGGCTGCACTCGGCATAGCTCAAACAAGTTTGGCTCTGCACTCATTGGCACGAAAATTCTTCGCTCGACAATTTAAAAGCAAGCTTGCTTTGCTCATGACTTATCGAAAAAGTTCCAAATCTTCACTGCTGTCCATAATCATATGTTTAAAATTCTGCAGTGAAGAGACTTCTTATTTAAGCCCTAATTTGAGTGCTTACAGAGCATTCTGAACTAAAGAAGTAAAATATTCTTCGCTATTCGCTTGGTGTTATTAGATTGAAGGGACATACTTATATTCAAATGTGGTTATTTTACGACATGCAATTGACCTAAATTTTTCTTTTCTAACAAATCAGAGTATTCTTGCATAAAAGTAGATTCCACATCCATCTTGTTCATCTTTAATGACGTAGAAGCATAAGACAACTTTTCTTTGTTACATTTTACAAGTTGCCGCCATTCAATAAGATAAGCCTTTATATCATTACTATTTTGGCTAACCTTTTTATACAGGGAAGGCTCACTACTATTCAGATTAGATGAGCTTAATTGCGACTTGGCAAAATTCCCAAGCACTGATACTATGAAATAAAAGCTGAATTTAACTCCATCCTTCACGATTGTATTATCCGTTTCCAACTGGTAGATGTAATTATCTATCTGTGCCAAATCATGCTGGTTTACTTCTATAGAAGGTGCCAACATCACGATACAAAGAACTTCCTTCATGTCTGCAGACAATTTCCTTTCGGAGTAAAAAGCCATTGCAGGCAAAGATTTTACTTTCGGCTTACAATCTTTCAAGACATTATTATTTCTCTTTTGAGGCTTATAATATATATTGCTTTTGAAAAGTTGATCCAATACTCTACAAATATCTTCATCAGGAGCTTTGGCTATAGTGTCCGTATATTGTTCTCCAAAGAGCCACATATTTCTTCTAAGTAATTTTGTTATCTCTTTGTATTGCTCTATATGCTTATCTAACTCACAAACCGTTATCTTATTAAGCAATTCAAGAGTTTGCTCTTTTTGGGCTATAGTAGATGCATAGTTGACAACTGCCTCTAAATTTGTTTTGTCAAGCAAATCTATTAGCTTTTCTTTACTCTCTTTACTCAGCCCCATCACATGTTCTATAATGAAGCTAAAATTACCATCATCTATCACCTTTCTTAGCAATGAATATATTAACCTTTTATTGTTTATTCCAGTTTCTAAAATCTTCAAGTCATCTTCTATAATGAAGGCACTTTGATTAAATAAATCTACCGACAAAGAAAGACTTGTCAACTCGGACTGACTATAAGGATAGCTTTTATCTTTTTGGAGTTTCTCAATGAATTTTATATATTTTACATTACCTTTTTTGTAATGTTCATCAATTTCTTTTTTCAAGAATACGCTAAAGCGCTGCCATTCCTTATTGTTCAAATGAACCAAATCATAATTGTCGCAAAAATCTTTTGTCAAGCAATCTGATTCTATGATAACAAACTGTGTACCTAATGACGGAGCATACCAATTTGAATTATACGTAAATTCTAAAGCAGTATAGTTAATACTACCATCATTACACTGCAAAAACAGACGAAGTTTTGGCTCTTTCAAAGTAAGGCTATAATATTTGAAAATAACGTCATGTTTTTTACCAAAAACATCTGTATAGGAAACCTTTTTTACTGATGGGGCTTCTGTCGTAAAATCACTTCTTTTGAGCTCAACACCATTAAAGTAAAATTTAACCTTACCTTCAAATATATAAAGAGGATAGCTTTCAAATAGTTTTTGAGGAAATTCTTCTTTTGAAAACTCCTTACCTAACTTGTTCTTTCTATTACAACCAGACTCATTATGATAAAGATTCGTAATTTCAACCTTATAATATGTATCTTGTGTACTTGGTAATTGGGATGTTCTTACCTCAAACTCCTTTGTCTGCAAATCATCCTTTTCGAATTGTTGAATGTCAAAATCGACCTCTGTTTGAGTAAAATATGCAGAGGCAGAATCATAACCGACAGTCGATATGTGCATCTGTCTGCCAATCTGCAAAGCACTGAAACGCCCGACACCATAACCATCTGCTTTGTTGTCTGTGGCTATTTCCATGATACTTTTCCGAAATGCAGAATAAGATACGCCATAGCCATTATCGTAAACTTGAATTTTGTCTATCGGATGGAAACAAATACTATCTTCATCACAATCAGACGGAACAAAATTGATGTCTATGCGAGTGGCTTTTGCATAGAGAGAATTGTTAATCAATTCTTTCAACGCATAAAACGTATCTCTATATTTTGCAAGAACCTTCGGTATAAGCCGAGCATTGGTTCCTAACTTCATTTTCTCAATATTCATAATAGCAATAATTATTTGGCGTAATCAGGGACATCACCAAGTTTCGGTCTTGGACGGCGAGGCTGCCCATAAATATCTCGACAAAGATCATCCAATATGGTTGTATAATTATCGTCCTTTCTGAAATCATAACCTTTACAACCAGAAAGAATCAATGGAAAAGATTGTGTAAATTCTCCAAGTCTAAGACAAGGAATAAACTTTTTGGTACCTAAATTCTGAAACATACTTTCACGAATAATAGATTCCTCAAATGCTACCCCAGAAGACAATCCAAGACATTTTTCCCGATAATTAGGAGTCCCTATCACCAAAACTTTCTTTGCTCTTTCTATACCTAATTCCATAAAAGAAGAAAGTGTTGTTCCTCCTTCAAGATATTCATCCAAAAGGACATAAATACCGTTATCGGCTAAATCTTTAGCCAACTTGGCTACCCATTCTTTATGTGATGGAGAATCCCAAGAATAACTTATAAAAACGACACGACGCCCATCAGGAATTTCCCCTAATACAGATTCCTCCAAGGCCTTCCTACGTTCATGGCAAAGTTTTTTGCTCTCCTCCTTTTTAGCTTTATCAAGCTCGTAGGCTTGTTCATCTATATTAAAATTGCCACATTCTGAAGTATTTTCATTATCATTCGGAGTTGTGGACAATGTTGGAACAAACTTTTCCAAGTCAAAAGGGGATAACAACTTCTTCATAGAGTCAACAAACTCAGATGGTTGTTGAACTCTATTACAAAATTCTTGTATTGCATTAGGTACTTGACAAACTTTATTCAAATCCTGCAAACGCTTAGTAACGTAAGTCAATCGAGACAAGCCTTCTCCATAGTCAATAGTTTGGATTCCTCGTCCGTCAGAAAAAGTATAGGCATCAAGATAACCCAATGTGTTAAACAGGCTTACCAACTCAGGACCTTTCATGTAGTTGGGGTCTGCAGAATTTTGAGTTGCCATTACATTAGCTATTTGATAAATGGCTTTTGGAGAAAATTCTATTTGAGAATCCATAGTTACATCAAATCTAAATAATCATCATTATCTACTTCTATATCATTCACATCTGTCCCAATGATTATTTCAAAACGTTTGAAGAGCGAAAAAGCATCATTCAAGCTTATAAAGTTATGTGGGTTAAATCGAACAAACTTTTCTGCAACCTTATCCCAACAAAGAAAGTTTAAACTTACTGTAGGAAAATTTCTTTGACCACCTATATATATTGTACAACCACGGCAAACATATCTTTCAGAATTATACTTTTCGTATGTGTCCATGAGATATTTCTGAAGTGAATTCATATAACCGTCAGCAATATCAGCTGCTGCCGTTCCTCTTAAATCATTATATTGAACTGATGCTATCATAACTATATGTTTGTCTATATTAAACTAACTAAAAATAAAACTTTTAATCTTCTCATTCAACTTTGCGACAATAACGCTCACATCATAATCTTTTGGTACATAGATATAAGAAAACGGTAATTGATTTGGTATAAAGGAATTTTTATCTCCTTTAAATAAGTCTGTATAAAGATGTATTTTACCATTGACATACAAATGTACTTTGCTGGCAAGATTTCCCTTATATTTAGAGGTCGCAGGGATAATCCAAATTGAAGATGAAGCGATACCGAACTCTTCAGAAATATATTTTTGACATGCGTCAGAAAACAACCAATTCTTGTCTGTATATTTCTTATCTATCAGCATTGGAAACAAGTGGAAGAATTCCGCTTTGGATTTCCAAAGTGGTTTCAAGTTATACTGTCTACTTAACCATTGTTTTACATACTTGTCATTGGGAATATATTTCATTAATGATACAAAATCATCATCCATAGGATAGACTAAATTCACTTTACTATTTTGTAGCTGTATTGGATGCTCAAAGCTTTCAAAGTTACATAGTTTTTTCAAAGCAGAAGTACGCTCATTAGCATCTTCTACATTTTCTTTACCATCTATATGGAAAAGGGCGGCAGATTCCATCGCTTTAACAAGTAAATATTGCTCATACACCACTGTGTGGTGCGTTATTACATTTGTTTGCTGGAAACTCTTTACATTTAAAACAGCCTCAATTTCGTTCAATGCTTTTGCAGTATAGCAGATTAAAAATTGTCCTTCTTCATCCTTTTCTATAGAAATGGAATCTATCAAGCGATCAACATCTATCTTGGATGTACAATATCCTGAAGCCCATGCATCACGACAAGCATAATCCAAACCATCAGCATCAATGATGTCGCCATGTATCAAATCAATAAAAGCATTTTCAAAACTCTTATGCTTCTTATTAGTCATATATTTACACCCAATTATCATTCTGACTATCAATTTTATATCTGCATGAGCCTCTGTTTCTATCCAACTTCTGAACTCTTTCACGACAAGCAAAGCACTCATTATTTCATGAGGTGCAGCATTTGAAAAAGAAACTTCCCAATCATCAGTAAACCCCTCATCATTTAATGCTGCCGTAAGAAGACCACGCAAGTCATTTCCTAAAGCATAATAATTCTCAAAAGTATGAGAAAATGGACTATGACATACATCATGCAAGAGACAAGCTATCACATAACTATCATAAACTTGTTGGTCATGATCAGTAAAACCATTAGGGTATCTACGTTTTATACTCTCAACTATCTTTTGACCTAAATTAAAAACGCCAAGAGAATGAATAAAGCGATCATGTCGTGCACTTGGAAATAATGAACGACCTGATGTTTGTTCTATGCGACGCAATCGTTGAAAATAGACAGTATCTATTATTTTGTCACAGTATTCTTTAGGCACATTGATGTACCCATGTACACTATCTAAAATACGCTTATAATTACTCATCCGTTTCCTCCCAATATCTAAAAAGTTCTTTATTACTAAGTAAATTAGAATCAAAACGAAAATAACTCTGTATTGCAGATTTAAATTCTGGGGTTGGTTCAACTCTTACCTCTAATTCATCCATAGAAATTACATTTGGGAACTCCATCATGAGATCTTCAAAATCAATTTGTCGCAACTCGCAATAAATATCCTTAAGACGCATATTAGAGCATAAACGATTCACTCTAACAGCTGTAATCTCTATTTCTGTATCTACCTCTGTTGAGATAGAATATATCAATTGTGAAGCCTTAATTTTTTTCATAGGTATTAATCGTCTTTTTCCATTGCATGATGATATGCATAATATCCCTCAATATCCATACCTTCACAATATTCAGTTTCAATAATTGACAAAAAGGTCTGGCGAGCCTTCTCTGAAGCAAGCATCAAGGTATCATCACACTCTACACTCTTTAGAAAATACTTCGTTCCATTTGTTTCTTCTTTTACATCAATTTCAAAAGAAGAATAATCTGATAAGTCTGAAACTGTATGATATAATGACCATACATCATTATAATCGCTTAAATCTATGCATGAAAGCCATGCTAAAAAATCTGTTGTTGTTGCCATAATTCTTATCGTTTGTAAGCACTCAATTGATTCCAACCCTTTATAAACAGGGGATGGAGAGCCATTGATTATTTTTGTTTTAACTTTTGTTTGCTTGAATTTATCGTGCAACAGCACTGGGGAGAAGCTTTTCGTAGTCCTTCTCACCCTCTATAAGTCTGCTGATTTGCGCGCATCCAGTTCCTTGACAGAGCCTTATCGTATGCACTCTGAAGTCTGTCCATTGACTTCTGCAACAACACTATCGTCGCGTTCTGCGAGCTTATCGTCTGACGAAGCGTGTCTATCGTAAGCTTAAGACTACTTATCATAGCTTTAAGCTCTGTTATTGTATCAATATATTCTTGTCTCTCCATATCAGATGTTAGTACTCTGTTTAGGTTACAGCCCTTTGTATAGTAACTTTTACAAGTGCCTATATATTGAACTTTATCACTTATTTAATCCTGTACGCTTCAACTTTGCTTCCAAATATGCTGCCTTGCGTTCTGCAGCTTTACGTTTCTTGGTTTCTTCCTGTATGGATGTTTTCAAAGACTCTACACGAGAAAGCATTTCATCAAGTTTGGATAAACGTTCTGCATCCTTTTTCCGCTGCTCAAGGAAATCCTGCAAAACAAGGTTCATTGCACGCTTCTCCAAATCCAACTCACGAAGACGCTCGACAAGAGTGTTGATTTGTTGTTGTCGTTCTTCAGATGTCATAAGATTAACAGAATTAATTGGTTGTATTTTAGAGTTGCCCTTACAGGGCGCATTGTATGTAAATACCTTATACCCAAGGCGATGCCAATGATAAATTTTGAGTTTTGAATGTTGAATGTTGAGTTATTCTCGGCTAAGGCCTGCGATTGTGAGTTAGTCAATTGTGAATTGTATCACGAACTAATTGGTGATGATTCACAGTTGCCCCGCTGGGGCGCAGTGGTTGTATTACAAACATTAATCATCATTAAAGGATCGTTAATCTGACGTTAATACTCTTGGGTGATAACAGAAATATTAATGATAGATTAACGGAGATTAATGTTTTTATCTTGGAACACGAATTAATTATTGTAATACCGAGCGTACCACTCTGCAAAGCGACGAAGACCTTCTCTTAGGCTTGTGTTTGGCTTAAACCCAAAGTCTTGCTCCAAAGGGGTTGTATCAGCATAGGTTACTGGCACATCTCCTGGCTGCATAGGTACAAGTTCCTTGTGGGCTTCGAAGTCGTAATCCTTAGGAAGCACTCCTGCACGCACAAGCTCTTCCTGAAGGATTGTCACGAAGTCAAGAAGGTTTTCGGGAGAGTTGTTGCCTATGTTATATACTTTATAAGGTGGGATGGGCAGACCGTCCTCACCATTCTGTTTTTCAGGAGCGTGCTGCATGATACGAACAACACCTTCTACGATGTCATCTACGAAAGTAAAATCACGTTTGCAGTTGCCATAATTGAAAATTTTGATAGTTTCCCCTTTAACAAGTTTATTGGTGAAACCGAAGTATGCCATATCGGGACGACCTGCAGGGCCATAAACTGTAAA